>Ga0307486_1002291_pt1 | contig 13524 bp, 16 predicted proteins | sample CBIW02metaG_FD_203663 | JGI IMG/M metagenome (GOLD analysis project Ga0307486, IMG submission 203663) | Sea-ice brine microbial communities from Beaufort Sea near Barrow, Alaska, United States - CBIW 0.2 | ecosystem: Environmental > Aquatic > Marine > Coastal | place: USA: Alaska | collected... | reverse complement strand
GCCCTGGCAGCGAGCAGTGAGCCTTTCAAATCGAGTGCGTGAGCCAGGTCGTCGAAACCGGCGATATCCGGGTGCACGGCGAGGTCGGGCAGCCGCGCCTCAACGGCGTCGAGCTTCGCGAGGCCGTCCTGCAGTCCTTCTTCGTTTCTGATGACCCCGGCGTGTTCGCTCATGAGGTCGCGGATGGCGCGCTGCATGTTGCGGACGTTGTCGAAACCGCGACCGGCGAGAAGCGAGTCGATTTCTCCCTTCGCCTCGTCGACGGCCTCGGCGCTGCGGGTCTGGGCTTTCAGCTCACGGGAATATGATGCCGAAGCGTGTCCGACGATGCGTCCGTAAACGAGTAGTTCCGCGAGGGAATTACCGCCGAGCCGGTTGGCACCGTGTGTTCCCGAACTGGCCTCGCCGATCGCGTAAAGCCCGGCCACGTCTGTGCCGTGGTCTTCGGGCCGGACCCAGACGCCGCCCATGGAATAGTGCGCTGTCGGGGCGATCTCGATCGGATCCTTTGTGATGTCGAGCATCTGGAGATCGAGCATGTTGCGATACACCCGCGGCAGCCGAGTCAGGATGACGTCGCGGTCGAGGTGGGTCAGGTCCAGCAGCACCCCACCTTTGGGCGTGCCGCGGCCTTCGCTGATTTCGGTCGAAATCGCCAACGCGACCCGATCACGGGTGGAAAGCTCCATCCGTTCCGGATCGTAGCGAGACATGAAACGCTCCCCCAATGCGTTACGCAGAATGCCACCTTCGCCGCGGGCGGCCTCCGAGATCAGCAGGCCCGCAGCGTCCGCCGGTTCCATGATTCCCGACGGGTGGAACTGCACCAGTTCGGCATCCCTGATCCGTGCCCCGGCAAGGGCGGCGAGACGGAAGGAATCTCCGGTGTTCTCGTCCCGGCGCGATGTTGTCTGTCGCCAGATTCGGGTGTGACCGCCGGTTGCCAGAATGACCGCATCTGCGTGGATAAGTACGCGAGACCCGTCGACGATGTCGAAACCGTAGGCGCCGAAGACTTGGTTGTCCGCGACCAGGAGGCGTGAGATGTAGACGGTGTCGATGATGGGGACGTCGAGTGTCTCGGCCCGCCGGAGCAGTGTGCGCTGAATCTCGAGGCCCGTGTAGTCACCGGCGAAGCAGGTGCGGCGATACTTGTGCGCGCCGAAGAATCGTTGGGAGATTTGCCCGTCGGCTTCACGGGCGAATGGCATGCCCCACGCTTCGAGCTCTCGGATGCCCTCCGGTGCGTTCTTTGCCATGATCTCCACGATTCGTGGGTCCGCGAGATCATACGACTCCTTGATGGTATCGGCGGCATGCTGCTGCCAGGAGTCCTCCGGGTCCATCGTGCCAAGGGCAGCGTTGATACCGCCGGCGGCGAGAGTCGTGTGGGCATCGTATTTGCGGCGTTTGCCAACCGCGAGCACGTCAACCCCCTGCTGGCGGAGTTCGATGGCCGCGCGCAGCCCCGCACCCCCTGTGCCAATCACGAGAACGGAAGTAGAGATAATTCGTTCGATCATTTTCTGTCCTTAAATTCGTTTCTGACAATTCTGTCCTGGCGCAAAAGCCAGCCATCCGTGATCCGACTATCGGTCAAGGCCCAGTCGGAACGCGCCTATTAACCAGCCACGGGTGTCGAAGAACTGCCTCGCGGCTGACCCGAGAGTTGGGGAGCGGTTTCAGTACGATTGGGTCAGTAGTCAAGAAAGCCGCCCAAGCTACTATTGCTGGATCTGCGGCGGCAGCACCGCAACGATTGGGTGATCCTTTGGAATGACTCCCACCTTTGCTGCGCCACCAGGTAAACCGATGTCGTCGAAAAACTCCACGTTGACCTTGTAGTAGTCCGCCCACTGCTCGGGGACATCGTCTTCGTAGTAGATCGCCTCGACCGGGCAGACTGGTTCGCAGGCACCGCAGTCAACACATTCGTCCGGGTGAATGTAGAGCGTGCGCTCACCCTCATAAATGCAGTCGACCGGGCATTCATCAATACAGGCACGGTCTTTCACATCAACGCAAGGAAGAGCGATGATGTACGTCACGGTATGGGGTCCCTTCGTGAGTCGGGGATTTCAGTCTAAGCTTTGATCCGCCCTCGTGCCGGAAGTCGATGAGATTCAGTCCGATGACACTCATGGCGCCGGCCAATAGACTGCCATGACCACAGGTGATGCCCTGGGCTGCCAGGTCCTTGGGTGTCGAGGTTGGGTGAGGAGTGGGATTGATGGCAACTCAACAGACGTTCGTGATCGTCGGCACAGGACTGGCCGGCGCCAAAGCGGCAGAGGCGTTGCGAACGGAAGGTTCCGACGGGCGCGTCGTGCTCATTGGAGAGGAGGCGGAACGCCCCTATGAGCGCCCACCACTGTCGAAGAATTACCTCATGGGCAGATCCGAGAAAGAAAAGATCTACGTCCATCCCGAGAACTGGTATGACGAGCACGATGTGGAACTCCAGCTTCGCACCCGCGTGACGGAGATCATCCCTTCCACGCACCAGGTGAGCCTCGACACCGGGGAGCCGATCTTCTACGACAAGTTGCTGCTGGCCACCGGTTCGTCCTCGCACATGCTTCGCGTACCGGGGGCCGACCCGCATCGGGTCTTCTACCTCCGCCGGATCGAGGACTGTGAGCAGCTTAAAGCAACCTGGAAAACCGCGTCGCGGATTGTGCTGGTCGGGGCCGGCTGGATCGGGTTGGAAGTTGCAGCCGCCGCCCGTCATGCCGGACTCTCCGTGACCGTGCTGGAAAGAGGCGAGCTTCCGCTACTCCGCGTTCTGGGGAAAGAAGTCGCCCAGATATTCACCGACCTGCACCTGCGCCACGGCGTGAACCTGCGCTTCGGCGCACACGTGGAGGAAATCACCGGGGAAAACGCGCGACGGGCCACCGGCGTGCGACTGGCCGATGGCGACCAGATCGACACCGACCTGGTTATCGCCGGCGTGGGCGCCGTGCCCAACACGGCGCTCGCCGAGGCTGCGGGACTTGTGGTCGACAATGGGATCACAGTCGATGAGCACCTGTGTTCCTCCGACCCCGACATTTACGCCGCGGGCGATGTGGCCAGCGCCTTCCATCCAGTATTCGGCAGGCACATCCGCGTGGAACACTGGGCCAACGCGCTCGAGCAGCCCGCGGTTGCGGCCAGGTCGATGCTGGGCCGGGACGCGGTTTATGACCAGTTGCCGTATTTCTACAGCGACCAGTACGAGCTGGGCATGGAGTACTCCGGCTACGTCGAACCCGGCGGATACAACGAGGTCGTCTTCCGCGGAGATAAGGACAAGCTCGAATTCATCGCCTTCTGGCTCAAGGACCACAGGGTACTTGCGGGGATGAATGTCAACATTTGGGATGAAACTGAAACCATCAAGGCACTCGCTCGTTCCAATCGACAATTCGACAGCGCGACGTTAGCCGACACCCGGAAGCCACTGGCGGAGATCCTGAACGGCGCCGGCGGCGACGCCACACCGACAACCGGAGCACGGTGAGGTCACTCACGCAGTCACGGCGACCGGTCAGGTGGCGACAATCAGGCGACCACGGGGCGGACCCGACCGATCAGCTCATCTCCGCGCAGGTAGCGCCTCAAATTCTCGGTGAACAATGCGACAATGCGCGCATTCTCCTGTGCGGACGAGGCTGCGGTATGGGGACTGATCAGCACGTTGGGCAGGTCCCAGAGCGGGCTGTCGGCGGGGAGGTGTTCGGTCTCGAACACGTCCAAGACTGCGGCCGCCGGCGCTCCGCGCTCCAGCCCGCGTACCAGCGCCTGTTCGTCGATGACGCCGCCACTGCCGACGTTGACCAGGACAGCATCCAAGCGCATCCGACGGATCAATCGGTCGTCGATCATGCCCCTGGTTCGCGGGGTCGATGGCAACGCGACGACGACCGCATGGGCGACCGGGAGCAGGTCGCCCAGGAACCGCGGTGGACGGATCTCGTCGACATTCGGGTCCTCGCCGCGGCCGGTGCTGTTCACGGCAAGGACATGCATACCGAAGGCCTTGGCCAGCTGGGCGACTTCGGCTCCGATGGAACCCAGCCCGATGACCAGCAGGGTCTGCCCGGCGAGTTCGTGCATCGGGTGGTGGTCCCAGCGCCTTGCTCTGGCGTCGACGAGCAGGTGTGGCAGCTGTTTGGCGAATGCGAGCACTCCGAACATCGCGAATTCGGCAAGCGGCACGGCATGGACGCAGCTCGCACCGGTGATCCGTACACGCTCGAGCTCCTCGCTCGTCAGCCCGCTTGAGCGCACCTGCTCCCCCACTCCCCCGGTGGTGGCCTGCACCCATCTCAATCCCGGATTGGTTCTCACCAGATCCGCCAGAACACTATCCGGCAGCCCGAGCACCACCTCCGCGCCGTACAGCATCCTCTGCCAGCGGGTCTCCTGGTCTTGTGTGCGGCGGAAACCGTCAATCCCGCGATGTTCACCCGGGTAACGGAGCGGGGGAAAGAGGTCCGGCTGGTAACGCACATCAAGCCGGTCATCGGTAGTCCGAATGGTACCCACCAGTTCCGGCTCGACGGGTACAGCGATGGCGACGACCACGCGCCGACGCGCTGGTCTGGGCATCGGCGTTTCCCCGCCAGCTGCTCGCTCGGTAGTCACTGCTTCATCGTAGACGGCGCTTGCAACGCATAGCGAGGAGTCCGTCTTGCACAGCGCAAACAGGTGTGCATCGCAAGGAATTCTTTCAACCCGCCGTGCACAAGGCTAGATTGGGGGCACGTAACGGCGCTGCGAAGCATGTGGCTTGGTCTCATCTCAAGGGAGAAATGATGAACAGAGTACCAGAAGACGGATTGGTCCTTGTTCCTGGCGGAACGTTGATAACACCGACTCCCGAAGAAGGGCGGGCCTTGGCAATCACCATGGCCCGGCACAGCATCCACAACATTCAACCTGATCTCGACATCCTGCAAGGAGGCCGGCCGAACTACGCGACCAACCCAGATAGCCTCACCGCAGCCAGCCAAGTCATCGCAATTGAATTCCAAACAATCGCCGCCGCGAACAACTATTGGCGCCCATAGGCAGAAGTTCTGGCAGACGCTGACGTGCCCAAACGATGCGCCATGTGTCGCCGCGATGGCAACCCGCCAACCTCCGGGCGGCCCGCCGAACTGCTAGACAGCGTCGGCATCTCAACTCCCCACATCGTCGCCGCTGCACGAGAATTAGCGGAGCGGGCACACGCTGCTATCCCTGACGCTGGAGGCGCACCGGACAGGAAGCTAGCCAGGTGATTTGGCCGCCCAAGGGAACGGTAGGACAGAAAGAGGATAACTCATGGGCGAGAACGCGCAAGGTGTAGCAGTCCATCGGCCCAACCCCGAAGAAGGGGCCCGCTATCGCTTGGCCGAACCATGCCTGAACTGCATCCGCGAACGCGCGATTGAGAGGTACCTATCATGACCGGAACCCAGCTCGGAACAGTCGGCCTGCTCGTCATCTTCCCCTTCCTTGCGGCCATCGTCGGAGGAATCATTCCCGCGCTCCGCTGGCCGGGCGCCCGATTAATAAGCGGGATGCAGCACTTCGCCGCCGGCGCGGTAATCGCCGTGGTCGCACTCGACGTACTACCCGGGGTACAGCAGCAGGGTCAGCTCGGAATCGCGACCCTTGGTTTCGTCCTCGGTGTCGTGGTCTTGCTCGGCCTCCGCCAGCTGGAGACTCGCCATAGCGACATGCCCCACGACCACCCGTCGAATACACTTCCCATCGGCTTACTCGTCGCAGTCGGAGTTGACCTGCTGGTCGACGGAATCCTGGTCGGACTCAGCGTCGCCACCCTCGGCGTGGCTCAGGGAGTATCGCTGACCATCGCCCTCACCCTGGTAGTTCTCCCGCTCGCAGTATCGGTGAGCGTGGAACTCTCCAACCGCGGTTTCAGCGCGGTAAAGGCCGCACTGATCCCGCCACTGCTCTCCCTCGCGTTGGTCGCCGGCGCCATCGGAGCGGTCGTCTTTCTCGGCTCCGCCCCCGCAGGATTACTCGCCGGTATCTTCGCCTTCGGTATCGCTGCGTTGCTATACTTGGCTGTCGAAGATCTTCTCATCGAGGCCCACGAGACGGTCGACACACCCCTTGTCGCCGCCATGTTCTTCGTTGGCTTCTTTGCCCTGTACGCCCTCGATGCGAGCCACTAACTGGCCGCCCTCGGCGGTCTTCACATTGGCCTGCAAACTGTATTCTGCTCCGCAAGCAACCGCCGGACCACAGAATCACTGACCAAGTGCCCTCCTGCGCGAAGCTCCGCAGTCAGCCTCCGGATCGATTTCGATGTCCACCGCAACGGCGACATCGGGTCTCCGAGGGTCACCGGCTCGAGGCGTAGCGACAGCCACGATGACCCTTCGATCCGGGGTGCTCATCTTTTCAGCCTAGACCTCGGCCCCTATCCAATCCGTGGCCAGCGGGCGTACGTTGGGGCATAGACGCGACCCACCCAGTTTCGCCGCGGACGGACACCTTTCTCATCGCGAAGGAACAAGATTACATGACGGTAAACCACACTCAGGCGTCGGAAACCGGGGCAATGACCGGTGAACAACTCGAACCCGCACACCGGTTGGCCACCCGGTTGAGGGTGGATTCCATCCGGTGCAGCACACAGGCGGGCTCCGGGCATCCAACATCCTCCTTGTCCGCCGCGGATCTGATGGCGGTTCTGCTTCTTCGCCACCTGCGCTACGACTGGGCCAACGCCCACCAGGCGACAAATGACCACCTGATCTTCTTGAAGGGGCACGCCTCCCCGTTGCTGTACTCGATGTATAGGGCCGTGGGTGTGGTGAACGAGGACGAACTCGTCAACACCTACCGCCAGTTCGGTTCCCGTCTCGAGGGGCATCCGATGCCGATTCTGCCGTGGGTGGATGTGGCGACCGGGTCCCTCAGGCAGGGTCTGCCCGATGCCGTCGGGGTGTGTCTGGCCGGGAAATACTTGGACAAGCTGCAGTATCACGCCTGGGTGCTCTGCGGGGACAGTGATCTGGCCGAAGGTTCCATCTAGGAGGCCATCGACAAGGCCTCCTATTACAAGCTCGGCAACCTCACCGCCATCGTCGATGTCAACCGGCTCGGCCAGAACGGCCCGACCGAGTTGCAGTGGGAGATGGAGAAGTACGCCAAACGAGTCGAAGCGTTCGGCGCGCGCCCTCGTGATCGACGGCCACGATGCGTCTGCCATCGACGCCGCATTGACCGAGGCCCGCTCCAACCCGGAGCAGCCGACGGTGGTGCTGGCCCGCACCATCAAAGCCAAGGGTCTGCCGGAGATCGAAGACAAGAACGGCTGGCACGGCAAAGTACTTCCGCAGGACATGGCGGACCGGGCAATCGCCGCACTCGGCGGGGTGAGCGACCTGACCATCACGACCGCCACCCCGGAGGCAGGCGAACCGGCGATCCAGGCCGACCCATCGGTGACGGTCACGCTGCCCACCTGGGATATCGGTGAGAAGGTGGCCACCCGAGCGGCGTTCGGTGCCGCCATCTCCGCCCTGACGGTGCGCCCGGAAGTGGTCGTCCTCGACGGTGAGGTCGGCAACTCCACGCACGCCGGCGAATTCCGGGATGTCTGCCCGGAACGCTTCTTTGAAATGTTCATCGCGGAACAACAACTCATCGCCTCCGCCGTGGGCCTGTCGGTTCGCGGGTACATCCCGTTCGCCTCGAGTTTCGCGGCGTTCCTGATCGCCCGACCGTACGACTTCATCCGGATGGCCGGCGTCTCCGAAGCTAACACCCGACTGGTCGGCACCCACTCCGGCGTCGAAATCGGGCAGGATGGCCCCTCCCAGATGGCGTTGGAAGACATCTCCGCGATGCGCGCCATCCACACCTCCGTCGTCCTCTACCCGAGCGACGCCTACTCCACCGCGGCACTAATGGCCACCATGGCCGACACCGACGGCGTCGTCTACCTACGGGCAACCCGCGGCGCCTACCCGGTCATCTACGGCCCCGACCAAGAATTTCCCATCGGCGGATGCAAGATCCACCGAGCCGAGGAGGGCGATGCGGTCGCGTTGATCGGGGTGGGGGCGACCCTGCACGAATGTCTCGCCGCGGCCGAAGAATTGGCCGAGACGCGCATCCCGGCGCGAGTCATCGACCTGTACTCGATCAAACCGTTGGACCGCGACACGCTCATCAACACCTGCCGTGTCACGAACGGGCGGCTTGTTGTGGTGGAGGATCACTACCCGCAAGGAGGCATCGGCGCCGCTGTGATGGAAGCCGTGGCGGATGCGGACGTCGGCGAATTGCACGTCACACTCCTGGGCGTCAAGGGCTTGCCTATGTCGGGACAGCCCGCCGAACTGTTGGACGCTGCCGGAATCTCTGCCCTCCACATCGTCGCTGCAGCCCGCAAGCTAGTGGAGGCGACCGCATGAACGCAAACGAGATGGCTGATGACGCGGCGCGACGCCCGCACCTGACGTTGGCGTCCGCCGTCATGTTTGTGGCTGACCTGAACCGGTCGGTGGTGTTCTATCAGGAACTCCTCGGACTCGAGGTCACCACTCGCGACGATGAAGCCGCGCTCTTGGTTAGCCCCGACGGGTACCAGTTGTACCTGCGCAGTGCGGGAAAGCGGGCTCTGCATTCGTGCGGCGCGATCGGAATCCAGTATCTCGTGTGGACTGCAGAAGACGAAACAGACCTGCAACGATGCGAACGGGTTTTGAAGGCGCAGTCATCGCAAGTCACCAGCACGACGGTCGACGGGTTTCGGATGGTCGAGGGTCGAGGCCCGGACAACGTGCCGGTCGTCGTCACCTACCCGGGGCCCGATCAGGCGCCAAGACACGAGATCCTGCAACGCATATACGCCTGGTGACAGTGCAGTGGTGGTGTCGAAGCTACGTGCGTCCGGCCTTGTAAGTCGAAACGGATAACGCCTCCGATAACCAATATCTCCAGGGGAAAGCCATCGCATCGCCACCGGGCCCACTGACGCCCACCCGCGGACCCGTCGCATGCGGTAGAATAGCGCCGTCATCCGGGGCGAAGAACTGCCACTGTCCGTCGAAGAGGTCGTCACCGTCATTCGTCAGGTTCGCCCCGAAACTTTGAGCGACGCAGCCGGGGCCCCGTGCCAGCCCACGATCCGGAAGTGAAAACTTTCGTGGTTTCACTTCCCTCCGCACTCGTGCAAGTTCCGCGCCCATGATGACGTCGCCAGCCCGAATCAGACACCCATACGGCTGCCCAAGCTGCCCGGCGACGAGATTCAGGGCGTGGTGCATCCCATAGGTGAAGTAGCAGTAGATGTGGCCGGGCGGACCAAACATAGTTTTGTTCCGGTTCGTTCTGCCACGATAGGTGTGTGCGCCAGGGTCGCGTTCGCCGGCATACGCCTCCACCTCGGTAATCCGGAGGGAGACCGTGCCATCCGTATCGGTGCGTTGCAGGACGCAGCCGAGAAGCTCCGGTGCGACCTCGAGCACATCGCGGGCAAAGAAACTGCGGCTCGCGGGCCGCAACCCATCGAAGTCGCTCATCGGGCAATCGTACGCAGTGTCCCTGAGACCTCCCTGAAATCGGGCAAGCGGTGGGACACCGGGAAAGTGTCCGTGGAGCAGACCAATGTGACAGGCACGAAGAGAGCGATGACAACCTCGAACAGTTTTGGTGCGCAAGGCACACTCGCCGTCGCGATTCACCTCACTGTCGCCCATCCTTTCTGTCATGGGCCTTGGACTGACGCGGCTGCTATCGACGTTCTTCTGAGGTCACAATCGGAAAACTCGGTAAAGCCGAACGAACCCGTGGCGAAGGGTGTTGGTGTACGCCGGGTGGTAACGCCTTCTTCAACCAATGTGATTCCCGGTGTGGACACGCCTATTGGAGCGCCAGCTACGTGGATCCCAGCCTTCCGGCCTTGCGGTAAGACACTAGAAAAGAGAAACGTCCATGTCATTACCACGAACAAAGTTGTTGCAGAAAGTCGAAGCTGCGGAGGGGACCATGTCTTTCCACTTCGAAAAACCTGATGGATTTATCTACAAGGCAGGTCAATTCGCTGATTACACCTTGGTGAATCCTCCCGAAACCGATGGCGAGGGCAACACTCGAGGTTTCTCCCTAGCCAGCTCTCCCTTCGAACCAAGGTTGATGGCCACCACGCGTTTGCGCGACACGGCGTTCAAACGGGTCCTCCGGGATCTGCCCATTGGTACTGAGTTGGAGCTGGACGCACCCTACGGATCCTTCACCCTGCACAACAACACCAAGAGGCCCGCGATCTTCCTCACCGGAGGTGTCGGTGCCACGCCAGTCCGCAGCATCGTGTTGCAGTCAACTCATGACAAGACCGGTCACACCATCGTGGTGTTCTACTCCACCAAACGCCCAGAGGATGCCGCTTTCACGGACGAGTTCCTCGCCGCAGCTGTTACGAATGAGAACTTTACGTTTGTGCCGACCATGACCGAACCCGAGAACTCTGAGAGGAAATGGGAGGGAGAAGCCGGCTTCATCGACAAGGAATTGATCGTTCGCTACGTCGACGACCTGAATGTACCCATCTACTATCTTTGCGGCCCCCCGGTATGGTCAGTGCCATGCGCACATTGTTGAACGATGCGGGCATCGACGAGGACGACATCCGGACGGAAGAGTTCACCGGGTATTGAACAAGTCGGGAACCGAGACTGCGCACCATTTCGGCCAACGGATCGAAGTAGGGGACTGGTGGCCTCGACGATCCTCATTCTTGGCACCCGTGTGTTCCGAGGCGTACCTGGCGAAAAGGGGACGGGCTCAGCGTAGATGGGTCTCCAGGAAACGGGTTACTCGCTCGAATGCATCTCTTGTTTCGTCCGCTGCGTGGCGGGGTAGGTCTGGGTCTAACGCGAATCCGTGACGTACCTCGGGGTAAACGATCAGCGCGGACGGCGAGGTGCCATCAGTCAGTATTCCGCGGATCTGCTTGAGGTCGCGCGCCGGAGTGCTGGCGTCTTTGCCGGCATATATTCCCAACCAGGGCACCTTGAGCGCGCGTGCAGCGTCGATTCCGCTGAGGACGCCAGCCCATCGTGGCGCGACCAAGCCGCCACCGTAGAACGTCACGGCGGCATCGATGTGCAGGGTTGCTGCAGCCCACAATGCGAGGGTGCCTCCCATGGAGAAGCCTATTGCGGCAATTTTTTGTGCTCCTTGGTCGCGGATCCAGGCGAGGGCGCTCTCGATGTCGAATGTGAGCCCTTCGACGGTCAGTGTGTCGTGATATCGGCGGGCTTGTGTGAATCTCCCATTGGTGACTACGGGGTTCCCGATGCGGTGGTAGAGGTGTGGTGCGGCGGTGATGTAGCCGCAGTCGGCGAGGCGGCCGACGAGAGCGGCGACCGGTGCGGATAGGCCCCAGACCTCGTGGAGCACAACGACTCCAGCCCGGGCGATACCCGGCGGCACCGACACTATCAGCGGGACACCATCATCCCCTGCCGTTTCAGTCACGTGCGAACGGTCAGCATCGGACGGGACCTGTTGCATACTTCCTTGTTTCGTTCAGGTGCTCAGGTGGATGCAGCGTCACCGGGGGATGTCCGTGCCAGGCTCGCGTGAACCTCCGGAATCGACCGAGGAAGACTCGCCACCGACGAGGTTGCCGACGAGGTTGCCGACGAGGTTGCCGACGGCTCCAGGATGACACGTCATTGACCAGAACAATATCGAACATGCCTGAATTCGGTATTATGGTGCGGGCTTCGGCAGTGCGCAGTTCAATGGGATCATGACGGAAACGTGTGTGTACACGATCGGGCACTCGACTCATCCCATCGATGAATTTATCGGGATGCTGAAAGCGAACGATATCGAACGGCTGATCGACGTGCGCACCGTTCCGGGGTCTCATCACAACCCGCAATTCGGAGAACACGAACTCGCCACTAGCATGCCGGACGCGGGTATCGACTATCAGCGACTCAAAGAGCTCGGCGGGCTACGGTACACCCCCGTGGCAGAAGCATCCATCAATGGGGCATGGCGCAATAGGAGCTTCCGCAACTACGCCGACTACATGCAAACGCCCGAATTCGCTGCCGGTATCGACGAGCTGATTGCGCTAGCGAAGAAGCAGACGGTAGCGATCATGTGCGCCGAGGCCGTGCCATGGCGCTGTCACCGATCGCTGATTGGCGACGCGCTTCTGGCTCGCGGCCTACGGGTTACTGACATTATGAGCCGGACGTCCACGAAGCCGCACACCATGACCGGCTTCGCGAAAGTCGACGGTGATCATGTTTGGTACCCGCCGGAAGAGTAGCTCAAAAGGGTGCGAAGCCGGGCCTGGAGCGACGTGGCGCAACGGTTAAGCTGGGAATCGGCGACAACGAGGCCGCGGAAGGCATACTAATGACAAAGAACTTTTCGGTCGGCGATCACGTGCGCTGGAACTCCGAGGCCGGCCATGTGCAAGGGACGATCACGAAAGTCCACACGAAAGACGTGCAGTACAAAGGTCACACTCACCGCTGCAGCGCCGACGATCCGCAGTATGAGATCGAGAGTGACACGACCGACCATGTCGCGATGCACAAGGGCGCGGCACTGACGAAGATCTAGCAGCCATCCGCGCTCATCAATAACCACCTGAAAGTCGGCGTTGCTTCGATCAATAGAATCCGGGCAGTCGCCTCGGCTTCTCCCACCACTATCGTGCCCTCGGGCGCGACGAACTCCTCTTCGTGCTCGACCGCCACTGGAAACGCCTCGGCCGAACCCTCGACCCCGACGACTTCACCGACGCCCAAGCCATCGCCGCGATCGAACGCATCACGCGCGGCAACTTTCGCCTCCTCGAACGCCTCTTCCCCCAGATCGCCCGAGTACTCAAGATAAACCAGCTTGAGACCATCACCGACGACGTCATCGAAGCCGCCGCCAGCATCCTCGTTATCGGGAATTAGCGACACAGAGCGATCACAGAACCCCGCCAAAGAGCGCCGAAGTCCACAGACCGGGATGCTTATAGGCTACGCGCGCGTATCAACCAACGACCAAGACCTCACCGCCCAAAAGAACGCCCTCGCAGCCCTCGACGTCTCACTCCAGACGACGTTCACCGATCAGGGCCTACACCGGAACGAACCGGGCACGGCCAGGTCTTAGAGAAGCGTTGGCCGCCTGCCGAGCAGGAGACACTCTGGTCGTGACCAAACTCGACCGACTGGCCCGATCCTTGCGCGATGCGAAAGACATCGTCGACGACCTCACCCGCCGTGAAGTGAAGCTCAGCATCGGAGGCGCCATCCACGACCCCACCGATCCCGTCGGCCGACTCCTCTTTAACGTCCTGGCCATGGTCGCGGAATTCGATGTTATGCAGACATCTGCATAACATCGAGCAGATTAACGCCGACTTGAAAGACAGCGCCCTGGCTCATCTGCCGTCGGGGATCTTCACCGCGAACGCGGCATGGCTCGTGTTGGCGACGATGGCCTTCAACCTGTCTCGCGCGGTCGGGACTATGACGGGCACTGATC
>Ga0307486_1002290_pt1 | contig 13525 bp, 14 predicted proteins | sample CBIW02metaG_FD_203663 | JGI IMG/M metagenome (GOLD analysis project Ga0307486, IMG submission 203663) | Sea-ice brine microbial communities from Beaufort Sea near Barrow, Alaska, United States - CBIW 0.2 | ecosystem: Environmental > Aquatic > Marine > Coastal | place: USA: Alaska | collected... | reverse complement strand
TCTTTACGCGGGGGTAGAAAAAAACAAAATAAATTCCCCTCAAACTGCACCGCCCTATCAACGGAGCACCAATTCAGTCTATCCGTTTTTATAATTATTTCAATCATTTTATATCGTTTAAATGTGTCGAGATGAGTTTTTCTACACTTGCATACAACGGTCTTGGTTCGCCAGTTGGCGGAGTAAGGGATGCGTATTTGTCGGCTTAGTATTGGTTTGTTGATCAAGTTAATTATTTTCTTTCTAACGCTGCCGCTTATTGGCGATGAACCGTTGTGTGTGCCCAGCATGGGCATCTTTTCTTTACCGAAAGGTAAAGGATTAATCTAGAGGGTGCAAGTCCCTTATGGGCAGGGGTGACGCCTTGAACCATTAGTAAGCCGCAAGGTTGCCAACCGTGAGGTTGGGACTGAAGGAAGCGGGACTACAAACCCTGGTACTGACGAACAGGAACCGGATATGAGGCTACAAGGTTGGATGAGCAAGCACATCATTGTGATGTCCTAAACATTTCTTTCGAAATGAATACCGAAGTAGTAGATCCGGCAGGAATCAGGGGAAAGAAGATGTCCTTACCTGGGGAGGTCTCCACAGCCACGGGTTGGCTTAGTGGAGAAGTCAGCCGAGGTCATAGTACCCACAGGAAACGAGTTGCAGTAATCTGCATAGGTCTCACAAGTGGGGAAGGACTGAACATAATCCTTTCGGAAATAAGAATAGGAGCAGTGATTTGTTTTAATGGGTGACCGAATCCCAAGAAATTCTGTAGCCTATTCATAAAGTACGGAATAGTTTCAATTGGTATAAAAGCGATTGAAAAGATGGGTTGTGAACCGCCCAGTACGAGACCCGTACGCTGCGTGGTGTGAGGGGTGCACTCCGTCATTTGATGGCGGAGCCATCCACTCGATTGGCAGCTGGTGTTCTATGACTACCGTCTTTGTAAACCATTGTCATAATGTGTTATTAAGCCATAGTTTTTACCTGCACCACAGTAGTCGCAACCAAATCTTTTTCACACCACATATTTATCCCAAACCCCATATTTTTCTTTGATTTTCCCTTTTGAAAAAGAAAGCACCATTACTAAAAATCCCGTTAAACTTGTGCTCAACGTAAACACTATATTGACTTCTTCAATAAACCATGGCATTACCACCAGTACCAGGCCCAGCAATACATTTAAGTAACGTAAGCTTCTAATTACTTCAGCCATGGCCATTACCGCAAATACAATTGCAAGTGCCCCTCCCAAATGATTTAAATCGGCAAATGGAGTTTCTATGCCAATCCCGAAAATAGTGGGAGTTGCCATCAACCATATCCCTAAAATTGTCGAGATCGTCAACATCCAGGGGAAGCTCATTCCCCAGATTGAAGCTTTAAATACCACCCATGGGCGGTCCTTAAATTCTGCCATTTCGGGGGAACGTTGGTCCGTTTCAGTGGACAGTGCTTCACCACCTTTCCAGAACACCTTCCATAAGGAATCCCCTTTTTGTTTTCTTTGAACCATATGTTGCCACATGGCAATCACTTCATCAATTTGTAGTGGGATCATTGGAAGCATTACTATAGCTGAAAACAGGCATATCGAACACCAGACCCCTACTGAAAGCGGCTGTGAAACGATTAAAAAAATACTCACGAACCCAAGTGGAATTACCAAAATCCCAAAAAGGGTAACCATCCACGGCATGGTACGCCAACGGGAGGTTCCACCCATATATCCCATCAGAAATTCCAAGGTGTATGCAAGCGTTCCTAATGCCGCATCAGATATTGGAAAAGAGTGGGACATATCGGAATCTAAAACAGTCATGGTGCCGTCACCAAAAAAAGGGTCCCAGGCATAATCTATATACCCTAATTGAAAAGCCCCCAGATACCGGGAGGCCAACCATCCCATAAATGCTAACCCAATCATAATCGAGCGTTGTGGCCAGCTTGAAGGATTATAGCTCCAACCTGTAGGTAGATCACCGCCCATTTTCATAAACCTTATCATGTTTGGCATCCCGGGAATAAGAATGGTCAATGCAATAATGAAGGCACCAACCATGCTGCCGTTATAATAAGCGACAGCTGTTGGAGCCCAGAAAATAAAGGGAGCCATACTGATCCATATCCCGATAAAACAAAGAATCCAAACACTATAGGGACGGTTAGGCTTAAGGGAACGCCATCCAAAAAATACCAGTAATATCCCACTCATAATATCACTCCAGCGCATTGCGGCAATACGATCACTAAGGGAAAGCCATACATCTCTTCCGCCACTGGGTTCGACCACATTCTTTCCATAATCAAAAGTGAGTGGAGAAGCGATCATCCAAAATCCCAGCAATACCACTGTCCAAAAGACCCAAAGGGTTTGCTTATGATGTTTCTTCAGCATTTCCATTCGGTCACCCATGCCCATTTTCTTACTGGCCATGTCCATATCCATCATAGGGCGGGTAACGCCTCGTGAGCCCATACCTTCCATTTTGTGGCCTGACATTTCGGTTTTTGCTTCATCTTTTTTCACTAATGTCATTCCGCATTTCGGGCACTTGCCTGGTTGATCACTTAGGGCCTCAGGGTGCATAGAGCAAGTGTATTGTATCTTTTTTGAAGATTTATCTGTGTCACCCTGATGGGACATTGAGGAAGGGTCATTTTTTTCATAATGCGGTTCGATTAGGGTTAATAAATCTTCATTCCTAATTATTTATTCAAATTATTCTCCTGATAAAATTTCTTTGGATTGGCCTTTAAGTTTTCAACCATTTTGGGCAAGGTATCCCACAAACCGTGTTTGGGTTTCCAGCCCAATAGTTTTTTAGCCCTGGAACTGTCCATTTCAAAATGGTCATCGGCCAGGTCGATCATCCAGGGTTTTATAAAAGCTTTGCCAAATAGGTTTTGTATAAACGCACCGGCTTTGGCAAACCACTTTGGAATGGCAATGATGGGCATTTTTTTGCCATGGATTTCTGTGCTAATATTGTCCTGGAGTTCCCGATAAGTCAGGGTTTCGTCATCGCCAATATTCAATATTAGTTCCTGTGGCAGATCCTTCCTTTTTTCAATGGCCAAAGCCATGGCATTGATGACATCCTCCCGGTGTACATAGGTGCTGCCATGGGCTGTGTTGCCGGGATACAACCTTGCGGATACCTGCTTTTCGTAAATGCGCTGCAACTGATTAGTGATTGGGATTGAACTGCCCTCTTCACTGTACACACCTGCTATGCGCATCATCACCACAGGAATTTCACCCCGCTGCTCGTGCATTACTTTTTCGGTCGTGACTTTAGATTTCGGATAATCCCACTTAGGTTCCAAAGGCGATTCTTCCGTGATGAGCACCCCGGGTGAAGAAGGTTTGTACACCAGCATACTGCTTGAAAAAATGAATTGCTCCACTTCAAAATCCTGTAAATATTTCAACAACCGCTCTGTACCTTTCACGGTCACTTTATCATAAAGATCAGATGGTTTCCCCAGAAAATCATAATAAGCAGCCAAGTGTACTACCGCGGCTATTTTATTACCATAGGCGTACCGGACTCTTTTGAACGCAAAGTCCATTCGGTCATCGCTGGTGAGATCCACACATACACATTCTGCTTCTATGGGCGGAAAAGGATAGCCATCCTGGTCAAATCCAACTACATGGTATTTTTCAGCCAGTTTATGGATTAAGGTGGAGCCTATCATCCCACTGCTTCCTGTTACAATTACTACTTCGGATTTTTCTTTCATTTTCTACTTCTAAATCTTAAAAAAATAGAGAATTATTATAATGATAAGGAGTGGTACAATCTACATTCACCATCCCATTTTCCAATGCCTAGTCGTATCGTGCATGAAGTTAGTTGGTTTTCGTTGTCGCGGATTTCATTTTCATGACCTTGTTCTACATTCCTGGTTTTTTTCATCATTGGAATCATGTCATTAAATATGACGGTATCTTAAGCCACCATGGTTACCATATGATCCACCACACCCTTCAATTTTGTTGGGTCTTTCATCATCATCATCATTTCAGGCTTTTCCATCATTCTTTGCCCCATCAATAACCGGCAAATGTTATTTGCATAATGGCATTTATCATCTCCATTTTATATGTTGGTGATTGATATCGGTTAAATGAACTGCTGCTGCTTCACTACTTTCAATAAGTTTAATTAAGATAGGGAAATTACCAGTTGATCTTACAGAATTATTGTTAATAGTTACATAATTCTCACAGCTAGAAAATGTGGGCTGGCAAAATGAATACCGGCGAGAATTACCGGTGAAAATGGTTAATGCTTTTCTCGTTTCTACCCACTTGCTACCAACGGTTACGGTTATGGACAAGTAGCAGGATTATGGACTCCGATTTGTCGGATTAATCTTTTGCTTATTGGTTTTCTAAATTACACTTTTTCGATAAAACCCGCTATTTGCTGTTAAACGATGTGTGTGCCCAGCATGGGCATCTTTAATATATCGAAGATATATTATTAATCTAAAGGGTGCAAGTCCCTTATGGGCAGGGGTAACGCCTTGAACCATTAGTAAGCCGCAAGGTTGCCAACCGTGAGGTTGGGACTGAAGGAAGCGGGACTACAAACTCTGGTACTGACGAACAGGAACCGGATATGAGGCTACAAGGTTGGATGAGCAAGCACATCATTGTGATGTCCTAAACATTTCTTTCGAAATGAATACCGAAGTAGTAGATCCGGCAGGAATCAGGGGAAAGAAGATGTCCTTACCTGGGGAGGTCTCCACAGCCACGGGTTGGCTTAGTGGAGAAGTCAGCCGAGGTCATAGTACCCACAGGAAACGAGTTGCAGTAATCTGCATAGGTCTCACAAGTGGGGAAGGACTGAACATAATCCTTTCGGAAATAAGAATAGGAGCAGTGATTTGTTTTAATGGGTGACCGAATCCCAAGAAATTCTGTAGCCTATTCATAAAGTACGGAATAGTTTCAATTGGTATAAAAGCGATTGAAAAGATGGGTTGTGAACCGCCCAGTACGAGACCCGTACGCTGGGTGGTGTGAGGGGTGCACTCCGTCATTTGATGGCGGAGCCATCCACTCGATTGTAGCCAGTTTTTATTTTCTTAGCTCGTGGGTTTCTAATAAATAAATAGCTAGTGTTGAAGCAGCACCTACGGCTAATTTAGCGTGCCGTGGTTGTAAACCTTTAAATTTACCATCCTTTCCGTGACCACTGCCATATTCATTTCTTATTTCTCCTATTCCTTGTACAACTGATGATAAACTACCTAATATTTGTTTTATTGATTTTGCAGCTTTTACTTCATCTGAAATATCTTCAGGGGTTAATTTTAAAAGCTTAGTTGTCTCTTTCATTAATTTTGGAAGATCCCAAGTCTTCTCATATTTTATTTTTCTCTCTTCAAAAATAGATTTACAGCAAGTCTCAATTAATTCTTTTGCTAGTCCAATTGCTATATGTGGAGAAATTTCAATAGATGTTTCCATCAAATTTATTTGCTGGGTTACATACTCAGCGTTTAAAATTTTCCGAATATTTTCTGTTTTTCTCGCTAAGGATTCTTTTCCTGTTATTTTCATCCTACCGACGAAAATTGGTCTACCAGAAATTTTGGTCTTTTCAACTAATTCAAAATTATCATCTTGGAGATTATCATTAAATATTTGTAACATTTTGTTTACCTCTGATGTATCAACTTTCACAATCGGATGTATCATTTCACATAAGAAATTTAAGAATCTTGAATCATCACATTTCATTAGATTAAATCTGTCATCATAGAAAATCCAATTATCTTCCCAATCATTGTTATTTATACGATGTTGCCAAATATCTCCAGCAGCGTTCTCAAATCTGCCGTCATAAGATTCCATTTCTTCTAAATTGTAAATTCTAGACAAGAAATCAATCTCTTCCAGCCTTCCTGACCACCAGAAATTTTCTACCTGAATGAAATCAAAAATATTTCTTCTTGTTATTTCTGAGATTTTATTTGCCAAAATTAATCTTCTTTAAGGGCAATTTCGAGGATAAGCTGATCTTGATTTTGACCTAGAATTAGGTTGAAATCATCTTGATCAAAACTAAATTCTTCAGGAATATTTTCTATGTCAATTAATTCTTCAACGTTTTCTTCTAAATACTCGTTTAGGATTTGAATTACTTCACGCATTATTCCCGCAGGAAAGAATAATTTTATGCTCCTCCAATTTTCTTTAGTATTTGCCCAATATTCGTATTTACTTAAATAATGATTTTTGAATTCTTTTGTGGGGATTTGTTTGAAGTCTCTATCAGTAGGATAAGGAAATTCTAATTGAAAAATTTCTTCGTTAATACCTAATCTTTCTGATAAGTATTTGGTAATTGTAAAATAATCCATTTGGTTCTAAATATTTCTTTAAAAATTGGCTACAACTCGTTATATCGCAAACAATATACATTTTTAAAATAGTAATTTTCCGGATAATCGCCGTTTTGCGGTAATTTCAGACTAATTCTAGAGTCCATATATTCTCTTGCTTTAGAAATATCTTACCTCTTTTCAGCCCCTAAAACTCTTCCTCATTTAAACAAAATTCAAAAAACCCTTCCAATTTCTAAGAATCTTATCGCGTAATTCCTCAACTAGCGTTAAAGTTTCACCAGTTTGTTCAAGCTCTTCCCTTTCATAATAAATTTCTCAAAAATTAATCATCAAGTGGTCATCATCAATCAATTTGCCTTGGCAGATCAAAAAACGAACATTATGAAAAAAACAATCTATTCATCAGTCATTTTATCGCTGGTTTCCTATCCGCTCTTCGCTCAGATTGGTGGCATTGAAAATTCAGTTGCAGACATAGCCGATACTATTCGGGCTATTTTCCCCATCATTCTCGGGGTTATTTTTCTCGTGGGATTCCTCTTTAATGCAGGTCACTTCTTTGGTGAGAATGCTGACCTTAAAAAAGGAATTACCCGGGTGCTGGTATTTACGCTTATTGCAGGAGCGGTTGTAGGAATATTTACATACCTGATTGGAATAGTAGTGTAATGAAAAGTTTCGAAGTATATAGAAACATTAGGAAAAGAGCGATGATCTGGGGATTGCCGGTCTCGTTCTTTGCCCTTATGATGATAGCCGTGGTAGGATCACTGTTGGTAATCATATTTTCCTTCAGTCTTGGAGCGGTAATTACGGTTTTTATTTTCAACTGTACGCTGTATATCTGCTTAACCAGGTTAACCAGTAATCCGCAGGTCTTCCAGGTTTTAAAAGTCTTTCCAGAAACTATTTCATCTAAACGATTAAGCAACTTTCATTATGAGCAAGATTAATCTTTCTTCTACACCACCCTTAGCCGATATCATTGGAAATATGGTTTTTGCTGCCAATGGGAATGTAGTATTGGCTTTTGAGACGGTACTTCCGGAGATCTATAGTTTATCAGAAAATGATTTTGAAGAAATTCATAGTGCCTGGTTTCAGTCCATAAAATCGCTACCCACGGGAACAGTAGTTCATAAACAGGATGTTTATTTAAAAAGAAGCTATTCGGCAGAGAAATTACCATACCATACATTTTTGGAAAAAGCTACCCATTCTTATTTCAAAGGCAGGGAACATTTAGAACATCGTAGTTATCTCTTTTTCATTCATACAAGGAACAAATCTTTTAACCATCCTAAATATGTAAACCCCTTCAAAAAAGTTAGCAGGAATATCCCTGGAGAACTGGATGATAACTTAAAGAGATTCCAGAATTCAGTAAATGATGCGGTTTCTTTTTTAAACAATAGCCGAAAACTGGAGCTTATTCCTCTTACTGAGAACGAAATTAATAGTCTCTCCACTAAATATTTTAATGGTTTTCAGGAAGGATTTGATACCAATATTTTACTGGATAAAAATAACATCAGTATTGGTGACAATCATTTTGACATGCTGGCGGTAAACAGTGAATTGTGCTTTGGTGAAAGTATTCAGAGTAGTAAAACCAACGATAAGTTTACCTCGGATGATTTCGTTTTTCACCAGGGTTTTATAGACGGACTCGGATTGAATCTAATGGAAAATCATATTGTAAACCAGGTCATCTATCTGGATGATCGCCAAAAATGGAGAAAAATACTTGATGCGAAAGTAGAAGAACTAAATAAGAGCTCAAATTTTGGTTCACAGAACAAAGTAGTATTGAGGAAAATCCAGCATATTCTGGATCAGATAAATAACGATGACACCTCCCGAATTATCCGTGGACACTTAAATGTGATTTATTGGGATAAAGATCGTAGTAATCTTTCTTCGATTAATGCCAGGGTTAAAACGGAATTTAAACTCCTGGATATAGTTCCTTATTACCCAAAAGGGGAGGAGCGCAAGAATTATTTTCTAAATAGCTACTTCTGTTTTTCTTCAAATTTTTCTAATGAAGATCTTTATGTAACCGATCTAAAGCAAGCGCTGTGCCTGATTATTAATAACAGTAATTATAAATCAGATGCTAAAGGAATAATTTTTAATGACCGGGAATATAACATTCCGGTTTTAAAAGATGTATGGGATGAAAGTAAGAAAAGAATAAAGGCCAGGAATTTTGCCATCTTCGCCCCTACAGGAGAAGGTAAATCTTTTCTGGCCAACAATATACTTCGTCAATACTTTGAAAGTGGAGTTCGCCTGGTAATCATTGATCTTGGAGGGTCCTATACCAAGTTTGCAAAGCTTTATCCTGATGATTACACCATCTTGCGCTATGAGAACGGAAAGAGCCTTGGAATTAATCCTTTCTATATAAGCAGCCCTGATGATCTCACTGCTGATCGGCTTGAAGACCTGTCAGAGTTTCTTTTCGAATTATTTGCTTCAGATATGGAGGTTACCAAAGCCCAGTCTGTTTCCATTAAAAAGATCCTACTAGATTATTATATAAATTATAATGGAGACTATTCTTTGCAAAGCTTTTACCGCTATGTAGAAAGGCATAGTGGAGATCTCCTTCATGTGCTTAAGATCCACCCCGATTACTTCAACATCAACAATTTCCTGCACATTATGTCTGAATATGTGGAAGATGGAATCTACAGTTTTCTATTTGAAGTTGGAGAAGACCAGACTTATAAGATTGAAGATAAGCGCTTAATAGTATTTGAATTAGATGAAGTAAAGGATAATAAGGAGATCCTTTCGGTTATGCTGAAGCTTATCAAATCTGCCATCCAAAGAACCATTTGGAAGAACCGGGCAGAGAAGGGGATTATCTTGTTTGATGAGTTTGCCAAGCAACTAAAATTCGAAAATGTACTGGAAAGCGTGGAATTTTATTACCAGGCCATCAGGAAGCAGAATGGTGCTATTGGAATAATTCTTCAGTCTATAAATCAGCTTCCGAATAATTCCACATCCGCAAGCATTCTGGAAAACACACAAGTGATCTACAGCCTTCGAAATGAAAAAGGCTACGAAGAGCTTCAAAAGAGATTAAACCTCTCCAGTCACGATTTAAACCAGCTAAAATCAATTAAAAACAACTTTATAGGAGAAAGAAAGTACACCGAGATCTTTATCAAGATCGGGAAAGAGAGTAATGTCTTTCGTCTCGAAGTCCCCAAAGAAGTGTACGCGGCATATCTCACAGACGGAACAGAGAACGACCTCATTATGCAGCTCTATGAAAATCATGGAAATATGGAAAAAGCAATTCAGGAATTCACCTCTAAAACATAAAATCATGAAAAAGAAGATTACAACACTAATGCTGATGGGCCTCATAAGTTTAGCTATCCATACTCCAGCTATAAGCCAGGGGATGCCGGTGTATGACAACACTAATTTTATTAGTCTCGCCAAATCTTTAATTGAATCGGCAAAGCAAACCACGCAGCTACTAAAAACAGTAGAATTTCTCAAAACTCAAAAAGAGAATATAGAACAGGTAAATAATGTGGTAAGGCAGCTGAAGGCGGTAAGGGAACTGACTCGGAATAATCAGATCCTTTTTGAAACGGTGCGTGATGACCTTCGGAACATTCTGAACTCACCCTATATAAAGCCTGAGGAAATCGCTCGAATCTCTGATTCGTTTAATGCTATAATGGAAAACTCTCTGGAAGATCTTGACTTTATTGATAAGATTTTGACCAGTGACTATTTTAAAATGAGTGATGCAGAGAGGGCGCAAGTACTTAGGGAAAGAGAGCTACAATCTAAAGAAATGGTTGCAGAGATCACGCTAAAAACGAAACGCTATAACGACATCATTTCTTTCAGGGAGATGCAGGATAAGATCAATAACAGAACTATAAATTACTAAAAATGACAGGGGGCATATTTTTAGGAATTGGTTTGGAATATGTAGACGCAGTTTTCCAAACGATCAAAAGCAGTGACTTTTCCCAGTATACCATTGCAGGAATGAAGTCACTAGCAGTAATGTTCTTTCTGGTAAATATTCTGAAAAAATACAATGAAGGTATAGCAGATAATGATGGATATACCTGGGGCTTGAGCCCCGGAGAGCTGGCAAAGAATTTTGCTATTGTCCTTCTCGTTATTTTCTCCACCCAAATCTTAAGTGTTTTCGATGGAATCCTCGTAAGTATTGAAACTGAGTATGCAGATACCGCACCGGCGCTTATTCCACTTCAACTTCAGGATATTGATATTGAACAGGAAGTTGGTGCGCTGGAGGTAGCTAAAAAAGCAATGGCTTTACTTTATGAGGCCCTGGTGACACCGCTCTACCCGGTTAAGGTGATTTCTTTTGTGGTAGGCCTATTTTTATGGGTAATTGACTTGTTTATCTATCCTCTGTTCCTTGCAGAACGCTTTTTCCTTTTAGGAATTATGCAGGCATTCTTTCCCCTGGTGATTAGCCTTGCTGTTTTTGAAAAGTTCAGGGGGATGGCCTATAACTTCTTTAGGTTATATGCTGCAATTTATATGCTGGTGCCGGCCTTTTTTCTTGTGAATGTATTCGTCAATAATTTGTACGCAGAGATCAATACCAACTTCTGGTCTAATTTGCTGGGTACATCTACAGACAATAATATTATTCGAATTATAGTCGAGGCAGGATCTATCGCATTTATCGTATTTCTAAAGTTTAAGCTCTACACACGAGCTACCTCTTTCACAATAAGACTTTTTACTGGATAGGTAAGAATCACTCAACCGCTAAGCCTATAATTAATATCAATTAGTCACACCAAAAAAATAAAAATGAAAACACCTTATAGAAGTATTTACTCGGTTTTAAAAATCAACCGATTTATAGTCCTCACTGCGGTATGTGGGGCAGTAATTTCCAGCCTCTACTTTGGATGGATGGTTTTTGATATTCACCGCTCTGCTTTGAATAATGCTTTTGCGATAAATACAGATGGAAGTGTAATTCCGCTAAAGTGGGTAAACCAAAAAGAAAATCTGGAGGTAGAAGCTCTTTCCCATTTGGATCTCTTTCATACCTATTTCTACAATATCGATGCTACTAATTATGAACGAAATCTCGAAAAAGCACTCTGGCTTGGTAACAGTTCTGTAGACAATGTTTATCGACAAAAGAAGGCCGATGGAGTTTATAACAGGCTATTGCAGTATTCCTTGGTGCAGAAAGTAATAAACATTGAATCGGAAGTGAATATTGAAGTTGAACCGTACACTTTTGAGACCAGGACGGTCTTTGAAATTAACCGTGGAAAAATAGTAGACCGGTATGAACTTATTTCATCGGGGAACTTAATAAACGTAGACCGAAACTTTCCAAACAATACCCACGGCTTGTTGATTACCAATTATTTTGAAAACACCTTAAAAAAAATGAACGATGAAAATTGATAAGAAAAAAATTGTCTTTGGCGCTGTGCTGGCCACAATTGTATTATTTATAGTAGCCTACAGCGTGCTGATCTTTGGCGGAGATAGTGAAGAACCATCTGAGCTAAAAAACACTCTTGTGCCCGAACTCCAGCAGGAACAGGAAGATTTTAAATCTAAGCTGGATGCGGTAAATGCTTTAAAGGAAGTAAGGGAAACTACAACCCCGAGCATTTATGACGAAAAATACCTGGATTCTATGGGGTATTATGATCCTGACTTTCCGCAGCGGGAAAAGGGAAGAATTTTAGATAGCATTTACAAACACAACACTAATTATGAAGATTATGGCTTTGAAAATGAATATGATCAGGAAGAATGGGAAACACAATTTGAAGCGGATATTCAAGAGATACCAGATGAGTCGCAAGCTGCTCCAAAACCACAGGAAATGGGGCTAGCGCATCAATTATTTTATGCAACTGCCCCAGAAATGGAAATTAAGAAACCAATCGTTAATCATTCCGCTGCTGATATTTTGGTAGAGGTAGATGGAGACCAGGTTGTACAGGCCGGGTACCGCTTAAAGATGAGATTGAAAGATAGCGCTATGATCAATAATATCCAGTTTCCTGCGCACACCCCTGTTTACGGATTCATCAGTTTTCAACCGAACAGGGCTTTGATCGAAATTGAACACATAGCGCATTATCCCGTAAAGTTAAAAGCTTATGACCTCCAGGATGGGAGTGAAGGGATTTATGTTGAGAATAATATTCGTGCAGATGCCAGTAAGGAAGTGATAGGTGATATTATCCAGGATATAAATGTTGCAGGAGTGCCACAGGTAGGAGGGCTTAAGCAATTATTTCAGCGAAACAACAGGAATATTAAGGTACAGGTCACCAATAATTATAAACTCATTTTAAAAAGAAACTAAAAGTAATAGAAATTATGAAAAAGCAGATCTTGATTTTCGTATTTGTAATAGCCGCTTTCGTAAAGGGAATGGCCCAGGAAAAGACCATAGATTTAGATACCATCTATGCCAACGATAGAATGAATGTAGCCCTGATTTTCCCGGAACCAATTCGGCAGGGGATAACAGGTTCAGAGGATTTTGTATTCACCTACAACAGAGAAAAAGAACAACACCTGGGATTGCTGCAGGCTGTTCCTGGAGAGGTAAGTAATTTGCTGGTTATCAGTACAACGGGTTCAATTTTTTCGTATATTGTGAAGTACTCCGAAGAGCTGGAAAAGCTAAATTATTTTATAGCAGAAACCGGTAAAATCGGGAATGAGATTCCAGAGCTTTCTGAAAAACTCATAGAAGACCAGGCATTGTTTTCAGACTCTAAAGCTGAAAAAGAAGTAGCAGATAAAGAAACCTATTATCAGGATTTTAGTTCACATTTATTAAGAAGTAAACAAAGAATTGGCAAGCTAAGAAAGCGCAAAGATGGAGTGGAATTAAAAGTTCAAAATATAGTGTTCCATAATTCGGAATTGTATTTTGTGTTGGAAATTAATAATAATTCTCCCATAGATTTTGAACCGGCCTTTTTAAATATTTCTGTGGAAACAAGAAAACAGGTGGATATATCGGATCGAATTGTGCCAGTGATTTCGGTCGGTTAGTGCCAGGCATTTCGGTTCAAATTGTGCCAATTTTGGCTATTAGTTGAGCCCATATCGGTTCGTTTTGTGCCACTTTGAAAGA
>Ga0307486_1002289_pt1 | contig 13534 bp, 12 predicted proteins | sample CBIW02metaG_FD_203663 | JGI IMG/M metagenome (GOLD analysis project Ga0307486, IMG submission 203663) | Sea-ice brine microbial communities from Beaufort Sea near Barrow, Alaska, United States - CBIW 0.2 | ecosystem: Environmental > Aquatic > Marine > Coastal | place: USA: Alaska | collected... | reverse complement strand
ATACGGCTGGACGGAGCAGATGGCCACGCAACTGGCCGTGCTCTGGAGCGCCACAGTCGGGCATGAACTGGGCAGTCTGCGCCTGCTGGCGCTTCTGGTCGCGACCGGCACCGTAGCCAAGGGGGCACTGGCCTGGCGGGTCTGGAACGGCCTGCACGACACCGAAACCCAGGCGCAGAACAACCAGCGGCTACTCACCAACCCTGCAGCGGTTGTGCTGGCCCGGCTGCTTGTTTCGTCTCTCGACGACGTCGCGGGAGGCGCCCTCGGTGTGCCGCTGGTGGTCGACCTGTTGCTGGGCGACTCGGGTTTTGGCCTTATCGGGGTCTCGAGCACGGCCGTCGCCGTTCTCGCCGTTGCGCGCAGCCGTGGTTTCTTCCAGGAAGGGCCGGTGACGGTGGCTCCGGTTGGGACACCCGCCGTGGCACAACCGCCCAGGGGGGTGGTCGACCTCGCCGCGGGAATCCCGAAGGCAGTCGCAGGCCGACCACAGGTGCGCATCGACAAGTACGGCACCACCGAGCATCCGAGCTGGGCCGTCTACGTGGGGGGAACCATCGACTGGAATGCCGCAGCCACGGATGAACCTTGGGATCTGACCGCTAACGTGACGGCAATGGCGCAGCAAAACGCCGGATCGTTTGAAGCGGTGATGCAGAGTATGCGTGCCGCGGGCATCGGCCCCGACGATCCGGTCGTGATCACGGGGCATTCCCAGGGCGGCCTCGTGGCCACGCAAGTCGCCGCCGCTGGGGCGTTCGACGTGCGCGCGGTCGCGACGTTCGGGGCTCCCGAGTCCCGCGTTCCCGTGCCCCCCGGCGTCGCCACCCTGACCGTCGAACACACCGACGATGTGATCACAGCGCTCGGCGGGGCGAGCCTGATCAACTCCGACGACCGGGTGACTGTGCGTCGCGAGGCCTACGCTTCGGCGCCCCTCCCGGCTGGAGAGACGCTGCCGGCGCACCACCTCGACAGCTACCGCGAGACAGCGCAGCTCATTGACGCGTCACCGGAGACGAACCTGCAGTATTTTCGCGCCAACGTGGCCGACGTGCTCGGGAGCGAGCCGGGCGAGACCGTTATGTGGCGCGGCAAACGATCAGCGGAAGGAGCCCCGACCCATTAGCGGCCGACCCGTTAGCGGCCGACCCGTTAGGGGCCGGACCATTCGTTGCCGACCCGCGATCTGGAAATCAGTTGCGGCGGGTGACCGGTCGCAGAATTACTCCGAGCACCCAGGAGATGATGCCGAGCACGAGAGCGCCGAGTACGCCCCACCAGAAACCGTCGACGATCAGGCCGAAGCCCAGAAAACCAGAGAGCCAACCCACAAGCAGCAACAACAGGCCGTTGACTATCAACGCGAACAGCCCCAGCGTCAGAATGTAGAGCGGGAACGCGACGACGCGCAGAACACCGCCGACGACGGTGTTCACGAATCCGAAGATGAGCGCGATCAGGAGAAACGTGATGATGCTCGCGCCCCCGTCGGGCGCGTACGGCGTGACGTGCACCCCGGTCACGAGCAGGGCGGTAAGCCACAGGGCAACCGCGTTGACGATGAGCTTGATCAGGAATCTGGCCATCCCCTACTATCGCACCGGGTCGCGCCCGACGAAAGCCAAGCGAACATGCATTCTTCAGCGCGAATATATCCGGGCGTAGACTCACCGAGTGAGCCTCTCCGACCGACCCTCCGTCCGCCTGCGCCCGGAGATCATTGCGCTCCCGGCCTATAAGCAGGGCAAACCCGCTGACGCCAGTGCCTTCAAACTCTCCAGCAACGAGAACCCGTTCGACCCGCTTCCCGGGGTTATCGCTGCGGTTGCCGCCGAAACGGCCTACAACCGCTACCCGGACGCGTCGGCCCTGAATTTGCGCGAGCGCCTCTGCGCCAAGTACAACGTCGACGTCGATCAGGTGCACATCGGTTCCGGCTCGGTGGCGCTGCTGGCCCAGCTGATTGTCGCCGCGGCCGGTCCCGGCGACGAAGTGCTGTACTCGTGGCGATCGTTTGAGGCCTACCCGTCGCTCGTGACCGTCGCCGGAGCGACGAGTGTGCGCGTACCCAATCGCGCCGATCACGGTCATGATCTGCCCGAAATGGCCGCCGCCATCGGCGACGACACCCGGGCCGTCATCCTGTGCTCACCGAACAACCCCACCGGCGTGGTCCTGACCCGGGACGAATTCGAGGCCTTCATGGCCGTCGTTCCGACCGACCTGCTGGTCATTCTCGACGAGGCATATATTGAATTCGTCACCGACGCGGACGCCGTGAACGGGCCGGACCTGCTGGCCCGCTACCCCAACCTGGTCGTTCTGCGCACCTTTTCGAAGGCGTATGGTCTGGCCGGGCTGCGGGTGGGCTACGCGCTCGGTCCGGTGGATATCCTCAACGCCGCCCGGTCGACCGCGATTCCCCTCTCGGTGACGGCGCAGGCCGCTGCGGCCGCGATCGCTTCGCTCGAGGCCGAGAAGCAACTATTCGACCGGGTGCGAATCATCGCGGCACGTCGCGATGCGGCGTGGCAGGCGCTGACCAAACAGGGCTGGAACATCCCGGCGCCGCAGGGCAACTTTATTTGGCTGCCCACCGGCGCCGAAACAACGCACGCCGCCGAGGCGCTCGGCGCGGCCGGACTCGTCGTGCGTGCCTTCGCGCCCGAAGGCATCCGGGTCTCAATCGGCGAGGAGCAGGCTGTGGCGACACTCCTATTAATATGCGCGGATCTTGTCGATGCTCTTCCCGTCGGTCACTCGGCTCGGCAGATAGGTTAGTACAGTGTCAGCCACCCGAAACGACGAGACTGCACGAGAGACTGCAGTGCCCACGGCCTTTGGCCTCGATGGGGCAGAGACCTGCGTGCGCATGATCTCCCCGGACGGCCGGTTCGAACCGAACGCCGCCGCCGAAGAATTTCTGCCCTACCTCGACCGGCTCAGCGAGGCCGACCACCGACGTTTTTACCGCGACATGGTTGTGGTGCGTAAGTTCGACAACGAAGCGGCCAACCTGCAGCGTCAGGGTCAGCTCGCCCTCTGGGTTCCCAGCCACGGTCAGGAAGCGGCACAGGTGGGGTCCGCCTACGCCACCCGCCCGCAAGACCATGTGTTCCCTTCCTACCGGGAGCATGTCGTCGGCATGATCCGCGGCCTCGACGTCGTCGATGTTCTGCGTATGCTGCGCGGTGTCACGCTCGGCGGTTGGGTACCCGAGGAACACGGGAACTTTCACCTGTATACGCTCGTGCTCGCCTCGCAGACCCTGCACTCCACCGGCTACGCCATGGGCATGCAACTGGACGGATCGACCGCGACGGGCAATCCGGAGACCGATCAGGCCGTCATCACGTACTACGGCGACGGCGCATCCTCCCAGGGAGACGCGAACGAGGCGCTCGTGTTTGCGGCGAGTTACCAGACGCCGCAGGTGTTCTTTCTGCAGAACAATCATTGGGCCATCTCGGTACCCGTCTCGCGCCAGTCGCGCACTCCGCTCTACCTGCGCGCCGGTGGTTTCGGTATGCCCGGTACGCAGATCGACGGCAACGATGTGCTCGCGAGCTTCGCCGTGACCGCCAAGTCCATGGATGACGCCCGCGCCGGCCGCGGCCCATCGTTGATTGAGGCACTCACCTACCGCGTCGGCGCACACACCACAGCCGACGACCCCACCAAGTACCGCGATCCCGAAGAACTCGCCTACTGGGTGGCACGCGACCCGATCACGCGCTTTCGCAGCTACCTGCAGGGCCGCGGCATCGAACAGGAATTCCTGACCGCCGTCGACGAAGAAGCTGCCGACTTCGCCGCCGACGCCCGCAAGCGGGCGCTCGAGATCACCGGCCCGGATCGCTCGGTGATTTTTGACAACGTCTACGCCGAACCGCATCCGCTTGTGGCCGAGCAAAAGGCCTGGCTGGAACGCTACGAAGCCTCATTCGACGAGGGGACGAACTGATGAACGCTGCAACAGACACGAGTGTCGACTCCGCTTCGCTGCCGATGACGAAGGCCCTGAACGCCGGGCTGCGTCGCGCGATGCTCGATGATCCCAAGGTTCTGCTGATGGGCGAGGATATCGGCCCGCTCGGCGGAGTCTTTCGGGTCACCGAGGGTCTGATCGCCGAGTTCGGCGAGAAGCGGGTGCTGGATACCCCGCTCGCCGAGTCCGGGATCATCGGCACCGCCATCGGCCTCGCCCTGCGTGGGTTCCGACCGGTCTGCGAAATACAGTTCGACGGCTTCGTCTTTCCCGGTTTCGACCAGATCACCAGCCAGCTGGCCCGCATGCGCAACCGCCACGAGGGCGGCGTGACCATGCCCGTCGTTATTCGCATTCCCTACGGCGGCCACATCGGCTCGATCGAGCACCACCAGGAGAGCCCGGAGGCGTACTTCGCGCACACCCCCGGTCTGCGCGTGGTGAGCCCGTCGAACCCGCACGACGCCTATTGGATGATGCAGGAAGCCATCGCAAGCGACGATCCGGTGATCTTCTTCGAGCCGAAAAGCCGCTACTGGCCCAAGGGCGAGGTGCGTTTTGGCGAGAGCGGAACGCCGCTGCATGCCAGCCGCGTGGTTCGTGCCGGCGCCGACGTGACCGTCGTCGGCCACGGAGCCATGGTCAGTGTGCTGCTGCAAGCAGCCGACCTCGCCGCCGGTGAGGGTATCGGACTCGAAGTCATCGACCTGCGCTCGATCTCGCCGATCGACTACGGTCCGATTCTGAATTCCGTGCAGAAGACCGGCCGCCTCATCGTCGCCCAGGAAGCCCCCGGCTTCGTGAGCGTCGGCAGCGAGATCGCAGCGACGGTCGCCGAGCGAGCGTTTTACACACTCGAAGCACCGGTGCTGCGGGTGTCCGGCTTCGACACGCCGTTTCCGCCGGCCGCGGTTGAGACGCACTTTCTGCCCAGCCCCGACCGGGTGCTCGAAGCGGTCGACCGCGTTCTCGCCTACTGATCATTCTCACTTCCACCAGCAGCAGGAAAGGCACAGCATGAGCGTGTCGAAGTTCACTCTCCCCGACGTCGGCGAGGGCCTGACCGAGGCCGAAATCGTCGAGTGGAAGGTAGCGCCCGGCGACACCGTGACGATCAACCAGGTGCTGGTCGAGATTGAAACGGCCAAGTCCCTCGTTGAGCTGCCGTCGCCGTTCATCGGTGTGGTCGGCGAAATCCTGGTCGAGGCCGGCACGACAGTTGACGTCGGCACGCTCATCATCACGATTCATTCCGATGCCACCTTGAGCGCGGACCAACCGGCCCCGACAACGGATGCTGCGGACTCCGCGGACTCCGCCGCGACCGCCGAGACCTTGGCGCTGGACACGAGCAGCAGCATCAGCGACGAGGCCCCTGAACCGGTGCTCGTCGGACGCGGCGCCGCAGCGACGATGCCCACGCGTCGCCGTCGGCACACCGGCGCGAGTGTCGCCCATGAGACTCTCGCCCCGGAACCAGCAGCGCGCCCGCGCGCCGAGCCGCTGGAACCGACGCGACGTTCGGCATCCGTCGGACCGGTTATGGCCAAGCCCCCGATTCGCAAGCTCGCCAAAGATCTCGGCGTCGACCTGTCGCTCGTCGAGGCGACGGGCCCGGTCGGCGACGTGACCCGGGAAGACGTGCTGCGGGGGGCGACTCAGGCCAGTGTGTTCCGCAATATTCAGACGCCGGAATGGCCCGTCGATCGCGACGAGCGCATTCCGGTGAAGGGCGTGCGCAAGGCCATCGCGCAGGCAATGGCGAAGAGCGCTTTCACCGCGCCGCACGTGAGCCTGTTCGTCGACGTCGATGCCACCCGAACCATGGAGTTCGTCAAGCGGCTGAAGGCCTCCACCGACTTCGCCGGCATTCGAGTATCACCCCTGCTCATCATGGCGAAGGCGATGATCTGGGCGGTGCGCCGCAACCCCACGGTGAACTCGACGTTCACCGATGAGGAGATCATCGTGCGGCATTACGTGAACCTCGGAATTGCGGCGGCGACCCCGCGCGGGCTGATCGTGCCCAACATCAAGGAAGCGCAGGATATGAGCCTGCTCGAACTCGCTGCCGCCCTCGAAAAACTCACCCTCACCGCGCGCGACGGCAAGACCAGCCCGGCGGACATGAGCAATGGAACTATCACCATCACCAATATCGGCGTGTTCGGCATGGATACCGGCACCCCTATTCTCAACTCGGGTGAGGCCGGAATCGTCGCTCTCGGGACGATCAAGCAGAAGCCGTGGGTCGTCGACGGTGAGGTGCGGGCCCGGTTCGTGACCACCATCGGTGCGAGCTTCGATCACCGCGTCGTCGACGGCGATGTCGCGAGCCGTTTTCTCGCCGACGTCGCGAGCATCATCGAGGAGCCCGCCCTGCTGCTCGAGTAGCGCCCGCCACGCGGCAACGAGCCGGGCTGCTTGCCAGGGCGACCGGTCGTTCCTAAACTGGGAATATCTCAGAACGAGCAGGGGGACGATGAAGCCGCTTCGGAACACGCTCGCCCTCGTACTGAGCCTGCTGCTGTTGAGCGGATGCGTTGCCGAGGAACCGGCCACCGCACCCCCCGAGCTCCTCGTCGCCACGACGATGCCGACGAATTTCCTGACCGTCGCCGCCGACCCCGATCCCGTGGTCAATGCCCTCCTGACCAGCGCGGCGCTGTTCCAGCGCGCAGACCTGGTCGTGACAGCGCCGGCGGGTGATGAGCGTGCAGAGCTGCTCGCCGGGTCTGCCGCCGTCGGACTGGGTGTTCCCCTGCTCCTCACTTCGGCCGTGGGCGCTCCCGCAGCGTCGGCCGTGAGCGCCGAACTCACCCGGCTGCAGGCCAGATACGTGCTCAGCGTGGGCGGCGGGCTCCCACTCACCTCCACGAGCGCGCCGACATCGACCGGTCAACCTGGGCGCCAACCGCCCGCACGCACACGGGTCACAGTTCCCGCCACGGCGGACGCCGTGAACGCCGTGCTGCCGGAACCGCTCCCGGTGGTGACGGTCGATTCCGCGGCATTGGCGCTGTCCGCGCTGGCCGAAATGGATCCGCGCGCGCCGACCCTGCTGACCCTTCCGCCGGCACCGCCGGCACCGCCGGCACCGCCGGCACCGACGGCACCGACGGCGACGCCTGCGGCGACACCTGCGGCGACACCGATGAAGGTTCCCGCACCATCTCCGGCGACGGGCTCAGTCCCGAGCACCGCGGGACTCGTTCTTGCCGCCGACGACCCGGCGCAGCTGGCCGGCGTCGCGACGGCGCGGGCTGCATCCGTTGCCGTACTGCTCGTTCCCGGCGAGCAGCCGAACCCACAGGCCTCCGAGGACGTCGTCGCGGCTCTCGCAGCGGCGGCGCCGACGGCCATCGTTGCGCTGGGTTTGCCCTTCGCGGGCGAACCGGGCCTCGAGTACCAGATGCGGGCGGCGGTCACGGGGGTGCAGCTGCCCGGCGGCGGGCAGCTGCTTTTTCCCGGCCGACGGTTTGTCGCGCTCTATGGAACGCCGGGAGCCCCGGTGCTGGGGGTTCTGGGGGAGCAGCCGGTGCAGGAGGCGATCGCGCGCGCCGAGCAGATGGCCGCCACCTACCAGGGGCTGAGCGACCGCCCCGTGGTTGCGATGCACGAGATAATCGCCACGGTGGCGGCCGCCGACGCCGGGCCGGACGGCAACTATTCCAATGAAATCCCCGCGGAGAAGCTGCGGCCGTGGGTCGAGGCGGCGGGAGCAGCCGGACTCTATGTCGTTCTGGATTTGCAGCCGGGTCGCACGGACTTTCTCACCCAGGCGCGGCAGTATGCGAGCCTGCTCGAGCTGCCGTACGTGGGTCTCGCGCTCGACCCCGAATGGCGGCTCGGCCCCGACCAACGCCACCTCGTGCAGATCGGGTCCGTGGATGTTGCCGAGATCAACTCTGTTGTGAGTTGGCTCGCCGAGCTGACGCGCGAGGCGGCTCTGCCCCAGAAGCTGCTCGTGCTGCACCAGTTTCGCGCGAGCATGATCCAAAATCGGGCCGGTCTCGATACGACTCATCCCGAGCTGGCCCTGCTCCTGCACGTTGATGGACTCGGCAGCCAGCCCGACAAACAGGCCACCTGGTCGGCGCTCCACCGCGACGCCCCGGCGGGCGTCGCGTGGGGCTGGAAGAACTTTTACGATGAGGACCGGCCCATGCTGACCCCCGCCGAGACCATGACGCGGGTTTCCCCGATCCCCGAACTGATCACCTACCAATAGCGGATGCCCGGCTCGCGTTAATGGTTTTGACAATCATTATCAATAAGGGTAGCTTCGAATCATGCACAAAAGATACTTCGCCGTTCCCGCGCTCCTGGCGTCGGCGGCCCTCGTCCTGTCGAGTTGCGCGTCCGAGCCGGCCGACGACCCGTCAAGCAGCGACCTCACGATCGTGGCCACCACGACCCAGATGGCCGACTTCACACGCAACGTGGTCGGCGATGCCGGGGGTGTCAGCCTGACCCAACTCATTCAGCCCAATCAGAGCGCGCACAGTTTCGACCCGTCTGCCGCCGATCTGACGGCGCTCGGGTCGGCGGACGTTCTCGTGATCAACGGGGTGGGTCTCGAGGAGTGGCTTGATGACGCGATCGACGCTTCCGGCTTCGACGGCCTGACCATCGATGCTAGTCACCTCGTCACGGTTCTCGGCAGCACGGCCGGCACCGAAGAGGCCGATCACGGCGCGGATGAAGACGGCGCGGATGAACACAGTGCGGATGAAGACAGCACAGACGACCACAGCACGGATGAACACACGGCCGCTACCGACGGGGACCCGCACATCTGGACCGACGTGAGCAACGCCGAGTTGATCGTGAGCGCCATCGAGGAGGGTCTGGCGGATGCCAGCCCGGCCCACGCGGCCTCCTTTGAAGCGAACGCGACCACGTATTCCGCCAAACTCGCCGCTCTCGACGACTGGATCCGCACCAATGTCGACACTGTCCCCGCTGCCGAGCGCCTGCTCGTGAGCAATCACGACGCGCTGGGCTACTACACGGCCGCCTACGGCATCACGTACGTCGGTGCGGTGATCCCGAGTTTCGACGACAACGCGGAGCCCAGTGCCGCCGCCATGGACACACTTGTGGCAGCGATCAAGGCCACCGGCGTTCAGGCCGTCTTCTCCGAAGCCTCGCTGAGCCCCAAAACCGCCGACACCATTGCCGGGGAGGCCGGGGTTACGGTCTATTCCGGCGAAGACGCGCTCTACGTCGATTCGCTCGGCCCGGAGGGAAGCGCTGGCGACACTTACCTCAAGGCGCAGCTCCACAACTCGACGCTCATCGCGGAGTCCTGGGGCGTGACGCCCACCGCTGTGCCCGTCGACCTGCAATAGTTGACATGTGAACGAGAACCCTTCTCAAGAATCGTCGACTGCTCCTGCTGCCCTCCGGGTGGTGGGGGCCGCCTTCGCCTACTGGCGCACGCCGGCGCTGACCGACATCGACTTCCAGGTGCTGCCGGGACAGGCTGTCGCGCTCATCGGGCCCAACGGCTCCGGCAAGTCCACCCTGCTCAAGGGCATTCTCGGCCTCATTCCGCGCCTGCGCGGCACGGTCGAGGTGCTCGGGGAATCGCCGGCTCCGGCCGGTTCCGTCGGCTACGTGCCGCAGACCGACCAGCTCGATCCGGAGTTTCCCATCACACTCGCCCAGGTCGCCATGATGGGGCGCTACCGTGGCCTGGGCTGGGTGCGACTGCCGGGCAAGAAGGACAAAAAAGCCGTAGCGGATGCCCTCGCGGTCGTGGGCCTCGCTGATCGTGCCAAGACACGGTTCGGTGAGCTCTCCGGTGGCCAGCAGCAGCGCGGCCTGCTCGCGCGCGCCATCGCATCCGGCCCGCGTTTGCTGCTGCTCGACGAACCGTTCAACGGACTCGACCAGCAAAACCGCGACGCCCTGATCGAGACCGTACGTCGTCTGAAAGCGGATGGCGTTGCCGTGCTCGTCTCCACGCACGACCTCGAACTCGCCCGGGCCGTGTGCGAATGTGTGCTGCTGCTCAACGGCAGCCAGGTGGCCTTCGGACCGCGTGAGGAAGTGCTCACCCTCGCCAACGTGCAGCGTGCCTTTCACGATGTGGGTGTCGAGATGGATGAGCACACGGTCGTGTTGCCGGGGCACGGCGGACACTGACATGGAACTGACCGGCCCGTTGTTCGACGCGTTCGCCCTGCCGTTCATGGCCCGGGCGCTCACCGTGCTCGTCGTGCTCAGCCTCGTGGCGGGGCTCGTGGGCGTGCTCGTGAACCTGCGCGGTCTCGAGTTCATCAGTGACGGGCTGACGCATGCGGTCTTCCCCGGCATTGCGGTGGGCTTCGTCTGGGGAGGCAGAGACGGATTGTTCGTCGGCGCGATGGTCGCTGCGCTGATCGCGGCGGTCGTACTCACCCTGATCGTGCGGCGCGCGGTGAGTTCGGACGCGGCGATCGCGATTGTGTTCACGGCGATGTTCAGCATCGGCGTGATCGTGGTTTCCAAGCAAACCAATTACATCGGCCAGCTCGAAGCACTGTTGTTCGGCCGGCTGCTCACGGTGAGCGCGACCGAGGTTGTGCAGGCCGTCGTGATCTGCGGCGTCGCACTCGTGCTGGTCGGCTTCACTCTCAAACAGCAGGTCTTCCGCGCCTTCGACCACAGCGGAAGCGCCGCCGCGGGGTATCGCCCCCTGGTTCTGGACATCGTGCTCAACGTTGCCATCGCCCTCGTGGTTGTAGCCGCGAGCCAGGCTGTGGGCAACCTGCTCGTGCTCGCCGTGTTGATCGTGCCGGGAGCCGTGGCACGGCTGATTACCAATCACCTGTGGTGGCTGTTCCCGATCGCGGCAGGCTTCGCCATTCTCGCCGCCTGGTTCGGTCTCGCGCTCGGCTATGAGGCATCCGTCAATGCCGGGATCGACCTGCCGAGTGGCGCGACCGTGGTGCTGTTGCTCGTGGCCGGCTATTCCGTGGCCCTGCTGACCCGTCTCGCTGTGGATCGGCTCAAACCCGCACCCCCGGCGAGCGGGCGGGTGCGCCGCTGATGGGCTACTTCGAACAGGCGCTCCTGGCCGCGATCGTGATCGGCGCACTGAGCGGGCTCGTCGGCACGCTCGTGGTGTTGCGCAAGCGCACCTTCTTCGCGCAGGCACTCACGCACGCCACATTTCCCGGAGCGGTGGGCGCGACCATGCTCGGGCTGAGCATCCCGCTCGGTGCGGCCGTGGCGAGTGTGGCTATCGTCGGGCTCATGACCGCGATCGGTCAGGTGCGCCGTCAGGGAAGCCAGGTCGCCTCCGGAATCCTGCTCACGGCCGGTTTTGCGCTCGGGGTGCTGCTGCAATCGCTCAACCCCGCGCTGCCGGTGCGTGTCGACTCGTTCCTGGTGGGGTCCATCCTCACCGTGTCCACCGGAGACCTTCTGTTGGCGACCGGAGTCTTCGTGGTCGCCCTGCTTGTGATCGGTCTCTTGGGCAAGCAGATTCTGTTTTCGACCTTCGACGTGAACGGCTATCGAGCAGCCGGATACCGCGAGGGGCCGATTGAGGTGCTCACGTTGGTGCTCGTGACGGCCACCGTGGTCACCGCGATGCCGGCGGTGGGAGCCATCCTGGCCATAGCGCTCATCGCGGCGCCCGCGGCAGCTGCACGACTCGTGTCGCACACGACCACGCACATCTTCGTGATCGCCCCGGTGCTCGGTGCGGCATCCGGTGTCATCGGGGTGTTCCTGTCCCGCGCCTTGGACGTTGCAGCGGGCCCGGCCATAGCGCTCACCGCAGCGGGGTTCTTCGTGCTGGCCCTCGCGGTGCGCCGACTCCGGCAGATGTGGCTACGGTTAAAGGCATGAAGCGGAACACGTGGCAGCGCGAAGCCGTGCGCGAAGCCCTCAGCGCGAGCGAGGGTTTTGTCAGCGCGCAGGGCCTGCACTCCACCCTGCACGCCACCGGTTCGCCCATCGGCCTGGCCACCGTCTACCGGGCCCTCGCCGACCTCGCCACGGACGGCAGCGCCGACTCCCTGCAGTCCCCAGACGGCGAAAGCCTGTACCGGGCGTGCAGCTCCAACGATCACCACCACCACCTCATCTGCCGCAACTGCGGTCTGACGGTAGAGATCGAAGCGGATGCCGTTGAAACGTGGGCGAAGAACATCGCCACCGAGCATGGCTTCACGCAGGCTGCCCACGTCGTCGATGTCTTCGGACTGTGCCAGCGCTGCACAGCCGCCGCCGCAGCACCCGCTCGGTGAGGGGCGCCGCGGCGAGGTTCTAGATGCTGCGGTGGTCGCGAACTGCGGCTTCCAGCTCGTCGAGATCCGGCGCGATTGCGGCATCCACGGCGAGCGGGTCGGTAGCGTTGAGCTGCTGCATTCCGCGGCCGTCGAGCGGCGTGGCGTTGATCTCGTGCTCGTCTGCGGCGAGTCCCGTCATCACTTCTGACACGACGTCGGCCACCGACCGGCGGTCCCAGTCGGCGGTCTGCGTGCTCATCATCGCGGTGTCGGTGGCGCCCGGGTACACGGTGGCGACGTGCACGCCAGTACCGTGCAGCTCGCGCCGCAGCGACTCGCTGAAGGAAGCCAGTCCGGACTTGGTGGCCGCGTAGACGGCGTAGAACGGCATGCCCACCAGGGCGATTTCGCTGGAGATGTTCAATACGAGGCTGCCGGTGGCGGAGCCGCTGGCGCGCAGCTGGGGCAGGAGGGCCTGGGTCAGCAGCACCGGCGCCGTGAGGTTCAGATCGATCATCGACCGGACGTCCTCCTCGGTGGAGTTCTCCAGGCGACCGGCACGGACGTTGCCGGCGTTGTTGACCAGCAGGTCGACGGTGTCCCAGGACGCAACGGCCGCAGCCACGTTTTCGGTGGCACCGGTGGCGCTCAGGTCCTGCGCGAGAATTTCGGCGGTCCCGCCCATGTTCGCAACCAGACGCGCCGTCTCCCGCAGTGTTTCTTCCTTGCGGCCGACGAGCAGCAGGTGGCCACCCGTGGCCGCGAACTCGAGGGCCAGTGCCTGGCCGATTCCCTGGCCTGCGCCCGTGATGATGCCGTGGCGGTTGTTGAGATCCATGAGGAGGGTCCTTTCGGTTAAGGTGTCGGACCGCGATGGCAGCCCGGATGAACATCCTGTTCATTGTGTACCAAACGGTACCATAGTCGGTGGGGGCTTTGCTACCGAGTGGTAACAAACGTGGTCAAAAGTCGTAGGATGAGCACATGGGTATTACTGGGAACGCCACAATCGGCCGGCCGCGGCTCTTCGATGAGGAGGCGGTGCTCGCCGATTTGACGGCCCTGTTCTGGCGTCAGGGATACGGCCAGACCTCGATGGCCGACATCGTCGAAGCCAGCGGCGTGCACAAGCCCAGTCTTTACCGCAGTTTCGGCAGTAAGGAGCAACTGTTCGCGACCGTTCTGCGGCGCTACCTTGCCGAGCGAATGGAATTGTTTGCCGGCATGATCAAGGAGGCTGGCACCGGCGTGCGCGGTGTGCACAAGTTCCTCGATCTGTTCGAGGCGGACGCCGTCTCCGAGCGTGGCCGGGACG
>Ga0307486_1002284_pt1 | contig 13557 bp, 9 predicted proteins | sample CBIW02metaG_FD_203663 | JGI IMG/M metagenome (GOLD analysis project Ga0307486, IMG submission 203663) | Sea-ice brine microbial communities from Beaufort Sea near Barrow, Alaska, United States - CBIW 0.2 | ecosystem: Environmental > Aquatic > Marine > Coastal | place: USA: Alaska | collected... | reverse complement strand
TATAGAATTAAAAGGAGAAAGTCTTAGAAAAAAACTGTAATATTGTCATTAAAGTATCTTTTTAGACCAAAATCAATAGGGGGGTCAGTATGACCGGAATGGGGGTCAGCATCACCGGAATATCCAGCCAAGGGAACTACTCCAAAAGCAAGAAGTTTAAACCAGTATTTAGACCAAGTTTATACTAAGTTTTTAGATTGCCACAAGCAACTTTCCTCAGAAAACAAAGTAATATCTGCTCAAAGTATAAAATCCCGGTTCTATGGGAATGATGAACATCAGAAAACCTTGTTGGAATTAATGAGCTATCACAATTCTCACATGAAAAACGTGTTGAAACCCGGAACGATGAAAAATTATCGCACTACCGAAACTTATTTAAAAGAGTTTTTAAAGCAGAAAATGAGCTGCAATGATATCGACATCAAACAAATCAACTATCGGTTCGTAACCGACTTTGAACAGTTCCTACGCAACTATTCTGCTAAGGTTTCTCGTAAGACTTGTGGCAATAATGGCACAATGAAACATTTGGAACGTTTTAAAAAGATGTTGAATCTTTCAATTAGGTTGGAATGGCTGGTTAAAAATCCTTTTGACAATTTTAAATTCAGGTTCGAGAAAAACGAGCGGCAATATCTAAGCAAAAGAGAACTTCAACTAGTAGAGAGCACTGAATTTACGAATAGCAGTTTACAAAAAGTAAAAGATGTTTTCATATTCTCCTGCTATACCGGGCTTTCCTATATAGATATAAAAGAATTGACCATTCATCAGATTATTAAAGGAATCGATGGCAGCAACTGGATTTATACCAAACGTGAGAAAACAGATGAAACAGTAAAAGTGCCACTTTTACCACAGGCCCAAAATATTATGGATCAATATGCCGATAGTATAAAAGACGAATTTTTATTCCCGGTCTTTTCAAATCAAAAAGTCAACCAATATCTTAAAGAGGTTATGCTGCAATTGAAAATAAAAAAAACAATTACCTTTCATTCTGCCAGGCATACATTTGCTACCACCGTAACATTATCGAACGGCGTACCCATAGAAACGGTTTCTAAACTTTTAGGACATACCAAATTATCTACCACCCAGATTTATGCACGGGTTTTGGAAAATAAATTAAGTGAAGATATGATGCTACTGAAAGAAAAACTAGGATCGTAATTTTAACCACTATATATGTATCTGTGAAAAATTTGTAATCGTTCGTCATAAGAGAAAAAAATAAGTAGTTTCAGAATGTTAAACTTTTATATTTTTCTTAATGCAAACCAACTTTCCCAAATTATTAATGCAATCACAGATACATACATAAAGAAGTTTTATCTATAATTAATTTTGCCGTTCATACTTTTCAAAATAATAATTAATCACATCATTTTCTTTTATTCCCGAGCTTTTTCGAATTAAAAGATCTGTTCTATTTAGTTCTATGATTTTGTATGATTCTTGAACATCTGAATAATAATAATATAAATTCCCTGTAGAATCTAGAATCCAAGTGCCTAGTTCAATAAACTTGTTTTTTTCCTGTCCTTCACATATATCATTATTATAACCCCAATATCTTATATTAGGAGAATCGGATGAAAGGGTATATTTAATAATATCATCTTTTCTGCAGTCATCAATACTATCCATTAAATTTTCATTTGGAAGATTTTTTCCAGAAGGATCAGTACTCTTATAAATACCAATCCTTGTCCATTCCCCTTCTATATTCTCTGCTGTGAGTTCGAGGGGTTTCTGATTTTCTTCAATATTCTCTTCATTACAACTGATGTTTAAAACCAAGGCAATGATTATAACGCTTAATTTTAGCATATTTTTCATTTTTAATCTTTTATTAAAATTTTTGGGGTTTCGATAATCTCCTTCTTTTCTTCATCATGAATTGGTACCGAATATAGACCAGACTCTATACTTTTACCTTCACCGGATTGGATAGGCGTACTATTCTGCGTATATAGAGGAAAATAAATGGGACAATCTATATAAGAAACGAAACCAGCAGACCCACTTTTACTATATGAAACATCACTGTAATCAGTAATGGTTGATTCATAGGAGTAATTTTCGTTAAGCTCTATCGTGGGAATTTGGTTTGAATTAAATATGTATGTAGTAGTATTACTCCAATAAATATTACTTGTAGTTACTTCTATAGAATAATTAAAGCCTTTTTGAAATTCTAAATTGTACGTTCCCCAATAGCTAACTTCAAAACAATCACCTAGATATTCTCTATTATAATTTTCTCTTTCATAGGTGATTTTAATGGGTTCAGCCAATGTGCTTTTATCTTCTTGAATACTTTGTAGGTCATTTATAGTTAATAAGGCTCCTCTCATTCTATCCCCTTGACCGTGAGTGAAGCTATCTCCACATTCTGGAGGAGTGTAGGACATAATATTTTCGGTGTCTGGATTATACCCACCACCACCAGTGTACGTACATGTAGAACTATTCAAATTTCCACCAGAACCAGAGAACAAACGTGGATCTGCAGGTGTATCACAAATAAGATCGCCAGCAGTTGCACAATTACTTCCATTAATTGCTTCCGCTGGAATATTAGGATCAGGTTCATATGCACCTCCATGATGTGTATGAAAAAGATTGAAATTATGGCCTATTTCATGTGCCAATACAAATGTATCTAGATAGTCTTTTGTTAAAGCTATATAGTTTCCGGGAAATTGAGCCTTTCCGCCACTACCACCGTTAAATGTATCTATTAAAAAAACCTGCAACCTCTGCTGATTTGTGTTTATATTCCTAAGATTATTGAAATCTGCATCAGTATTTATAGAGGTTAATGACTGATAAGATCTGTTGCTGTATCCAGTGTATCTGAAAACAATATTAGCAGGGCCAAAATAATTATTAAGGTTTTCTACCGCATTTTTGCATTGCTGCTCAGTTACATTCGAAGAGCTACTACTATTTAAAACATTGAAATAGATTTCTACAACAAGAATTTCACTACTATGCTGTTTTGTCAAAATTTGACTTGTTAATGCTGTCTTTTGAACATTAGTTCTTGCATTACTACTTCCGCACCACTGAGAAAATACAGGATTTATTATTGCAACAGAAAATAGAAAGAAAAATAAATTTCTTTGAATGAGTAATTTTGTTTCCATAAGTATAATGTTAAATTAAGTAAAATTTTAGGGCTTTTAAATATAATAAAAATAAATAGAAAAAATAATGATTGATCAAAATATTGTGTTGTAAGCTCGTCTTTATATACAAGAATAAAAAATCCTCAATTAACCACGTTATACTTCTTGGTGCAACTAATAGAAAGAATTTTTGTTTTTTAACTTATTTTCTTAACATAGTTTTTACATTTATCTTTCTTTGCAACCTCCGGGCGCAAAGCAAGATTGTCATGACAATGACACATCTTGCTTTGCTAATTTGAATCGTAAATCATTATTCAAGTTGACGGCTTGTATCTAAAAAGCCAACTGCTATAAATCCTTAAAATATAGTTATAAAGATTACCTTAAAGAATTTTTTAATAAGTTTGTCGCAAAAATGAGCCTGTTTTCAAGGGGTTTCAATGCATTTGTTGCAAATATCATAAAAATTAATAAACTTAAATATTACAATCATCTAACAATCAATATATTAGGAATATGTAACATCGCTCTGCGTGTTACCCTCTTGCTAATCAAATCCGTTCGCCACAGCGAACAAATTTTCTTACCATTACATGGTTCTTGATCGGATTAACCCATTACCTTTTCAATAAGTCATAATTTTTCTTCCTAATGTATCGAAGTTAATAAGAATTAGCCTCGAAAATTTTAAAAACTATAATTAACGCCTAAACCTAAATAGCCTTCCAGCGATTGGCTTACTCTTTCCTCATAATAATTTCCTGAATTTATTATTTCGGCTATTTCAGGGCTGTTTAGGTTCAGTACATTATTTCCTTCGATAAAAAACCTCCAGTTATTATATTTATAATTAATAGCAGGATTGATTTCTAAAAATGACCTTTCTACAGTATTTGATTTAAAACTTCTATAAGTTGATTCTAAGCTCCAATAAAATTTTCCGTCGTAATGATACCCGGTGAGATCAAAATAAGGATTAATTCGCGTTGATGAAAATCGGGTATTGTTAACTGAATTTTCATATTCCCTGTAAACAAATGAAATACCTGTGGAAAAATTTAAAGCTGTTTTGTAGTTTGACCTAGCTCCCAGGTCTTGTTTGAAGGTATAGACATCTACATTATTCAATTCGGAACCGATAAAGTTTTCATAGGCCGACTGGAAGTAAGAAGATTGGCCATCCAAAGATAATTTTTGTTTCCTAAATTTCTTTTGAAAACTTACCGTAGTGGAAAATCGTTGGTAAGCATTCCCTAACCTATATTCACGCACTAAATATCCTTCGGGCTGGAAAAACGTTCTTGAGGTAATATTCTTTGTTTTTTGTGAATAATCCATCATCAAAACAATACTTGTGCCGGATGAAAATTTTGTCTTGCTAAAGTAAAGGTTAAAATTATGCTCTGGTAAGACTTCGTCAATCGCAATAGAATTTCCTTTAACTATGCTCAAATAATTTTCGATAAACGAGTTTTTTATAGTTTCCTGTAATTCCGGAAATGCATTGGTGTATCTATAGGTGAAATTAAGCCTGTTTAATTGGTTGAATTTTATCACAAACCCTGCCGTGGGAAAAAGGGCCTGATAGTCAATTTTATCTTCATCTTTATAATCAAACACATAATAATGATAAGATAAACCCCCGGAAAGCGAAAGCCAATTCGTTGTTTCGTAAAAAAAGTCTAATCCAATATAATGATCAAACCTATTTCTTTCTATATTATTCGAAAAATTGGAGGAATCGGTTTCTTCATTTAGATAAGAGCTAAAATGCTCCTCAAACATTGTGGAACCACCTGACAATGTAATATTACCTTTTTTAATGTCGCTCTCCAACATAAAATCTAAGCCATATCGGTTATTTTTTTTAAGTTTTATCTGGTTGGCAAAAAAATTAGAAGCATTAAAATCCAATCCGAAAAAAGGCCGGTTGGAATCCAGATTTAACTTTCCATCATTGTCCGAAAACTCTACTATACCATTTAATGTTAGCAATTTCCCTGATCCTAATTTTCTTGTCAAACTTATTTGTTGGCCTAAACTGTACCTTTCTATAATGCTCTCCTGGTCGTAGATATTTTCTTCTTGCCTTTGAATATTTATAAAGGACTTTTGATCATCCCTTCCTGAATTATAACTTAGAGTATAATTGAGCAATGTTTTATCATCTATTTTATAATCTGCTTTGACCATTGAACTGTTAAAAAAGAAATTTCCAAAAACTTCCTGCCTTTCCTGTTGGTCTAAATTCGGCTGGTTCAAATAATACCTGTTGATACTGAAGAATTGTTTTTGGGAGGCACTATTGAAGATACTATATCCTGACAATTTAAATTTTTTGGTAGGAGCAAAGGTGAAATTGAGCGCACCAAGTTGTATTTCCCTGTTGGCAACATCTAATGAGGACTGTAAAAACACCGGTACGTCATCATCGTCCCAACTGCGAGTTTGAATACCAGTATTTTTGTTGTTCGTAAATTGACCTACCCCACTGTTCAATTCAATATAGTCACTAAAGCTAATTGCTTCCTTTCCAATATTATTGAGATCGCCAATAAAAGTGACCTTGAATTTTCCCCCAAACCGGAATAAATTGGTATGCGCCAAATATTTACTCTCTACTGCGCCAAGAGCTTCTACATTTCCGGTAATCCTATTTTTATATCCCTCTTTTAGGGTAATATTCAGGGCTGTGGAATTACTTTCAAAACCTTTGATATTGGTAAAATCCTGATGTTTTTCAAAAAAAGTTATTCCCCCCACCATATCTGCAGTAATGTTTTCAGTAGCCAATTGGTGTTGGCCCCCGAAAAAAGCATCGCCATCAATAAGCAATTTATCGACTTGTTGACCGTTTACCTTTACCTTTCCATTGGCGTCAATCTCAGCCCCAGGGAGTTTTCCTATAATATCTTTTAATTTATTCTCTTGCCCATTGGTTAGGTTTTTAAGATTATAAACAATAGTATCTTTTCTTACATCAGCTAAAGAAGAGTCATATTGTATAACTACTTCTTCCAATGAAGAAGCAAGTTCTTTTAGCTGAAAATCAGCAATAATAACATCTTCAGATTTGATTTTAATTTGTTTTATTGTAGGTTCAAAACCCAAAAAAGATGTTTTTATAAAAAGGATTCCATTTTCTTTAACATCTATTGTATATCCTCCGTTTTCGTTGCTAATTGAATAAGCCAGTAGATTATTTTGTAATGAGTCCAATACCTGAACTGTGGCATACGCTAAAGGAAAACCCAAACTATCTTTAACAGTTCCCTTAATGGTTGTTTGACAAATAGCAGTGCTGGTAAATAGGATGAAAAGCGAAGCAATAAAGATTGATTTCTTCAATTTGTTTATCTTCTAAGTTTATAGTAATTAATACAGATTAACCGACTGCTTTAAATAACGGAACAATATTAGGAACATGATTTTTCCAAAACGGAATAATAGAGCCTAACTGAACCTCTCTTATAGGGCCTTAAAAATTAAGCAAGAACTATTAGAACAGTCCTTGCTTTTTCTGGCTAAACTTGTCCTTATTCAATTTCGGGTAACGGTAGTAGTAGTGCTCCCATTAGTGATAGTCCCTTCTTTTACATTATTTTTAGCATCAATAAGTTGATCATATTCTTCCCGTGTATATTTCATGCCCTCAGTTGGTGGGGCTAAAGTTAAATTTCCAGTGAGCGGTTCAATTTTCTTGGCAGTGATTAGCCGTTTACCAAATTGCGCCTGTAGAATTAGACCGGGAAGGCCAGTAAAATAACTTGGGCCGGCACTTATTGGTATTTCATCTGTGAACCAAACTATTATATTACTACCACCTACAACTGCTTCAGCCCGCTTCACATTGTAAGAGTCTATTTTTTTCGTTTCTTGCATTATCTGCCAGTCAATAGGTTCTAAATTTTCTTTAATTAAAAAAGTTTCTCCTCCAGATTTTATACTAGATACTATTTCCATTCTTTTTTTATTCAAAAAAATTATTTCATAATAATTATAAGTAATACTTATATTATTACCACTTCGACTGGAACTTTCATACGTTTTATCTTTCTTAAAAACTTTAGGTCCATATAAGGAATTTCCATTACTCAACACTAATTCATAATCTTCACCTTCAGCAGCAGTTATTAATTCATTTTTCTCATTACCCAAGGCATTTTCCAACCTTGTGCTATCTATCAATATTCTATTGTTGTAGGTAACTTTTAATTCTTGAGAGTTAACACTAGAAGCAATAAAGATAAATACTAGAATTATTAGATTTTTCATATTTTTCAAGATAAAACCAGAGCTAGTAAATAGCTCTGGTTGATTATTAATTAAACTTAGTCACATTTTGTTACAGTGAGTGTTATTGTGGTAGAGCTTCCATCAGCTCTAATTTCTTTTTTCTCCACGGTAGTAGTTGTACACCCATCTTCCGCAACCAATTCAGTTGGGGTATTGAAATCAGCATCTAAAGAGTTGCTTGCATTTACGCTCAAAGCTCCTAAAACAAAAGCTGCACTTAATATAAAATTTTTCATTTTTGTAAATTTTAATGTTTAATAAAAATTAGTTTTTTAGAGTCTGCGAGGAATATTACTTTTGTAATAGTATCCTCTGGTTGGGTAAGAATCTGTCAAGTCATAAGCAGGTTTTTAAAGGTTAATAATTAGCGTTATGTTCCTTCAACCAGGGGTTTTTCTTTTAAAAATATTCCTTTCTTATTTCAAAGATGAATTTGTTTTTTTGAAATTGTGGTTAATCCAAAGTCAATAATAGGTTAATGCTTTAAAGAGGAGTTCTTTAGTTTTTTCGGCGATTTTCACTTATCAGTATTGGCAGGGCTTTTTTTGAACTTTAGGTTAATTGAAGGTTAATGGGGTTCTTTAATACTTCTTAATCTAATTTTTAAAGTATATTCTTGCACAAAAAAAGATCACATTTGAAAAATAAAATTGGTTTGTTAATCGCATTTTCAGTACTTGCCCTCATTGCCCTATCGGCTATTCAGGCCTTTTTGATTAGAAATACTTACGAGTTGGAAGAGGATGCTATAATTGCGGAAATAGATGATTTGAGTTCTCAAATCCGGAGTAGTCAAGAAATTGATTCCCTTACTAAAGTTTGGCAGGATAGTCTAACAGCTATAATAGCAGGTTATAATAACAATGGGGCTTCTAAACCAGCACTCATTTCCAGGATAAAAGAAAGGGCCAATTATATAAATCCCTCTTATAGACAATACTTCAATCAGAAAATACAGGAAGCTAAATTGGGCTATGAGATAAAATATAAGAGTGTTTTAAAAAGTATTTTAATCATAGAAGATGATATTATAGACACTATATACCAAACAGGTGCAGACAAGCCTATCAAAATTTTTGGGGACAGCTTTGAAAATCCTAATGCTTTAGTTGTAAACACTTCCATACTTTCTTCAAGAGCAAGGGTTTTAGATTCAACAGGTAATGATCTACCTTCTAAAAAGGTCTTAAAATTTGATGTAGTATCGGAAGATATGGTTCTTATTGAGGATCAAAAAAATGTCTTATTTAGGAGAATGGCAAGTTTATTTATAATCTCAATTTTCATTTTTTTATTTGTTATTCTTCTTTTATTTTTTTCCATTAAAGGCCTAATTACTCAAAAGAAAATAGCCGAGATTAAAACTGATTTTGTCAATAATATAACCCACGAATTCAAAACACCACTTGCTACCTTGGGAATTGCTGTTAAGAGTTTAGAAAATAAAACTATTCTTGAATCACCAAATTTTTTAAACAACACCATAGAAATCATAAAACGGCAAAATATTAGGCTCCAAAGACTTGTAGATGAAGTGATGAATAATAGTTTAAGTTCCAAAAAAATCATTTTATATAAAGAGGACGTATTTGACAATGAATATTTTCAACAGGTAATCGAAGATTTTGAACTATCATCCAATATATCTAAGACGAAAATTAAAAAAAATCTTTATACATCAGAAGTAGTCCTAAAAATCGATAAATTTCATTTCACGACTGCTTTAAGGAATATAATGGAAAATGCATTAAAATATGGAAGCGAACCATCAAAAATTATCTTTAAAACTCATTTAAAACAAAATGAATACACAATAGAAATATGCAATGGTGGAAGTAAAATAAATAAAAATGATCAAACGCATATTTTTGAAAAATTTTATAGGGTAAATTCTGGTAACCTTCATAAGGTAAGAGGAATGGGACTTGGTCTCTACTATACCAAACAAATCGTAGAAGCTCACAACGGAAAGATCTTTGTGAATAGTAAGGAAAGCAAAGTCTGCTTAACTATAAAAATCCCCCTGAAATAATGAAAAATATAAGAGTTTTATTGGCAGAAGATGATCTAGACTTTGGCAGTATTTTAAAGCAATATTTAGAAATTCATAATTTCAGTGTTATTTGGGCTAAAGACGGAAAAGAAGCTTTAGAAACGTTCAAATATGCTAATTCTTCTAAAGACAAAACCTTTGACATCTGTGTTTTAGACGTTATGATGAATGGAATAGACGGATTTACCCTCGCAAGTAAAATAATAAATTTAAATCCCGAAATTCCTTTTATTTTTTTAACCGCAAAAAAAATGAAAGAAGATAAAATCAGAGGATTGAAACTAGGTGCAGACGATTATATTGTTAAACCTTTTGATGCAGATATTTTAGTGCTAAGACTGCGTAATATTTTGAAAAGGGTGCAGAGTTTAAATACTAATGAATATAAATTACAAAGCTATAAAATTGGTAATTATATTTTTGATTCAAAAAATTATTTACTAAATATAAATGGAAACATTCAGCCATTGACTGCAAGAGAAACAAGTTTGATTCAGTATTTAGCTAATAATAAAAATGAGCTTATAAAAAGGGATGATATTCTTAATGCCATTTGGGAAAGCGATGATTTTTTCTCAGGTAGAAGTATGGATGTTTTTATTAGCAGACTTCGTAAATATTTTAAATCAGATCCGTCGATATCTATAGAAGTCACCAGAGGTGTAGGGTTAACTTTTAAATATCCATAATGTAGGTAAAGACTTTTTTAGTTTTTTTTACATAAATTTTATTTTTACCAATTATTAAGATTTACAGAATTTTTAGATTAAACGACTTGTTCTATTTACTGGTTCATTTCACGCATTAACGTTCATTTAAAATTTGATTTCCTGCTGAGCAATTACCGAGATTTAGAATAACACACAAATGACAAGTTGTAAGTTTATTTTCATTGATGTAAGATTTTAATAATTAAATGCATTTCAAAACCAAACGCAAATTATTTTGTCTTGTATCTTTCATTGATAATTAAGCTAAATTTTGAAGTATGAAAAACATATTTAGTAGTGACTTATAAAATTTTATTACATTTCTATCCTTAACCGTGAATTATCTTTAATTAAAACAGGTAAACTAACTTCAATTTTGCATTTTTGATAAATTTTAATATTCTCTGTTTAATTAGGTTTATATTTTCAATAATTTAAAGTAGAAAATAAATGACTGTTTTTAATAAAAAAATTTTGCAATTAATGAGATAAATTTATGATGGGTTCATCAAATCTTAGGAAGCTAAACCTTGTTTTAGTTATTAGAAAATTTTCCTTATTTTTATAATACGTGATTATGAGGTTTTCGTTCAATAAAAATGAAAATAATGAGTCCGATTCGGTGACCTGTTTAAAATAAAATTTTGAAAAGTCACGATTGACAAGGGATAAGATATTGGAAGTGCGTTCTGCCACCCCGACCAAATGGGTATTAAAACCCACCAAAACACTGTTAATCTCTTGATTTTCAGTGTTTTTTGTTTTTATCGATATCAAATAATATCATATAAATACATAAGTCTGGTGAATCATTCGGTGAATCATTTTATTAAAGATATTTACGTAACTTCATAAAGCATTTAACTGATTTGACTTTCGTCTTTGCAAACTGATTGTTTCATTAAAGACGCTTGAAATGCCTAATTACACTACCTTTTCCGTATTATTCTTTGTTCGTAAACACCATAACGAGACAAAGAAATTATTTATTTATGCCCGAGTTACCGTGGATGGAAAACGCTCAGAAATCAGCCTAAAAAGATCAATTTCGGTGAATCATTGGGACGCCTCAAAAGGACGTGCCAAGGGAACTACTCCAATAGCAAGAACTTTAAACCAGTATTTAGACCAGATCTATACTAAATTCTTGGACTGCCATAAACAACTCTCCTCAGAGAATAAAGTGGTTTCTGCCCAGAGTATCAAAGCCCGGTTCTACGGTACTGATGAACACCAGAAAACCTTGTTGGAATTAATGAGCTATCACAATTCCCACATGAAAAACGTGTTGAAACCCGGAACGATGAAAAATTATCGTACCACCGAAACCTATTTAAAAGAGTTTTTAAAGCAGAAAATGAGCTGCAATGATATCGATATCAAACAGATCAATTATCGGTTCGTAACCGACTTTGAACAGTTCCTACGTCTGTATTCTGTTAAGGTATCTCGTAAGACTTGTGGCAACAATGGTACGATGAAACATTTGGAACGTTTTAAGAAGATGTTAAACCTTTCCATTAGGCTGGAATGGCTGGTCAAAAACCCTTTTGACAATTTTAAATTCAGGTTCGAGAAAAATGAGCGGCAATATTTAAGCAAACGGGAACTTCAACTAGTAGAGAGCACTGAATTTACCAGTACCAGCTTACAAAAAGTAAAAGACATTTTCATCTTCTCCTGTTATACTGGGCTTTCTTATATAGATTTAAAAGAATTGACCATTCATCAGATTATTAAAGGAATCGATGGGAGCAACTGGATCTATACCAAACGGGAGAAAACGGACGAAACGGTAAAAGTGCCACTTTTGCCTCAGGCCCAAAATATTATTGATCAATATGCCGATAGTATAAAAAACGAATTTTTATTCCCGGTATTTTCCAACCAAAAGGTCAACAAATATCTAAAAGAGGTGATGCTGCAACTGAAAATAAAAAAAACGATTACCTTTCATTCTGCCAGGCATACTTTTGCGACCACAGTTACCTTATCCAACGGCGTACCTATAGAAACGGTCTCTAAACTTTTAGGACATACCAAATTATCTACCACTCAGATTTATGCACGAGTTTTGGAAAATAAGTTGAGTGAAGATATGTTGCTACTGAAAGAAAAACTAGGATCTTAATTTTAAATAATTTTGATTTAGCACGAAATCAAGCCCCATATCTACCGAACTAATACTATGAATTGTTTGGATATTTTATAAGATGAATATTCTAATTTAGAAAAATAGAATTATAGCAATTAGTCTTTTAAAATCTTTGCAACCTCCGGGCGCAAAGCAAGATTGTCATGACAATGACACATCTTGCTTTGCTTCTCCAAATGAAATTCTCCCTTGTGGCATTAACTGATCAAAGTCTGTATGTAAATAGATTTAGAAACTAAGTTTGTGCGGTAAGAAGATCTTATTTTTATATTTTTTCTTTTTCATCAGCATTTTTTTAGACTAGAGACCAGCTCCTTTTCTTCATCATTAATCTTTTTGATGAGAAAACGATGAGCGTCTAAATCCTTTGTATCACTAGTCTCCTTCCTTATCTCTCATCATTCATCAAAAATAAGGTATACTTTACGTTTATTTCCTCAAGGTATTGCTCAAATTGTCAGAAATGATGAAAACTGTACAATAAATACTGTGAATACAGGTTTACGGAAGCTTTTCAAATAATCATCAATCAGCGTTTCAAGGATTTCCTCAAAATTTTTCGACAAGAAAGATCTATTTTTGAAATTATACATGATGCCATTCCCGCGGAAAATTTTATCGTTTAAATTAGCAGATAATTGCTTAATATCTCCAATTAATTTCTTGACTAAAAAGTAGTAGGACATGGAAAATTAGTTTTTAAGGAAGTCTATTTTAAAGAAAATCATATCTTTATAGCACAAAGACGATCAAATAATATGAAAGCTCTTTGTTTTATGAAGTTTGGTGAATCATTCGGTGAAACATCAAATTGATTTTCAGTGAAAGTACTGTGGATAGGGCGTTTGTTCTTGAATAAATTATCCTGCCACCCCGACTATAACTGTTAATATTTTAACACATTAAAAGGGTAATTATATGTTTTTCATATAGTTAACCTTTTCATTTGCGCTCAAAATTTAACAAATGGTGTTAAATTTAACGTGAGGTTTTAGTGAGTTCACGTTAAATCGTGAGCTTTTCGTGAATGTTTAATTGCCTAATAATTTTCTACCTTGTAAGGACCTAAAATTCCTTTTAAGCTATAAAATTTGTGCCTGCTGAATGGAAGGCTATTTCTATTGGGCGTAGAAATTGACCTTCCATTGCAGGACTTAAATTTATAATGCATACTGACCTTTCAGCCTCAAATTTACTACA
>Ga0307486_1002282_pt1 | contig 13569 bp, 13 predicted proteins | sample CBIW02metaG_FD_203663 | JGI IMG/M metagenome (GOLD analysis project Ga0307486, IMG submission 203663) | Sea-ice brine microbial communities from Beaufort Sea near Barrow, Alaska, United States - CBIW 0.2 | ecosystem: Environmental > Aquatic > Marine > Coastal | place: USA: Alaska | collected... | reverse complement strand
AATAAATTCGGGGTTTTTATAAGCTGTGACTAAATTTAATTTCCTTTTTTATAATCTGAAAGGAATTTCGCCAATCCTAAATCGGTTAGCGGATGATTCAACAAGCTTTCAATAGTTGAAAGTGGCCCGGTCATTACATCGGCTCCAATTTTAGCGCATTCCAAAATGTGCATGCTATGTCTAACTGATGCCGCCAAAATCTGAGTTTCATAACCGTAGTTATCATAGATCAGACGAATGTCTGCTATCAGGTTTAATCCATCGGTAGAAATATCATCCAACCTTCCAATAAAGGGAGAAACATAGGTTGCACCTGCTTTTGCTGCCAATAAAGCTTGTCCTGCAGAAAATACCAGGGTACAGTTAGTTCTTATCCCGTTATCGCTAAAGTATTTTATTGCTTTGATCCCTTCTTTGATCATAGGAACTTTTACTACAATTTGTTTGTGCAATTTGGAAAGTTCTGTTCCTTCTTTTACAATTCCGTCAAAATCTGTGGCTATAACTTCGGCACTTACATCGCCATCCACTATCTCACATATTTTTTTGTAGTGATCTATAATATTTTTCTTTCCGGTAATTCCCTCTTTCGCCATCAGCGAAGGATTGGTGGTTACCCCGTCCAAAATTCCCAAATCCTGGGCTTCTCTAATTTGATCAAGATTTGCGGTATCGATAAAAAATTTCATAATGGTTTATTTAGTGTACTTGTTATAACTATTTACTTAAAAAATCCTTCAGCATTACTAATTCGGGATTTTCTGGGCTGTGCGCAAAATTACAATTTATAATGCTTAAGCAATATTTTCTCATAAATTTTATCCGGTAAAATTCGTTTAAGGACAACAGAGAATTTTTGGAGTAAATCCCCTACCCTGTAATGTCCCCTCGGATTATCCTTTTGAATTATTTTATAGATTACCCTCGCCATAATATTAGGATCTTTTCCTTCATCCACATGCTTATTCATTAGCTCCAGGGTATTTTTATATGCTTTTTTATAAGGAGAATCTTCCAAAACCGGGGCGTGATATCTGCCTGCAGCAATATTGGTCGCGAAATCTCCGGGGGCTACATTGGTCATTTTGATATTAAAACCCCTTAACTCCATTCTAAAAGCTTCGGTGGTAAGTTCTAAAGCTCCTTTTGTTGCCGAATAAATCCCGCGGTAAGGCAATCCCATATATCCTGCAATGGAAGTGATGTTTATAATTAGACCACCGCCTTGTTTTCGCATAAACGGCAAAACAGCCTTGATTACATTTAAAGGACCAAAATAATTGGTGTCAAAGGCTTTTTTTATTTCAGCATCGGGGGTTTCCTCCAAAGGACCCGTAATTCCAATTCCGGCATTGTTTATAAGGATATCAATTCGGCCTTCAGCTTTAATAATTTCAGAAATAGCAGTTTCAATGGTCTCATTCTTAGTGACATCTAGTGCTTTGATCGGGAAAATAGTGTCTGTAATTTTTGACGGATTTCGGCTGGTTCCATAAACCTTAAAACCTTTATTTTGAAGTAATTCACCTATTGATTTTCCGATTCCTGAAGAACCACCGGTGATAAGAACAACTTTTGGGAAAGTATCTGTTTTCATAGACCACAAAGATGCGATAAAATTTGAATTTCAGACATAAAAAAAAGGCAAGCGACCCACATCACACTGCTACGACCATTTACCCTTGCTGCGTTCCCGCCCTGGGGGAGTTCAACAGGAGCTAGTTGTGTGGGACTTGCCAGGTGCAAATATACAATCTTTGATGCTTTTTGCAAGTGTTTTTAAGTTGAAATAATTAATTTAGCCAAAAGCTAAAAAATATTTTTAAATGAAAAAAGTTAACCTCCTGTTACTGTTAATATTAAATATGATCCTTATTTCCTGCGGAAGCAATTCCGATAAAAAAACAAGTGATTTTTCTTTGAGTTTAAGCACTCCCAAAGCAGAATTTCAGCTGGGCGAGACCATCGAAATTGCCATAAAAAATCCTAAAAACAGAAATATAGATTCCACAAGCTTCTATTTTATAGATCAGAATTTAAAAACCCAACCGGAAGCAACAAAAATTGAAATTCCGCTTAAAGACCAAAAACTGGGAAACCAAACTATCCGCGCAATGGTTTATTCTGAAGGAAAAACTGATGAGATCCAGCTTGACGTTAAAATTTTAAACAATACCCCGCCTGAAATTTACAGCTATAAGATCATCAATACGTATCCGCACGATATGGAAGCTTACACCCAGGGACTCGAGTTTTATAATGACACCTTATATGAAAGTACCGGGCAATATGGGGGCTCTTCCCTGCGTAAAACAAATTTTGAAACCGGGGAAGTCCTTAAAGAAGTAAAATTGGCCGATCGGTATTTTGGGGAAGGACTTTCTATTTTAAATGATAAAATTTATCAACTTACCTGGCAGGAAGGCGAAGGTCTGATCTATGACCTGAAAACCCTTGAAAAAACCGGCACGTTCAAATATAACCAAAGCAAAGAAGGTTGGGGACTTTGCAATGACGGAAATCAATTTTATAAAAGCGATGGCACAGAAAAAATATGGATCCTCAACGGAAAAACCCTTGCTGAAGAAACCTATATTCAACCTACTACCCACAAAAGCATTTCTACGCAATTAAATGAATTGGAATGGGTTGAAGGGAAAATATATACCAATACTTATCAGCGTGACGGAGTTGCAATTATAAATCCTGAAAACGGAGCAATAGAAGGATTAATTAATTTTCATGGGCTTCGGGACAAAGTTACCCAACACGACAAACTCGATGTTTTAAACGGAATTGCATATAACCCCAACACCAAAAAACTTTACGTAACCGGAAAAAACTGGGATAAGTTGTTTGAGGTTGAAATTATTAAAAAATGAGCCATACCCCTGAAATATACGAAATGGGGATCAGGGTCACCAAAGATGACCTTGACGAATTACAGCACGTAAACAATGTGCGTTATGTTCAATGGATTCAGGATATCGCCAAAGCACATTGGGAAAACCGCGCGGGCAAGGAGTTTAAGGAACAGTATTTTTGGGTGGTTGTCCGCCATGAAATCGATTATAAACAGCAGGCTTTTTTGGATGATGAATTGCTGCTGCAAACTTTTATTGGCGAACATACTCACGTCACCTCTGTACGCCACGTAAATATTCTCAATAAAGCGACCGGCAAAATCCTGATCCAGGCCAAATCCACCTGGTGCCTTATGGATCAAAAAACCAAAAAACCCGTAAAGATCTCTGAAGAGATGCTACGGGTTTTTTATCAGTAAAAATTCAACCCTGCCAGGGTTTTATTTTACCCTGGCAAGGTTGAATTTTTACAATTTCTTTGCAATCCTGTTTACCGCTGCAATGGTATCATCCAAATCTTTATATGAAAGAGCTTCTGTTATAAACCAGGTTTCAAATGCGCTTGGGGCAAGGTAAATTCCATTGTCCAGCATTCCATGAAAAAATTCCTTGAAGGTATCGGTGTTTCCTGTTGCCGCCGATTCAAAATCAATCACAGGCTGATCTGTAAAATGAACAGACATCATAGATCCAATCCTGTTAATGGTATGCTTGACATTATTGGATTTTAAGGCATCTCCTATCCCCGCATGCAAATAAGCCGTTTTTTTATCGAGGCTCTCGAAAATTTGCCTGTTTTGATCCAATTCGGTCAACATTGCAAGTCCGGCAGCCATCGCCAGAGGATTCCCGCTCAGGGTTCCCGCCTGATACACAGGGCCAATTGGGGACAAATGATCCATAATTTCACTTTTCGCGGCAAAAGCTCCCACCGGCAACCCGCCACCTATCACTTTTCCGAAAGTAATAATATCGGCAATTACGCCTAATCGCTCCTGCACGCCGCCCGGTGCCAACCTGAATCCGGTCATGACCTCATCGAAGATCAACAGAATGTCATTTTTATCACATAAGCTGCGCAAACCTTCCAGAAATCCGTTTTGCGGAGGAATACAACCCATATTTCCGGCAACAGGTTCTAAAATAATACAGGAAATTTCATTCTTATTGGCTTCAATTAATTGTTGCACACTCTCCAAATCGTTGAATTTGGCCAGTAAGGTATCTTTAGCAGTTCCCTGGGTAACTCCCGGGCTGTTCGGACTTCCAAAAGTAATGGCCCCACTCCCGGCCTGTATTAAAAATGAATCGCTATGCCCGTGGTAACATCCCGCAAATTTGATTATCTTTTCCTTATTGGTATATCCCCGCGCCAGTCTTACCGCGCTCATACAAGCCTCGGTCCCGGAATTCACAAACCGGATTTTATCGATATTCGGCACCATTTTTACGGCCAGTTCCGCAATTTTTGTTTCAACCTCAGTTGGAGTTCCAAAAGAGGTTCCTTTTTTAGCCTTTTCAATTACTGCATCCACCACCGGTTGATGGGCGTGTCCCAAAATCATTGGACCCCAGGAATTGATATAATCAATATATTTATTTCCATCAGAATCAAATAAATAGGCACCTTTGGCACTTTCAATAAAAATTGGATGCCCGCCAACTGCTTTAAAGGCCCTAACCGGGGAATTTACACCTCCGGGAATCACTTTTAGAGCAGCTTCAAAAAGCTCACTACTTCTTTTATAAATCATAATTAGTTAAAATTTATTTGGTGCAGATTGTACATTTAATTCCTGCCCAACAGCAATATCAGTGCTGCTTAAATTATTGGTTTTCTGTAAGTTTTCTACTGTAAGATTAAAACGCCTGGCTATGGAGTATAATGTATCTCCCTTTTGAACAATATAATTATTGGAACTATTTTGCTTGACTGCCATATTACTGCCTTTTTTCCCCAACACCTCGTCATCAAACCTATCCAATTGATAACGTTCGATTAAATCTATCAATTTTGCCGGATATTTCCTGTCGGTTGCATAACCGGCTGCCCTCAAACCTTTTGCCCAAGCTTCATAATCATCCGGATCCAGGTCAAAAAGATCGGCGTAGCGTCTGCGTTCACTTAAAAATAAGGAATGGTCGCGATAGGAATATTTGGAATCGTTGTATTTTCTGAAACATTCCTGCGAACGATCATCATCGTGATACACTTTATCACCCTGCCAATCGTGACATTTTATTCCGAAATGATTATTTGCCCTTCGTGTAAGCTCACCCCTCCCCGCTCCTGATTCTAAAATCCCCTGGGCCAGGGTAATACTCGCCGGGATTCTGTACAACCTCATTTCTTCCTTGGCAATTTCAGCGTAACCGTCTATATATCCTTCAACAACATCGGTGTAACTTTTCGCGGGAAGCCTTTCTTTTTGGGCTTCCGCAGGGGAATTTTCATTTCTGCCAGATTGGTTATCCCCGGAAGCCACCTTTTTTTTACTTCCGCAGGAACTAACCAGAACAAGTGTCAAAATCAAAATAAATAGTTGTTTGGATCTCATTCTAAACATCGATTAAGGGAAGGTTTTTCTTTAATAATATCCTGTTCATTCCGGAAATTCCTTGCAGGCCACCGGTATGAATGGCTAAAATACGGGAATTTCGAGGAAATTCCGATTTTTCGATCAGTTCAAAAATTCCGAAGAGCATTTTTCCGGTATAAACCGGATCTAAGGGAATTTGGTATTTTTTCTGAAAATCGTTGATGAAGGTGATCAATTCCGCAGAAATCTTTGCATAACCTCCAAAATGATAATCGGTGATTAATTCCCAGTTTTCTTTTGACGTGTATTTTGAAATTTCCGGAATTAAAAAATCGCCCTTTAAGGCTGAAAAAGTCAATATTTTTTGATGTGGCAAAGCAGAATTGATGATTCCGGATACAGTGCCGCCCGTGCCTGCAGAGCAGCAAATATAATCGAATTCTTTATCTGAATCAGACAATATTTCCTCACAACCCTTTACCGCAAGCTCATTGGTTCCGCCTTCCGGCAGCAAATAAACATCCCCGAATTTCTCTCTCAGGGTTTCTTCAAATTCAGGAAGGTGTTTTTCGCGGTACGATGCTCTTGTAACAAATTCGAACTGCATTCCGCAGGAAGCCGCAAATTTTAAAGTGGGATTTTCGGAACAAGTTTTTTCGAGATTTTCACCCAATTCTTCTCCCCTGATTACCCCAATTGTCTTAAAATTGAGCGTTTTCCCGGCTGCTGCAACAGCAGAAATATGATTAGAAAAAGCGCCTCCAAAGGTTAAAAGTGTGTTTTTTTGCTGATTTTTTGCCTCTATCAGGTTGTATTTTAATTTTCTGAATTTATTTCCGGATACCTCAGGATGCAGCAAATCTTCCCTCTTGATATGAAGGGAAATACCGAATGCTTCAAAATTCCTGACAAATACGTTTGGAGAATTTTTTAATCCGAAATCGATTCCTTCAGCCATACTGCAAATATTAAAAAAATCTCTTTATTTACCGAACGGAAGCCTTGCTTTTTTGACCTAGGATCTGTTATTTTCGACCAAATAATCAAGGAAACTCCACAGGTTCCTCTTTTTGAAATAATCCAAATCAGATTCATTTGAATAAGCTTCCCGTTCAAAAGAAATATTTTTATAAGCAGAATAGCTGTTTTTATACTGAATTAGGCGGACCATAAATTCAATTGAATACCACAAATAAAAAGGAAGTATCAACAATTCTTTTTGTTGCTTTAAATGGATGCGTTCGTGATTTATAAAAACCGGATTTTTTGCCAGTGCTTTGCGCTTCAGGATAACAAAAGGCCACAGGCTAATCCCATTAAAACCTTTCGCCAGCAAATATTTGTTAACCACTACAATCATGGGATTGAGATAAGAAATTGTATTTTTGCCCAATGAGCAGTTATAATAAAAAGATCCCTTTGGAGGAAGGCGATTATTATGTCACCCCTGAAGGCTACAGATGTTTTACGGAACAATACCTTCTAAAACGCGGCTTTTGTTGCCAAAGCGGCTGCAGGCATTGCCCCTATGGTTTTGATAAAAAGACAGGGCTCCTGAAATAGGATTTATATTTTAAAAGAAATCACTACTATTTATAAAGCTTATAATTATTCCCTTTAACTCCTTCAATTTCCTTTCCACTCTTATCCAACGGCATAAGGAAATTTTCCCCAACTTTAAATTTTCGGAATCCGTCATCTGTCCCTTCCAGCGTTATATTATTGCCATTGTCATCCCAGGTGAATTTCCCTTCAGAAATAATATCCTTACCCTCCTTCTCCAAATCACCCAGATAACGCAGTTTTAACTGATAAGTTTGGTCATTATTCAGGGTTAAGTTCGTATCGATTCCCTCACAATCAGCGCAGGGAAGAACTCCCGAGTATGCTCCATACCAATCCAGGGAAATTTTGGAAGTATGGCCGTCTATTATTGGTTCCTCCTGCGAGATCCCTGACGCTTTATTATCACTGTTTTCAATTGAATTTGAAGGTTCCTCCTGATCTTTACAGGAAAGCAGGCTTAAGATCATTAAAATATAAAGAGCAGATTTTTTCATAAGTTAATTTTTTCTGGTTTGAATCAATTCTTCAGCGCTAATCTGCGGATTTTAAATCTGCGGGATTCTGCGGGAATTTTTTTATGACATTTTGAACAACTGTATCGACTTACAGTAATGGATGTTTCATTTAAAAATAATTTGATTTTCAGAAGTAAATATTAAAAACAAGGGATAAATATATGAAAGTAAATTAATTTTATGCTACTTTGAACCTGGTCTCAACAAAAATAAATCTATGAATTTTAAAAAACAAATATTACAAGGAATTCCCGAAGAACTCCCTGTTATAAAATCATACGATTCTAATGTAAATCACGCTCCCCGGCGTAAGGACATTTTAAATGAATCAGAAAAAAAACTGGCTTTAAAAAATGCCCTCCGATATTTTGCTCCGAAACATCATGAAACCTTGCTTCCCGAATTCAGAAATGAACTGGAAACCTACGGGAGAATCTATATGTACCGTTTTATGCCCGATTATGAGATCTATGCCAGGCCGGTAGAGAAATACCCTGGAAAATGTTTGCAGGCCAGGGCCATTATGCTGATGATCCAGAATAATTTAAACCCGGAAGTTGCGCAGCATCCGCAGGAATTAATCACCTATGGCGGCAACGGGGCCGTTTTTCAAAATTGGGCGCAGTATTTACTGGTCATGCAGTATTTGGCCCAAATGGAAGAAGATCAAACTTTGGCGATTTATTCCGGACACCCTATGGGATTATTCCCTTCCAATAAAAATGCACCCAGAGTGGTTGTTACAAACGGAATGATGATTCCCAACTATTCCAAACCTGATCACTGGGAAAAATTCAATGCACTTGGCGTAACTCAATACGGACAAATGACGGCGGGAAGTTATATGTACATTGGCCCCCAGGGAATTGTTCACGGCACTACCATTACTGTTTTGAATGCAATTAGAAAAATATCTAAAGTTTCCCCATCCCCTTCGGGGAGGAGGAAAGGGGGTGGGGCCTTATTTGTCACCTCAGGCCTTGGAGGAATGAGTGGCGCTCAACCCAAAGCGGGAAATATCGCCGGATGTATCACCGTCTGTGCTGAAGTAAATCTGAAGGCAGTAAACACCCGATTTTCTCAAGGTTGGGTAGATATTGTAGTTTCTGATCTTCATGAATTGACCCAATTTGTTCTGAAGGCAAAAGAAAACAAAGGAGTGGTTTCCATCGCTTATCACGGAAATATTGTTGAGGTATGGGAACATTTTGACAAAGAAAATATTTATATAGATCTGGGCACAGACCAAACCTCCCTTCACAACCCCTGGGCCGGTGGTTATTATCCGGTTGAACTCAGTTTTGAGGCTGCCAATGAATTGATGGTTAGTGACCCGGAACAATTCCGGGAAAAAGTCAGGGAAAGTCTGTGTCGGCAAACCGATGCGATAAATAAGCACACCGCAAAAGGAACTTATTTTTTCGATTACGGAAACGCGTTTTTATTGGAAGCTTCCCGTGCCGGAGCTAAAATTTACAAGAATGAAAACGGGCATTTTGTAAGCGCTTCCTCCTTTGAAGAAGGCACTGCTGAAAATATTCCTTTTGCATATCATTCTTATGTACAAGACATCATGGGGCCATTGTGTTTTGATTATGGTTTTGGTCCTTTCCGATGGGTTTGTGCTTCCGGTAAGGACGATGACCTGGATAAAACCGATGCCATTGCTGCTTCCGTTCTGGAAAAACTTAAAATTAGTGCTCCCAAAGAGATCCAATCCCAATTGCAGGATAATATACATTGGATAAAAAATGCCAAAAAAAATAAGTTGGTCGTAGGCTCAAAAGCACGGATACTTTATGCTGATGCAATAGGCAGGATTGAAATTGCCATAGCCTTTAATGATGCCATTGCCGAAGGAAAAATTGGCCCGGTGATATTGGGCCGGGATCACCACGATGTATCCGGTACCGATTCCCCATACCGTGAAACTTCCAATATTTATGATGGTTCGAAATTTACAGCCGATATGTCCATTCAAAATGTGATAGGGGATAGCTTTCGGGGTGCCACCTGGGTGAGCATTCACAACGGCGGTGGCGTAGGCTGGGGAGAGGTTATAAACGGGGGATTTGGAATGGTTCTTGATGGTTCTAGGGAGTCTGAAGAAAAGTTGAAATCAATGTTATTTTGGGATGTAAACAACGGTTTGGCAAGGCGTTCATGGGCGAGGAACGACGAAGCCATTTTTTCCATAAAACGCGCGATGGAACAGGAGCCAAAACTCAAAATTACTTTGCCAAATATTGTAAAAGATTCACTATTTTTAGATTGAAATTCAAAGAACACTTAAAACCTGAATTATGAAATTCTTAAAAATTACAACAGTCTTGCTGCTTTTTGGCGTATTCATGACCTCTTGCAATACAGTTAGAGTAGCCACAGATTATGATCAAAACGCTAATTTCAATCAGTATAAAACTTACGCGTTTTTTAAACCGGGGATAGACAAAGCCGAAATTTCCGATTTGGATAAAAAAAGGATCTTACGCGCCATTGAAATTGAAATGACTTCCAAAGGTTTTACAAAATCTGAAGAGCCCAGTTTATTAGTGAGCATTTTTACCAAAACAAAAGAAAATATCAATATTTATCAGGATAATATGTACGGTTACTACGGGTGGGGATGGAATCCCTGGTACTGGGGAGCAGGACGCAACACAGTAAGCACAACCAGTGAAGGAACACTTTACATCGATTTAATTGATGCTGAGAAAAAAGAATTGGTTTGGCAGGGTATGGGCACCGCAGCCCTTGCACAGGACGTAAGTCGAAAGCAAGAGCGTATAAGTGAAATTGTAAAAAAAATCATGGAAAAATATCCTCCCGGAACTAAGAAATAATCATAATTTAACGCCTCCCTCGGGAGGCGTTTTTAGTTTTAGGCTAAGGGATCACAAGCTTCTCATAGATCGTGCATTTTTATTGGCATTTTGTAAATTTATATTTTGGATAAAAGAGTTTATTATGATAGAAAATATAGAATCAAACGAAATTATAGACAGACTTCCCATTCATTTACGGCAATTCATAAAACCGCAAAATTATGAAGAATACACCGCGATCAACCAGGCAGTTTGGCGATATGTAATGCGCAAAAATGTGCAATACCTGAGCAAAGTAGCCCATAATTCTTATTTGGACGGATTAAAACAAACAGGGATTTCCGTGGACAGTATCCCGAATATGTACGGAATGAACCGCATCTTAAAGGAGATAGGCTGGTCGGCAGTTGCTGTAGACGGTTTTATTCCTCCGGCAGCATTTATGGAGTTTCAGGCGTATAACGTATTGGTGATTGCAAGCGATATCAGGCAACTGGAGCATATTGAATACACTCCCGCCCCCGATATTATTCATGAAGGCGCAGGTCATGCCCCCATTATCGCAAACCCCGAATATGCCGAATATTTGAGACGCTTTGGCGAAATAGGTTGTAAGGCGATCTCCAGCGAAAAAGACTATGAAATGTATGAGGCTATCCGGTATCTTTCAATAATAAAGGAAGCTGAGAATACTTCAGAAGATGAAATTAAAAAAGCGGAAGAAAAGTTGAATTTTCTTCAAAATAATATGGGCACAGCCAGTGAAATGGCGCAAATCAGAAACCTTCACTGGTGGACGGTCGAGTATGGACTTATAGGCACATTGGAAAATCCTAAAATTTACGGTGCCGGTTTGCTCTCTTCCATTGGCGAAAGCGCTTGGTGCATGACCAATAAGGTAAAAAAACTTCCCTATACCATAGAAACCGCAAAACAGGAATTTGATATCACCAAGCCACAACCTCAATTGTTCGTGACCCCAGATTTTGCACATTTAAGCCTTGTACTGGAAGAATTTGCAAATACAATGGCATTGCGCACAGGAGGACTTAAAGGTCTGCAAAGACTGATAGATTCCAAAAATCTTGGCACAATTGAACTAAGTACCGGAGTCCAGATTTCAGGAGATTTCTGCAAAGTCATAGAACATAACGGGCATCCTGTCTATTTTCAAACTTCCGGAAAAACGGCCTTGTCACACCGGGAGAAAGAATTGGTTGGCCACGGTAAAAATAAATATCCCAATGGATTTGGATCTCCCACAGGAAAATTAAAAGGAATTAATTTAGCAATTGAGGATATGAGTCCGCGGGATTTGCGAGCCTATGATATCTACGAAAAAGAAAAAATATCCTTTGAGTTTGAAGGCGGCGTGGTGATAAAAGGCGAAATAATTACCGGTACCAGAAACCTTCAAGGCAAAATTATTCTCATCAGTTTAAAAAATTGTACGGTTACTTATAATGACGAGATCTTGTTTAAACCGGAATGGGGAAATTACGACCTGGCCGTAGGCAAAAAAATAATTTCCGCATTTTCAGGACCTGCAGATCCGTTATCTTTCGATTTAATTACGCATAAACCGACCAGCACAACCATAAAAAGCAAGAAAACATCTGAACGCCAGGAATTGGAATCCTTGTATCAATCTGTCCGAAATATTCGTGAAGGCAAGAACACCAAATTTTCGTTGCAGGCTGCATTCGACCTCCTCAAAAAATACCACCGCAAAGATTGGCTGCTTCCTGTAGAAATTTATGAATTGGTAATTGACCGCGACCTAAAATTTGCTTCGGAAATCAAAAATTATTTGGAACTACTTAAAAAACAACGTCCGGAAGTTGAACATTTAATAGATAACGGAATCGAATTGATAGAAACTGACCTGGTAACCGATTAATTTTTATTAGGTAAAAATTTCCCCGTTTTAAAGCTGCTCCCATAAAATTTGAAAGAAAAACACGAAAAACTTAAAAATGCAAATGGACGGCCCCACCCGTCCATTTACTTTTTAACTCTAAAATCTACCCCAATAAATTTCAGAAATGATTCTCATTTACATCAAATAATTCAAATGATTATATTTTCGAATCCTGTGTAAATATATATTAATTCTGAAATAATCAAAATATATTGAAATTATTTTAACGTTAATTCCAAGTTAAATTAAATATTGTAGGAATAATACTATTAAATATTAACGTTATTATAGATGTTATTATCAATAAAATGGATAATATATTAATGTTAATAATTCTAATAAAATGTAGCTTTTTAAAAAATCAGATTATTCCGTTTGGCTGTATATACACCGAAGCTGAATTAAAGTTTAATCGATTCAAATGCGTCAGAACTCTTAAGTTGCCTGCCCTCATATTCCAGGGTCCAGCCCATGGAATTGGTAAGTATGTATATTTTTTGAAGCTCGCTCACCAACCGGTTTTTTGCATTGGATTTGAGGGATGATTTTTCAATCTTTTCCATCAGGGATTTTTTGATTCGTTTTTGGATCTTATTGTAATCCCCCGCCTCAAACTGGTTTAAATAATCCTGGGTAACGTCATAATACTGAATATTCGGGTTTATAGAGATCTCTTCATCCGGAATATAGGTAATGGTAACGGTTTTAGTTTCAGGATTAATTTCGGTTTTAAGTTTGCTAAGGTCGTAGGCAATCGTAACCTCAGCATTTACAACTATGAGTGCCTTTTTCCTTGCAGAAAACACATCGAGATAAAAGCGTTTGGAGTCTTTAAAGGTATAAACCTGGGAAAAACTCCCCTCTGTCACTACAAGTTTCCCTACGTTTTTTATCTGTTTCTGGATCAGGTCTGTGCTCGCTTCCAATTGATCGCGCTGTTCCTGTTTGGATTCAAAATATCTCAATCCAAAAACAACACCCAATACCACAACAACCAGCAGAACGGCCTTCCTCATATCAATAATTTTGATGCGAAGATACAAATTCATTTAAAGTTGGCGGAAGCAGTTAACTTTTCGGAAGAAAAAAACATGTAGTCACAAAAAAATAACTTGTGGACGGCCCCACCCGTCCACAAGTTGCTAATTCTAAAATCTACCCCAATAAACTTTAGAAATTTTGCCCCAAAATTCAAACCAATTCCAATTAAAAATTGGTTTTGGCTTTCGTTTCAAAGCGAATATAAATATACAATAAAAAATTACTTACCAAAGCCAAACCAAGAATTTTTAAAATTTAATTTGCACTGTACCAAGGGTCTATAGCACAAAAAGATAT
>Ga0307486_1002281_pt1 | contig 13575 bp, 10 predicted proteins | sample CBIW02metaG_FD_203663 | JGI IMG/M metagenome (GOLD analysis project Ga0307486, IMG submission 203663) | Sea-ice brine microbial communities from Beaufort Sea near Barrow, Alaska, United States - CBIW 0.2 | ecosystem: Environmental > Aquatic > Marine > Coastal | place: USA: Alaska | collected... | reverse complement strand
TTAATTAGATGTTTTTTCGGCTCATATTTGTGGTAATAATGAGGAAAAAGAGATGTTGAATCGGCTCACAGATAAAATAACGTTTGCATTAGCTCTCTCCCGAGGATAAAGTTTTTAAACCATCTGTAAGCGATTATCTGAAAATAAACTTTATATCATAGATAAGAAAAACTGCACAAGGATCTTTTTACATTTAAAAATGTAGTGTGAAGTGCTGGTTATTTCCTGCGCGATCTGGGAAGAAAAAAGGGGTAGCAATGATCTTTATTGTAAATTAGAGATAGCTGTTATGTTATGCACTGTAATCTTCCACAGGGTTAGTGGCGAACAGGTATTTGCCCCCGGAAGCCGTAATTTCAACCCTTTTCCTGTTGCAAGCTGTTATCACCAGCGCACTAATTTCTTCATCAGACAAATGCCTCATGTCTTCTTTTAGAAAAATGGCACTCACTCCGGCGGAGATTTTGATAATCTTAAGCTTGAAATATATCAGATAAAAAATTGACTTGTATATAGGAAATTCACTATTTTAGGATTTTATTAACAAGAACAAGCAAGTTTACCTGGATTCCTTCCGGAATTTAAAGTGACTATAGAAGGATAAAAGTAGATTTATTGCCAATTTCAGTAATAGTTCAAAGTACTATTGCTATGAAAGCTTTGAATCTAAAATGTCAATTTTTTATATAGTGTTTTTCGTTAATTCACAGCATTCAATAATATTTTTATTCACTCAGTCAAAAAAGGAAGTTTAATATGGAAAGAAGAAAATTTGTCCAATTAGCAGGTTTAGGAACAGGCGCTTTAATGATGCCATCCCTTTTCCTGGGAACTAATATTCCGGTAGAAGCTCTGCTCGACCCGGGAATGGATATCGCCGTTAAAAAGCGACTTGCAGATGTCGCCCTGAATACGGCAAGATCACTTGGTGCATCTTATGCCGATGCCAGAATTGGCCGGTATCTCAATCAGTATATTTCTACAAGGGAAGATAAAGTGCAAAATGTTGTGAATACGGAATCCTTCGGAATTGGGATTCGCGTGATCACAAATGGAACCTGGGGTTTTGCATCTACTAATGATGTAACTGAAGATGGGATAAAAAAAGCAACAGATCAGGCCGTGGCTATAGCCAAAGCCAATTCCATAATTCAGAAGGATCCTGTTAAACTTGCTCCGGTGGAGGCATACGGGGAAGTTTCCTGGAAAACACCTATTAAAAAAGATTTTAAAGAAGTCCCTGTTTCCGAAAAAGTAGAACTTCTGCTTAAAGCCAATGCGGCTGCTATGGACAATGGTGCCAACTTTGTGAATTCCAATCTTTTCATGGTAAATGAGCAGAAATATTTTGCTTCCACCGATGGTTCTTATATAGATCAGGATATTCACCGCATCTGGCCAACATTTGGTGTAACCGCAATTGACAGGGCTGCCAATAAATTTAAATCCCGTGATGCCTTAAGTGCCCCTATGGGATTGGGTTACGAATACCTTGATGGCCTGGAATCAGAAAAACTGGAAGGTCCTGCCGGACTCAGATTATACCGCAACAGCTATGATATTGTGGAAGATGCTACTCTTGCTGCAAAACAGGCCAAGGAAATGCTTAATGCAAAATCTGTAGATCCCGGAAAATATGATCTTGTTCTGGAGCCAAATCATTTAGGTCTTACCATACACGAATCTGTTGGGCACCCGCTTGAACTGGATCGTGTGCTGGGTTATGAAGCAAATTATGCCGGTACCAGTTTTGCCACTTTAGACAAGTGGAAATCAGGTGACTTTAAATACGGAAGCGATATAGTAAATCTTATTGCCGACAAAACCCAGCCCGGGTCATTGGGTGCAGTGGGTTATGATGATGAGGGAGTGAAAACAAAAAAATGGGATCTTGTGCGAAACGGGGTATTGAAAAATTATCAGGCCATCCGTGACCAGGTTCATATGATCGATCAAAATGAATCTCACGGCTGTTGTTATGCGCAAAGCTGGAATGATGTACAATTCCAGAGAATGCCGAATGTATCCCTGGAACCCGGAAAAGAAAAATATTCCATCCATGAAATGATCAAGGATGTTGAAAAAGGGATCTATATCGCAGGAAGAGGTTCTTATTCTATAGATCAGCAACGGTATAACTTCCAGTTTGGAGGGACTGTATATTATGAGATCAAAAATGGGGAAATCGTGGGAATGCTGGATGATGTAGCTTATCAGTCCAATACCCAGGAGTTCTGGAATTCTTGTACCAAAATATGTGATGAGAGTGATTACCGTATGTTTGGATCCTTTTTCGATGGAAAAGGCCAGCCATCGCAGGTAAGCGCAGTTTCGCATGGGACTTCCACTTCAAGATTTAACGATGTAAATGTGATCAATACAAGTCGTACTGTTTAATAAACCTTTTAACTAAAATAAGAGATACTACAATGGCAATATATACAAAAGAAGAAGCACGGCGCATCCTGGAAAAAGCATTGAGCTTTTCCACTGCCGATGCCTGTGAGCTCAGTCTGGGTGGAAGCGATAGCGGAAACATTCGCTACGCCCGAAATACGGTTTCGACCTCAGGTTACAGGTCAAATCAGAATTTAAGCGTTACTTCCTGTTTTGGAAAGCAGTCCGGCTCTGCTACCATAGATGAATTTGACGATGCTTCCCTGGAAAAAGTTGTGAAAAGGGCAGAGGAACTTGCTAAACTTTCTCCTGAAAACCCTGAATTTATGGCACCCCTGGGACCACAAACTTATGATGAACCTAAAAGTTTTATTGAATCAACTGCCAAAATAACGCCCGAATTTCGTGCGCAGGTGGCTGCGAGCAGTATTAATCCTGCTTCAGAAAAGGATGTTACCTCAGCAGGATTTTTGAACGATTCTTCGGGATTCAGAGCTTTGTTGAACTCCAACGGACTTTTTGCTTACAACAAATCTACCGATGTTGATTTTACCGTGACCATGAGGACCAATGACGGAACAGGATCGGGATGGGTTTCCAGGGATTTTAATGATGTCAGTAAATTTGATCCAGATGAGGCCGCTAAGGTTGCTATAGATAAAGCGGTTATGTCCAGGGAAGCCAGGGCGATAGAACCCGGGAAGTATACAGTTATCCTGGAACCTGCAGCTTCTGTAGACCTTTTGCGAAATATGTCCCGGGCTTTTAATGCACGTACCGCAGATGAAGGTCGGAGTTTCATGTCTAAAGATGGTGGCACCAGACTGGGGCAAAAAATTGTCGACGAACGGGTTAATATATGGAGTGATCCTTTGAATCCCGAGGTACCAACTTCTACCTGGAATGGAGAAGGAATGCCGCTCAAAAAAACCAACTGGATAGAAAACGGTGTGGTAAAAAATCTTGCTTACGATCGGTATTGGGCTAAAGAAAAAGGAAAAGATCCGGTTCCTTTCCCTTCAAACTTTATTATGGCGGGGGGAGACGCATCTCTTGCAGATCTTATAAAAAGTACAAAAAGAGGAGTTCTGCTAACCCGTTTGTGGTACATACGCAGCGTAGACCCTCAAACCCTGCTTTATACCGGACTTACCCGCGACGGAACTTTTTATATAGAGAACGGTGAGATCCGGTATCCGGTCAAGAATTTTAGGTTCAATGAAAGCCCTATCATTATGCTAAATAACCTTGAAGAACTTGGTCAGCAGGTGCGAATCGATGGTAATTTAATACCGTATATGAAGGTGAGGGATTTCACCTTTACCAGTTTATCTGACGCGGTTTAATATTTTCTGAATAACTTAAACTGGTTGTGAAGTTTATTTTCACAGCCAGTTTTTATTTTTTAAGACCCCTGAAAGAATAACCACAAAGAACACAAAGTAAAACACAGAGAACACGAAGAAAACTATTGCAAAAGAATAAACAGAAAGATTAATAAACAGCACTTTGTGACCTTTGTGCTAAACTGTGCCTTTGTGGTAAAAAATCAAAAGAATGTATAACCACAAAGAACACAAAGTAAAACACAGAGAACACGAAGAAAACCTTCAAAAGAAATTGATCAAATTTACAATTGAATAAACGGAAAGATTAATAAACGGCAAAATAACCACAAAGGGCACAAAGTTTAACCCAAAGAACACAGAGAAAAGATGACGGAAAATGAAATAGCACATAAGGTAATTGGATCTGCAATTGAAGTTCATTCCGCACTTGGGCCCGGCTTGCTGGAAAGTGCTTATGAAGCATGCTTGTTCTACAAAATTGGTAAAGCGGGCCTGTTTGTGGAAAAAGAAAAACCCATGCCCCTAATTTTTGAAGAAGTAAAATTAGATTGTGGTTATAGAATAGATTTATTGGTTGAAAAAAAGTTGGTCATTGAAATAAAGAGTGTCGAAACATTAAATGATGTACACTTGGCTCAAACATTGACATATATGAAATTGGGGAATTACAAGTTGGGACTATTAATCAATTTCAATGTTGCAAAACTAAAGGATGGGTTGAAAAGGGTAATAAACGGAACTTTGTGACCTTTGTGCCTTTGTGGTAAAAATTTAAAAGAAGGAATAACCACAAAGAACATAAAGTAAAACACAGAGAAAACGAAGAAAACAATCAAAAGAATAACCACAAAGGACACAAAGTAATACACAGAGAACACAAAGAAAATCATCAAAATAAATTGGGAAATCTGCAAAAGAATAAACAGAAAGATTTATTAAGGCACTTTGTGACCTTTGTGCTAAACTTGGTGCCTTTGTGGTAAAAAATCAAAAGAACCCACAAAGAACACAAAGTAAAACACAGAGAACACAAAGAAAACCATCAAAAGAAATAGATCAAATTTACAATTGAATAAACGGCACTTTGTGACCTTTGTGCAAAACTTTGTGACCTTTGTGGTTAAAGAAAGCACCTTTCTACAATTTTTTTATTATTATTAATTCCATAACGCTTTAAACAATTCCCGCTTTCTCAAGTCTAATATCTAAAATCTAATATCTAGAATCTCCAGAATGAACAAATTCTTCTTCACAAGATTGCAATACGAATCAGGAGACTGGGATGTAGATCAGCGCATGCCTTCAAACTTGCTGAATTCGCTTGTGGAGTATACAACCCTGGAGGTAGATAAGAAGGAAAATATAATCCCATTGAGCAGTGACGAGATCTTCAAATGCCCGTTTTGTTATATTTCCGGTCATAAGCTGGTGCAATTCACCAAAAAGGAAAAAGAGAATTTCGAAAAATACATTCGCAATGGAGGCTTCGTTTTTGCCGATGATTGTAATCACGACATAGATGGTTTATTCGCCAAATCCTTTGAACGGCAAATGGAAGAGATCTTTGGGGTGGGGGAACTAAAAAAGATTCCTAATGATCACGAGCTTTACAATGTGTTCTTTAAATTTGAGGACGGCCCGCCAACAACTTCCCAGGAGCTTAATGGTTGGGGAGATGATCTTGTTCACGAATATTTAAAAGCCATTGAGATCAACGGCAGGATCGGGGTTTTATACAGCAATAAGGACTATGGCTGTGAATGGGATTACGATTTCCGAAACAAACGATTTTATAAAAGAGATAATACCCGTTTTGGGGTTAATATCGTGATGTATGCGCTTACATCATAAAAGAGATACTATAATTATGAATAAAGATTTAGCCAATTTGGACCTGGAAGTAAAAGCACTTACAGGGAAACTGGATGATTTGAAAAGGGAAATCGGGAAAGTGATCATAGGGCAGGAGGAAACGGTGGAACAACTGCTTATCACATTTCTTGCCGGAGGACACGCCCTGTTGGAAGGAGTTCCGGGACTGGCCAAAACACTTATGATAAGAACCCTTGCACAGGCCATAGATCTTAAGTTCAAAAGAATTCAGTTCACTCCGGATCTTATGCCATCTGATATAATCGGGACCGAGATCCTGGAAGAAGACCATACTACGGGTAGGAAATTGTTTCAGTTTAATAAAGGACCAATTTTCGCCAATATCATTCTTGCCGATGAGATCAACCGGACACCACCAAAAACTCAGGCCGCATTGCTGGAAGCCATGCAGGAATTCTCGGTGACCTATTCCGGGAAGACTTATGAATTGGAACGCCCTTTTTTCATACTTGCAACTCAAAACCCTATCGAACAATCCGGGACTTTTCCGCTGCCCGAAGCACAACAGGATAGATTTTTATTCTACATCAAAATCGGTTACCCAAATGAAACCGAAGAAAATGACATTTTGAAAAATACAACCGGCAATAAAAAGGAAAAAATAAATCCTGTAATTACCGGATCTGAGATCCTTCGTTTACAGGAGTTGGTCAGGGAAGTGCCCATCAGTGATGAGCTCGTCTCTTACGTAAACCGGGTAATACGGGCTACCAGGCCGGAAACCAGTACGAATGAATATGTAAAGGAATGGGTGAATTGGGGAGCCGGACCAAGAGCCGGACAGGCGATGATTTTAAGCGCCAAAGCACGCGCCTTAATGAGAGGTCGGCTGGCAGTTACTCTGGAAGATCTTAAAGCCGGGGCTTTCCCGGTTTTGCGCCACAGGATCATCGTGAATTTTAAGGCAGAAGCCCAGGGGATAATTTCAGATGATGTCACCAGGGAACTTTTAAAAACAACAACAGTAGCTACAAAGGGAGGAAATTAAGTGAAGCAGGATTATAAACAGTTACTAAAACCTGAAATTATAAATACCGTGAGCGGCCTTGCCCTCATCGCCCGTGTCACGGTGGATGGATATCTTTCCGGCCTTAACCACAGTCGCCGGGTGGGTCCGGGAATGGAATTTAGTCAGTATCGGGGATATGAACCCGGGGATGATCTAAGGCTTTTAGACTGGAAAATGCTCGCCAGATCCGGCAGGTATTACATAAAGCAATCGGAGGTAGAGACCAACATTGCGGTAAAATTCATCCTGGATTCCAGCAAATCCATGTTGCATGAGGAAAACGGGCTTACTAAAATGGATTATGTTAGGGTTTTAGTGGCTTCTTTAGCTTATTTATCCCAAAATCAAGGTGATGCTGTCGGACTTTTTGTTTTGAATGACCGCCATCTGCACAGCTTGTATCCGCGGGTTCAAAAAAAGCAGTTTAACCGACTTCTGCTAGAACTTATCAATATCAAAAATGAAGGTAAATGGCCAGAGAATCCAATGGCTGCTGAAAGTCTTCACGACCGAAGTCATAAGGAACTCATCTTCTTTATCACCGATATGTATGAAAACACTTCGGAACTGACCAATTTTATAAATCACCTGAAAACAGCCCGAAATGAAGTTGTGGTATTGCACATAATGGGGAAAAATGAACTTGAATTCGACTATAAAGGAACCGTAACTTTTGAAGATCTGGAAACCGGTGCAAAGATGAAGGTTGATGCCAAAGAAGCAAAAAGCGCTTACCTAAAGTCGATGGAAGAAATGATCAAGAATACCAAAGATACGCTGCTGGCAAAGGGTATTACTTACCAACTTTTTCGGTTGGATGAACATTTGGGAGAAGCGCTGCAGCTATTCTTAAAGAAACGAAACAATTTGATGTAAAATGATCTTCCTGAATCCTATATATTTCCTGGCTTTATTGGGACTGGCCGTTCCTTTAGCAATTCACCTATGGAGTAAAAAGGAGGGCAGGACCATCAGGATTGGAAGTATTCAGTTGCTGAAACAAGCAGACCCCAAAAAGAGCAGCAGTATAAAATTAAACGAATTATGGCTTCTGTTATTGCGGTTGCTTGTAATTTCCATTCTCGTACTTATCCTCACAGCGCCTCAGCTTAAAATAAAAGGCGAAAATATACCTGTAACTTATCTCATTGAACCTTCATTACTGACTTATGAAAATGTGAAATCTCTAATAGATACCCTGGATAAAGATGCTGAAAAAAGGCTGTTACAACCGGGTTTTCATGAATATCAGAAGGAGGAATTTGAGGAAACAGAGTTCAGTATTCCAAATTACTGGCAATTAACCCGTGAAATGGAAGATTTACGTACCGATAGTATTGTTGTCTTTACAAATGCTTTTAGTTCCGGTTTTAGAGGAAAGCGACCGGAGATAAGTAAAAACATTACCTGGATCGTTCTGGATCCCGGGGAACCAAAAAAGGGTTTAGTAGAGGCTGTTCAAAAAGATGATAAACTTGAGTTGATCTCTGTAAAAAGCGATCATCAAAGTTTGAGGTTTGAAAAGGAACTTCTTCCTTTAAACAGCGACGAGGTTGTTATAAATGCAAACAGGGACAGCATTATGATCTCTTCTTCAGAAGATCAGAAATGGTTGTTACTGAATAAACCCGATTCCCTGAATGTTTTAGTGCGCTATGACGAAGATAGGTTTGCTGAAATGAAATACATCAGTGCTTCCTTCAAGGCGATTTCAAAGTACCTGGACAGGAAGATAGGGGTAAAGCAAATTCAGGAATTGGAACCCCTTAAAACCGAAAAATATGACCTAATTGTGTGGTTAAGTGAAGCGCCGGTTCCGCAAATTGAAGCTCCATTGCTTGTGTTTAAACCGGACAGCCTTGCTAATTCAATTATAGCTGAGGGATCTTCAGCAAATGTTTTTCACCTCACCGGTATGCTGAATGCTGAAAACAGCACCCAACAACATTTACCCGAGCATTTGCTAAGCTTGCTGGGAATGCATAAGAATTTGGAAGAAAAAGTAAAAGAGTATGACAGGAGAGTGATGGATAGCGTTGAACTTCTGCCGGTTTCCAGGGGAATTGTGAAAATTCAGGATTATTCGGAAACCCTGGATCTCTCTACATATTTATGGATACTGCTGGGACTTTTGATCATTTCAGAAAGGGGTCTTTCAGCCTATACAAAACAATGAGAACAGTCGGAAAAGACATATTAATACGATTTAAAAACCGCTGGCAGCTCCTGCGCTGGATGGAGATCTTCCTTTATGCAATAGGGCCGGCCTTGCTGATCTATTTTCTTTTTCTGAATCTAATCCTGGCATTGGTGGTTTTTATGTTGGTTGCATCGGTTTTCACTCTTATTCTTCGCCCATGGACTTTGAAATTGGAAGATGTAAGCTCTTATATCGACCGGAAATTGAGTTCTATGGAATACAGTACAGGTTTGCTGTTGTTACCGCAAGAAAGTTTGTCCGGACTGGCACAGCTTCAGCAGCAAAAAATTTCAGCAGAACTCAAAGAAAAAACTGGCAGTATAAAACCGGAAAACAATCTTTTTAAGGCCGGTTTAATCAGTTCGGGATTGATCTTAATTGGACTTATAATGTATCAGTTTAATATCTCCGACCATTTTAGAACTTCCCAAACATCGACCGAAGAACAGGAAACCATCATTTTTGAACCTACAGATATTGTTTCAGCAGAAACCGATCCGCCGGTTTTGGAGAGTCAGCAGGTAATCATCAGTTATCCCGGATATACAGGGGTTTCTTCATTTTCAACTTCAAAAATGGACATTCAGGAGGTGGAAGGTTCCCGGGCAACCTGGAAATTGAAGTTCAGCTCTAAGGTAGACAGTGTCACTATGGAAAGTATGGGAAACAGCCATCCTATGAAGTCGGTGGAGCATTCCTATTCCGGAACTTCGGTTTTGAACACTTCCGGTTTCTACAATTTCAGATTTATGGATACTCTTGGAAATTCCTATGTTTCCAAGCTTTATTCCATAGAAGTGATTGCAGATAAAAGCCCTGTAATTGAGGTTGATGGACTTAAACAATTCTCTTCCTTCAATTTTGATGATGAAAAACGTGTGGAATTCAGCACTTTGATCACCGATGATTTTGGAATTGCAGATGCATTTATTATTGCCACGGTTAGCAAGGGAACGGGGGAAGCGGTGAAATTTAGGGAAGAAAAACTAAGTTTTGAAGAACCGGTTAAACGGGGTGCTAAAAGTGTGAACCTTTCAAAGAAAATAGACCTGGACCAAATGAAAATGGTACCCGGAGATGAGCTGTATTTTTACATTGAGGCGAGAGACCTGAAACAGCCCATGGCCAATATATCGCGAAGTGAGACTTATTTTATGGTAATCAAGGACACGGTTTCCTATGCTTCAGTTGTGGAAAGTTCTTTGGGAGTTGAGCTTATGCCTGATTATTTCAGAAGTCAGCGGCAATTGATCATAGATACCGAAAAACTTATCAGCCAACGAAACAAATTACCAAAACCAAAATTTAATTCCACCAGCAATGATCTTGGTTTTGACCAGAAAGCACTTAGATTGAAATACGGACAGTTTATGGGCGATGAATCTGAAGGCGGTATGGAAGCGCAAGCACAGGAAGAAAATGAGGAGGAGGAAGATCCGCTTGCCGCATTTACGCACGACCACGATGGGGATAATGAGCACAACCTGGTAGCACCGGAACACGATCACGGGAAAGAGGATGGCGAAGATGCGAAAGACCCGCTCTCAGAATTTCTTCACGATCACGGCGATCCTGAATCGGCTACGCTGTTCACGGATAATTTAAGGAGTAAACTCCGGCAGGCACTCAATATTATGTGGGATGCCGAACTGTATTTGCGTTTGTATGAACCGGAAAAATCCCTGCCTTATCAATATCAGGCGTTGGCTTTGATCCAGGAGATCAAAAACAGCGCGCGCATTTATGTGCATCGCATTGGCTTTGATCCACCGCTCATCAAGGAAGAAGTACGATTAACCGGGAAAATTGATGAGGTGACCAATTTTCAGAAAAAACAGGACCTCCAAAAACCGAAATCCTATCCTTTTATCAGAAAAGCGGTTTTAAGACTGGGGCAATTAATTGCTGATGGGCTTCCTGTCAATTCCGAAGACAGGAAACTTTTTGAAGAGGCAGGAAATGAACTCGCAGAGAAAGCCATTGAAGAGCCGGAAAAATATCTGCAGACTTTGCAAAACCTTAAATGGTTGTCAGAAAAACGTCAAAACGAACCGGAAATATTTGTCAATGTTCAGCGCGGATTGCTTTTAGCGATCCCAGCTACAGAACCCACCCCTGGAAAAAGGAGAAATTTTTCAGGAGATATTAACGAATTATTCTTAAAAGAACTGGAGTTGAATGACAGATAATTTCACCTTTTTAAATGAAAATTTTATCTTGCCAATCTCTATTGGTGCAGCGATTTTAGTGCTTATTTTTATCTGGAAAGAATGGTCGCAATCCGGGAAGCATCGGTTGGTTTTAAAGGTTTTACTGGTATTTTTAGCTATCTTCTCATTGATCCTTATCGCTTTAAAACCGGCAATTCCAGGTAAAAAAGATTCAAATAAGATTGTGCTGCTGACAGAAGGCTTTGAAGATTTTCAGGTAGACAGTCTTAAGAAAGTGCATAAAAGACTAAAAAAGCTGGAATATGAACCCGGACAATTGATTTCAGAAGAAATAAGATCTGCTGAAAATATTTTTATCCTGGGGCACGGATTTAAGGAATATGACCTGTGGCAGCTGGATGAAGTTTCGGTGGTATTCCTTGCCGGAAACCTGCCTGAAGGAATTGTAAAACTGAATTATGAACAGGAGAAATTCGTTGGGGATAATTTGGTGCTGAAGGGTTTATATGCAAATCCCAAAAGCGGAAATCGACTTGTATTGCAGGATCCTGCCGGAACTGGTCTTGATTCCCTGGTTTTTAATTCGGAAGAAAAACAAAGTTTCCTGCTTGCTGCCGAATTAAAAGTGGAGGGAAAATACCTGTTTTCCCTGGTGGAAAAGGATTCTTTGGGTGAAATCCTGAAATCAGATCCGGTGCCAGTGATGGTAGCCGAAAAAGAACCTTTGCAGATATTAATAATAAACAGCTTTCCCACCTTTGAGACCCGCTATCTGAAAAATTTTCTGGCAGAAACCGGACACCGTGTTTCGGTGAGAAGCCAGATCACAACGGGTCGCTACAAATATGAATATTTTAATACCGACCGCAGCCCGCTTGGCAATCTGACAGAGAACATTCTCGAATTTTTTGATCTCCTCATCATTGATGCAGTTTCTTTGCGAAGCCTTTCCGGAAATCAAAGAAATGCCATAGAAAACTCGGTGAGGCAGAACGGTCTTGGGGTTTTTATACAGGCCGATGATGCTTTTTTTAAATCTCCGGGAATTGCAGGTCTGGATCTCGAAAGGATTACAACTTCAGAAGTAAGTATGGAGCAATGGCCGGGAATAAAATTTTCTGTACATCCTTTTGCTTTAAAAGATGATTTCGGGATGCAATTTATTCATACCACCCATAATTTGATTTGGTCCGGATATAAACGAAATGGATCGGGGAGGATTGGCACTACGGTTTTTACAAATACCTACCAGCTTTTGCTGGACGGGCATTCCGGGGCATATAAGCAATTATGGTCGCAGGTGGTGGAGCATATAAGCAGGAAAGAAAATCCTGCTACCGAGTGGGAGACGAATCAAATGATCGCTTATAAGGATGAGCCTTTTAATTTTTTGTTAAGAACGGTTTTAGACTCAGTTGCGGTTAAAAACCAGGATGGAAATACAATTCCTTTGATGCAGGATATTGATTTTCCTGCGCTTTGGAAAGGAACCACCTGGCCTAAACGATCCGGGTGGAATACACTGCAAGCAGATACCTCCGGGATTTTTGAATATTATGTAACAGATAAAACGCACTGGAAGGCGCTTACTGCCTTTAATACCATGGAAGACAATCGCCGCTATTTCACTCGTCCTCAGGTCGAAGGCCAGGGGTTACGGCCTTTACAGCCCATAAATCCTCTGTGGTTCTTCGCATTATTCCTGATTTGTATGGGAGGATTATGGTTGGAGCCAAAGTTGTGATGTTAAAAAAGGCTATCTGTTTTCCGTTCTCCGTTTAATGTTCACAAGCGGATGGTTAAAAGTAACCCTAAGTGCAATTCGTGTTTTTGCCCGATTCCCGCCCCTAAGCATCGGGGCCGAACCAAAAATGCAAACAAACAATGTTCACAAATCAATGATTTAAACCCAACCCCAAAATATGTCCTCGGAAATGGGGTCGATAAATTACCCACGCTTATTTATTAAATTATGATTTTGTTGATGTATTTGTTTGTTGTTTTATTTTTTGTAGGGGCGGACGGCCGTCCGCCCCTACAAAAAATAAATTACCGATTCCTAATTATTTCTAATGTAGATTCGTAAACCAGCCATTTTGCTGCAGCATATCCATCGGGTGCAATTTTTCCGGCACTATTTATTCCCAGATCCTTTTCAAAACTAATGAAATCCGGAAGAACATTCTCTTTAATATTTTTTACAAACCCATCATAGGATCGTACCAAAGCATATTCCACTAAATCCAATTTTTTTTCTCTCCGAATTTCCGCCAAAAAGTTTCAAATCACAAAAACCACTGATTTCACAAAAGAAGAATTTTCAACAGGTCTTTTTGTTAATGCACGCGAAACCTTTGTTGAATGATTCAAGAAACCTGGTAATCTTAAATAAGTATCTTATTGTTCCATTTCCAATCCAAATATTCTTCTTAATTTCCTATAAAATTCAGATTTGGAAACGAAGAATGCAAAACATAATAAATCCACTTTCCGAACCTGGTTACAGCGTTTTCTTGTAACTTTAGCAGTCATTATTTTACTTCCCATCGCACTCTT
>Ga0307486_1002279_pt1 | contig 13586 bp, 7 predicted proteins | sample CBIW02metaG_FD_203663 | JGI IMG/M metagenome (GOLD analysis project Ga0307486, IMG submission 203663) | Sea-ice brine microbial communities from Beaufort Sea near Barrow, Alaska, United States - CBIW 0.2 | ecosystem: Environmental > Aquatic > Marine > Coastal | place: USA: Alaska | collected... | reverse complement strand
TGTAATTTTCATCTGCAACGATGTTTTTACCTAAATTGGTGAAAATATTCGAATTGGAAAAGCCTTTTAACCTTTGGGTTTAGTGGCTTTTCCTTTTCTTTTTAATTGAAACTTGCGGATTTAAGGTATAGATTGAAAAATGTCTCTTCTAGGGTGCTTATTACCTAAGCTAGCGCAAGATAAAAAGATGAAAATTTTCTATTGAGAAGAAAAATAAGAGATCCCATACCCATTCTAAAAGGCATTTTCCTTTTTTGGGATAGCCTTCTCATCTGTCATAACAATTTGAATGTTTCTGTTACAATACCTTGATAGATGCAACAACAAGTTATTAGAACTCAGGGTCAGCACAGTACAGGATACTTCTGCAATTGAATTTTTTTAAGTTTGAATGTTAAGTTTTTGGTTAAATTCAAATAAAAAAAATTACACGTAATAATAATTGTTAAAGAGAAAATGAAAAGATATTCAAGAATCTTGTTCTGTTTATTTTATTTAGCCCTTCAAATTTATTCTGGGGAATTAATAGCTCAAAACAAGATTAAAACCGGCGCAAGCCGACCCAACATCATATTTATCCTCACCGATGACCAACGCTGGGATGCCTTGGGGGCCATGGGCAATTCAATTATCCAAACTCCCAACATGGATAGGTTGGCCAATTCGGGGGTGCTTTTTCAGAACGCCTATGTTACGACCTCGATATGTAGTGTAAGTCGGGCAAGTATATTGACAGGAAAATATGAATCGGGGCATAAGATAAATGATTTTGAAACCGATTTAACATCTACGGCCTTAGAGGAAACCTATCCTTTTCTATTAAAAAAATCTGGATATAATATAGGATTTATAGGAAAATTTGGAATTGGGACGCATCCTCCAGCGGCAGATTTTAACTACTTTGTAAATACAGAAGCGGGAGCAGAAAAAGGAAATTTGCAACCTAATTATATTACTATCAATAAAAAGGGACAAAAAATACATGATACGGATACCATCAATAATGCAATCCAAGACTTCCTAGTAAAGTTTTCCAATAAAAAACCATTTTGCCTTTCGATAAGTTTTAAGGCTCCTCACGAGCAAGACGGTTATCCACCAACGTATATCATTCAGCCCAAGTATAAGGATTATTATAAGAACGTTGATATACCTCTTCCCGTAACGGCCAAACAGAAATATTGGGAGGCACTGCCCGATTTTCTGGGAAATAATACAAATTTTGGCAGAGCCAGATGGAAAGGGTTGTTCGGAACCCCCGAATTATATCAGGAAAACGTAAAGAACTATTATCGTTTAATTACCGGTGTAGACGATGTTGTCGGAGATATAGTCAAGAAATTAAAATCGCTGGGCATAGACAAGGACACTATTATTATAGTTATGGGAGATAACGGAATGTTTTTGGGAGAACATGGAATGGAGGGGAAATGGTATGGTTATGAAGAGTCTATTCGTGTTCCTCTTTTAATTTATGACCCAAACTTACCAGATAAAGTAACCCAGTATAAGGCACAACAAATTGCATTGAATATTGATATTGCCCCAACAATACTCTCTATGGCTGGGGTTTCCATCCCTAAGAACATGCAAGGTGTAAATTTAGTGGAACTCTTTGAAAATAAGGTGCCCGAAAGAGACGATTTTTTTTACCAACATTATTTTCTTGGGGGACTGAGAATTCCCATGGTCGAAGGGGTAATAACGAAGAATTTTAAGTATATGAACTACATAGAACACAATTATGAACAACTTTTCGACATTGAGCACGATCCCCATGAAACCACAAATCTGGCGCAAGACCCAGAATATGTATTGAAACTGAAAAAATTACGCAATAGATATGGGGAACTGAAAAAATTACATGGACTTCCGGCCAAAGATTTGAAAAAAATCGATTCGTCCTTTTAGATAAAAGAATGATTAATAATTTTATTGTTTATCCATAATTATCAATAATCAGAAGGAATATGTTATTTTAAATTAAAATTCAAGGCATGTTTACTTTGAATGTGTCACTTATTAATTGATTATCCGTTTTCACTCATATCCCTGTGATATTAGCTATTATAAGCCTATCGAAGATTTTATCCCCGAAATACCTTCTACTGAGTTTATATACGAACTCATTAAGATATAATTGAATATTTCCATCTGATTTGTGATGGTTCCCCAGGGAATTCCGTTTGGCATTGCTTATGGCGATATGCACCCATTTTAAGGTCTCCCTTGTTGTTTCTTTAGTGGATTTTTCACTCACGTGGATCTCAACATAGTCTGCAATGTCAATAATAGGAGGTGCTCCTATCGGTAAAAAAAAATACTTTTTTCTGAAATTGACCCGTGGAGGGTTTCATTGACCTGCCCAGCGGTGTGATCTGTCAGGACCTTGGCCTTAAAATACCTGAACTGGCTTGATCTTGTCCCAGTTTCGATATCTTCCAGCGGGGTTGATTCGGCCATGATCGCTGTATTTATTTTCCCGGCCGTTCCACGGCCTCGAACCCCTTTTTCCTGTTCTATCTCTGAGGATTCAACTGTAAAATAACCTTCGTCAAGTTCGATCATCCCCTCTAAAGTATAGCGCGCATCCATTTTCCCCATGGCCTTGCGCAGTTTATGCACCATTGACCAGACCGGCCCGTAACGCCTCAGCCCCAGTTGCTTTTGGATCTCTTTGCTCGAAAACCCTTTTTTGGTGGCAGTCATAAGGAACATGGTTTTGTACCAAACCAAAAACGACAAATTGGAACGTTGCATGACCGTACCACTTCTCATGGAAATCCTACTCCTGCATTTTTTGCACTCATAGCTACAAACGCTCTTTATCCAAAAGTGTTCTTTGCTACCGCATTTACACGCTACACCGATCTTGTCCCTTGCTTCCTTAAAATGAAGGCAGCAGGCTTCTTCGCTACCGAAATTTGCCGTATAACGGAATAGATTCATACCCTAAATTTTAATCTAAAATAACATATTCCTTCTGATTATTGGGGATTACGGATAATCAACTTATTAAAAATAAAATTGAATATGTAAAATATTACAGAGGTTAAAATTTATTTATTGCTGATCTTATCACTATCCGCTTATAGGCCGAACGACTAATCTTGATATCAGCAATGTAATCACCAACTTTCGGGTAAGCTAAGGTAAAATGGGTATCAGTAAACGGCGGAAATTTATTAAAGGAACACAAAAATCAAAGAGATTGTTCCTAAGGAAAATTTTATTAATAAACATTATTTTAGCTTTGTCTCTATTCAAAATAAAAAGAGGATGGAACAAACGGAAGAGGTGCAAAATTGAAATTGGTGTCGGGAATTTACGAGTTTGTATACCCTACTAGGAAACAGAAATCTAAAGGATATAGAGAAGAGAGAATAAACAGTTTAACATTTAATCGGTATAAGTTTTATTGACGAGGATCCCCTTTAAAAGAGATGTCCCTATATAGGTAGTTTTTGAAATTTGAACCGCTTAGTTCTCCTGAAGAAGGGTAGGTGCAATGAGAAGAGGTGACGACAATATTTGAAAAGTTGCGGAACGGGTAGAGTGCGGTAGAATTAAATCTCAACGAGCTAAAGCATCAGGGACTTGACCGATGTGCCAACCTCGGATATGATAACTTCAAAACACTTCCAATTTGTGCAATGTAAACACCTTCATTTTGAAACACAGGCAATAGCTTCTCTTCTTGCCCATTTCTGGATCCATCAGATAAGTGGATTCCTCAATGACGGTAATATTGGACTGTCTTTGGTAGCGTCTCGAAATAGCTATCCTGCAACTCGAACCCACCCTTGAGCACGTAAACCGTATACTTACCCACAGCTTCACTTATCGTGTGCCTGGGCGACCAGACACTATCTCAGCACGCGTGCCACAATTGCATTTGCAGTACGACCGCTGAAATACTCTTTTTACTTAAGATCATGAAGGGCAGGGCAATATACTAGGTACTTCTTAATTTGTTGGTGTACATTATCATCGTATCATTACGCAGGGTCATGGTGAATCCATAGTCATTGTATTAACATTGTTCTTCTGCCGCAGCAATTTTTCAGACGATGCTATGCTTTTTCCGTGCCTTAGCGCAGATGTGAAAGATAGGATCTCCCGTCCGGGAACTGCTCGATAAAACGTAATAAGTTCATATCTATATACTAAAACCAATCCATAATTAATAGTAAAGTACCGTGGAATCAATTATTTTATTTATTAAAATTATTCTGTAGGGACTGGATATTAAAATGGATTAGCTTTTAGAAAAACTCTCTTTTTAACTTTTAAAACTCCTCTCGAAAACGGCGTATATTCAGTTATACGTCAAGATACCAGCATACTACAGGATGGTAATATGTTTTTGATTCGGTAATGTTGTTGTGCCCGCTTAAACGATATTAACAATTTAATGACACAATTGATTATGATAAAAACAAACCGCAAGATTTCAAAAAAAATCTTATTTACTATTGCACTTCTTTTGACAATATATGTCCAAGGACAGGAGAGAGTTATTTCTGGCAAAGTTATTTCCCAGGATGATTCTTTAGGGTTGCCAGGCGCTAGCGTATTGGTAAAAGGTACTGCATTTGGAACGGTAACGGACTTCGATGGCAATTACAACATTAAAGTGCCTGATGATAAAGCCATTTTGGTATATTCTTATATAGGTTTTGTCGCAGTTGAAGAAACTGTAAATAATAAGGCAAAAATTGATGTGTCACTTGCCACGGATGCAACCAGTTTAAGTGAAGTAGTATTGGTCGGCTATGGTTCTCAACGCAAACGTGATCTTACGGGTTCCGTAGAGACCCTAAATGAGAAAACAGTTGCAGACCTTCCTGTTTCAAGTGTTGATCAAAAAATGGTGGGTCAGCTAGCGGGGGTTCAAGTTTTACAACAGACTGGTGCGCCGGGAGGTGGCTCTTCTATTAGAATACGAGGTAATGGGTCAATAGGTGCAGGTAATGAACCTTTATATGTTGTTGATGGACATCCTTACACGTCCTCGAATAATCAGACATTGAATCCACTTATATTTATTAACCCAAGTAACATTGAATCTATAACGGTTTTAAAGGATGCTTCATCTACAGCAATCTATGGGTCTCGTGGTGCAAATGGAGTTGTATTGATTACGACTAAGAAAGGACATTTTAATCAAAATTCTATTTCGGTAAATATAAAAACAGGTTTTCAGCATGTTCCAGAAAAAGGACGTCCAAAAATGCTTAGCGCTAAGGATTTCATTTATTTGCAAAGAGATAAAATAGATATTGTTGTACGTCAAAGAGAAAATAGAGTGGCTTCTAATGCCGATTATCCAGAAGCTTACCAAAATCCTGAAAATTTTCTTGGAGAAGGAACAAATTGGTATGATATATTGATGAGGGATGCATTAATGACAGATTATAATTTAAATATAATGAGGGGTAATGAATCAACGGCTTTTACTTTTAATTTAGAGTACCTTAAAGAGGAAGGGACACTTAAATATACTGGGTTAGAAAGGTTCAGTAGCAAGTTGGGAATAGAATCCAAACTTGGTGAATCGGTAACAATATCCGCCTCTCTCCAACCAACTTATATAAAACAAAATAGAACTAACAGTGGTTATTCCAGAAATGATGTATTAGGAATATCTTTATGGGCTAACCCAACACTTTCTCCTTATGATGACAATGGAAATTTGGTGCCTTTTTTAACATCTCCTGCAAATAAATATTTTGAGGCTTGGGATTTTCCAAATCCTTTATATGTCCTTCAGCAAACGAAAATGGAGCAGCAAACATTTCGGAACCTTGGCATGGTGGATATTGAATGGAAAATAACACCAGATTTGACTTTTAAAAGCGGATTCAGTACAAATTGGTCATACACTCAATATTTACAATACGACCCTAGTACTGTTGGTTCAGCAAATAAAGCACCTCTAGAAGGAAATGGATCTTCTAACAATACTAGAGGCACAGGTTTTGACCTATTAAATGAGAATACGATCACCTACAAAAAGGCAATAAAAGATCATGAAATTAATGTGCTTTTAGGGTATACATGGGAAAAGAACAGAGGGGACAATGTTAATATAAGTGCCTATCCTTTTGCAACTGATCAAATTCAAACTTTAAATGCAGCCCAAGATATTAATGGATGGGGACAGTCTATTGAGAAGTGGAGCCTGCTCTCTTATTTAGGAAGAATCAATTATACATATAAAAATCGATATTTAGTTACGGCAACTCTACGCTCTGATGGTTCTTCGCGATTTGGAGAGGACAATAGGTTTGCGACTTTTCCCTCTTTAGCACTTGCATGGCGTGCTAAAGAAGAAGATTTCTTGAGCAGTATTTCTTCCATAAGTGATTTAAAAATCCGAGCAAGTTATGGAAAAAGTGGTAATTATAATATTGGGAATTATGCACATTTAGCCAATATTAATGCAGGTAATTATTTAATCAATAATTCTATAGTTACAGCTACGAATGTGGGATTACCGAATAACTCACTTACTTGGGAAGAATCAGTCGAAGGGGATATTGGAATAGATCTCGGTTTATTTGAGAATCGTTTAAATTTTACTGCTGATTATTATAACAGAAGAACAAGTGATATGTTACTAGATAAGAATATTCCTGCAATCACGGGATTTAATTCCCAATTAGTAAATACTGGAAGCGTAAAAAATGAAGGTTTAGAATTAATGCTAGAAGGTACGCCGTTAGATGGCGATCTTAAATGGAATATCAACATGAACATCTCTTTTAATAAAAATAAAGTTCTAGCGTTAAATCAGGATAATGATCCTATATATTCTGGGAATAATGATGGCAGACCAACAAATATTACTATGGTTGGCAAGCCTATAGGTCAGTTTTTCGGATTCATAAATGAAGGTATTTATTCCTCTGCAGATCTCACGGACCCAAATGTTGCAAAGTATCCATCCGCCACAGAAGGATCGGCCAAATATCGAGATATAAATGGGGATGGTCAAATTGTCGACATATTGGACTATACTGCAATTGGTAATCCTTATCCAGATTTCTCATTCGGATTAAATAACAGTTTTGCCTTTAAAGCCTTTGATTTAAATATCATTATGAATGGGCAGTACGGAGGCAAAGTTGCAAATGGTCTCCGTCAGACGGTTGATAATTTGCAAGGATTTTTTAATGTTAGTGAAGAGTGGGTAAATAGATGGAGAAGCAAATCACAACCAGGGGATGGAATACACTCTGGTGTAATAACAAACACGCCTAGCTTGGGACATAGATTTAACACGCTTTGGTTAGAAGATGCTACGTTTCTTAGGATTTCCAATATTAGTTTAGGGTATAAACTTCCAGAAGACAGTTTTAAATCCAGTAGTTTTTTTAAAAATACACGGATTTATCTTACAGTACAGAATCTAGCTACTTTCACTAAATATTCAGGCGGAAATCCTCAAGGCCAGTCTGCAGGGGTAAGTAATGTTTTAAGCCCTGGAATTGATATTACCTCCTATCCATTGCCCAGAACAATTTCCTTGGGTATAAATCTTGACTTTTAAGAGATATGATTCAAAATGAATATTTAAACAAAATAGTAAGAAAAAACTCAAAAAGAATTATCATGAAAAAAATAATTTATTTCTTTTTTTTAACAATTATCCTATCAGGATGCAGTAAGGACTTCTTAGAGATATATCCTGATACCGTTTTAAGCGAAGGAAGCTATTATAAAACAGAATCTGATTTTGTGGAATTGGCTAATGGTATGTACTTGCCAATGAGAAGCTATACAAATAATGATGCTTGGGTAATTTCTGAATTGATTTCAGATAATGGTGCAAAACAGTTTAATAGTGCTACAGGTGAATCTACAAAAGGTGTGGTTGATCAGTTTTTGACATCATCCGATAACACGCATTATTCCAATTTTTGGAACTTGGCCTATAATGGAATTAATCGATGCAATAAATTATTGGAAGAAATCGATAATCATGGTATTGAATGGTCTAGTAATTCTATAAGAGAGAGATCCATAGGCGAGGCGTATTTTCTCCGAGGATTATATTATTTTGATTTAACAAGACAGTTCGGGGCTGTTCCTTTGGTGCTCAATACTATTTCTGGTGACAAGGCAGTAGATATAAAACGTACAGAAGAAGGTGAAATATATAGTAGCATCATTAATGATTTGAAACAGTCAATAGACCATTTTTCTTCTACTGAGGATGTTACAGAGAAAGGACGAGCCAGTTTATATGCTGCCAATGCTATTTTGGGAAAGGTTTACTTAACAGACCATAAATATGATGAAGCAAAGCCTTTCTTGGAAGCCGTAATTAATTCAGGAAACTACAGTCTATTACCAAATTATGCTGATCTTTTCGACCCGACCAACAAAGATTATAAAGAAACAATTTTTGCTATTCAATTTTCAGAAAGCCTTCCAGAATTGTCAAACCAATTTATTTTCCGTTTTGCCCCTTGGAATTCTGGTGGTGACATAACAAATCAGCCAGCCTATAATTTAGTTAATACAGGTGGATATAATATACCAACAGACGATTTGTTAGAGGTGTTTGAGCCCGGAGATTTAAGAAAAGATGCCTCCATAAATTATTGGACTGGGACTGATTGGGATGGCGAAGTACGTCCCATACCTTACTGTGCTAAATTTAAACCACCTGTGTCTGCGGTTGATAATAGCGCAGGTGATAGTTTTCCTATAATAAGATATTCTGATGTTTTGTTAATGTATGCAGAAATACTTAATGAAACGGGAAATACCTCTGCGGCAATTCCATACGTTGAACAAGTGAGAAATAGGGCTGGTTTAAATACTCCGTTAACTGATTACAACAATGTTTCTTTAGATTCACTGATAGCCAAAGAACGGCAAAAGGAATTTTGTTTCGAAAATCAACGATGGTATGATCTAAAAAGGACTGGGAAAGCAATTCAGGTAATGATGGCACATGGTATAAGAATGAAAGCAAAATATCCATTTTTGCCGGATAACTCCTACCAAATTAATAAGAACAGATTATTGGCACCAATCCCAACCAACCAAATCGTGCTTAACAAATTAGAGCAAAATCCAGGATATTGAGTTTTGAAAAACAAAAATTGATGTTATAAAGATAATGAGATGGGATTTGAAAGCAGAGGATAATTACAAAAATTAACAAATAAAAGAACCTATGAAGCCATTTACTTTTGCCACACAAATTTGTATTTTCATATGCTATATTGTCTGCGGATTATTACAGGCACAAAAATCAAAAACAGTGGAGGTGATTGAAAGGCCTAACATAATTTTTATCCTGACTGACGATCAACGTTGGGATGCGCTTGGTTATGCTGGAAACAAATTGATACATACTCCGGAAATGGACAAACTGGCTAGGGAGGGTACCTATTTTAAGAACGCAATTGTTACTACGCCAATCTGTGCTGCCAGTCGGGCGAGTATACTTACTGGGCTGCAAGAGCGCGCACACCGGTTCGATTTTCAAACAGGAAACGTAAGGACGGAATATATGATCAACGCTTATCCAAAACTCCTTAGAGAGTCGGGATATTATACAGGGTTTTATGGAAAATACGGGATTAAGGACAATACCCAGGACCAACAGTTCGACGAATACGAAATCTATGATCGAAATTCTAAGTATCCTGATAGACGTAGCTATTATTACAAAACTTTGGGTAAGGATTCGGTGCACTTGACCCGATACACTGGGCAAAAGGCATTGGATTTTTTGGATAGAGTAGACGATAAAAAACCATTTAGTCTGTCCCTGTGTTTTAGCGCTCCACATGCACAGGATAATGCTAAGGAACAATACTTCTGGCAGACTACAATGGACTCATTGTTACAGGGCGTAACTATACCAGGTCCTGACCTTGCCGCCCAAAAATATTTTGACATGCTTCCCGAAGTTGTAAAAAGTGGTTTCAACCGATTGCGGTGGACATGGCGCTATGATACTCCGGAAAAGTATCAACATAGTTTGAAAGGTTACTACAGAATGATTTCAGGTATAGATGCGGAAATTGGCAAGATTCGGGCAGAACTTAAGAAAAAGGGACTGGACAAAAATACAATCATCATCTTGATGGGCGATAACGGTTATTTTCTTGGTGAACGCCAGCTGGCCGGAAAGTGGCTTATGTACGAAAACTCTATCAAGGTTCCCTTGATTATTTACGATCCACGGGAAAAAAAGCACCAAGAAGTGGATATGATGGCTTTGAACATCGATATCCCAGCGACATTGCTTGATATTGCGAGAGTAGAACAGCCCAAAACTTGGCAGGGTAAAAGTCTGATGCCTATCGTATCCAAAGAAATGAAAACCTTGGATAGGGATACTATTTTGATAGAACATCTTTGGAATTTTGACCATATCCCACCCAGTGAAGGGGTGAGAACCGAAAAATGGAAATATTTTAGATATTTGAACAACAAATCCATCGAGGAGCTCTATGATTTGAAACAGGATCCTAAGGAACTCGATAATTTGGTATATAACGAGAAATATCATTCCAAATTATTGAAATTTAGAGCCAAACTGGACGAACTGGGTAAAAAGTTCAGCGATGATAATTCCGAAGGGCCGACTGGGTTGACCGTGAGTAATGGCAACAAACCGAAATACGGATGGGTATTGCCTAAAGTTGCAACCTCTCAAACTTCTTACCAGATATTGGTAGCCTCTTCAGCAGAAAATCTCTCCGACAATATCGGTGATGTATGGGATACGGGAGAAGTTGTGGATGTCAAGTACTCACAAATAGAACAAGCGGGTGCCGGAGTAATAGGGGGAAGAACGTATTATTGGAAAGTCCGGATCTGGGACGAGGCGCATAGACTAACCGAATATTCCAAACTCCAAAAATTTATTCCAGATTAGATTGGTAATAGTATAATGAGGAATCCAGACTTTAGGCTCAAGAACTATATGCCAATCTAGGTTTTGATCCTTCATGAATTGGCTAAAATCAACTTTAAATTACTAGTGCATTCCAAAACTTCCGTTCAGATTTTCCATAAGTTCAAGAAGCTTAATTTTAGAGAGGTTAACTCTACTTTTTTAAGTAAGTATGATGCTTTTCTTAGGTCTAGAGGTGGAACTGATGGTGCATAGGTGCCAAAATGCGAGCTATTAGGGCACTTTTCAATAAAGCAATAGAACGTAATGTAACAAGGGAAAGTCTATATCCTTTCAAAACCTATAAAATATCAAAACTAATAGGCAAGGATTTCAAACGTGCATTGGATTTCGAGGAAATCATGATAATCAATTTAGATTTGACAGATAATGAACATTTAATAACTGTAAAAATTATTTTGTTTTTTAGTTTCTACACAAAAGGAATGAACTTTATGGATATGATGTGTTTAAATTGGATATGGTTTGAATTTCTCTTATTGAAATTTCTTGTTGGTTCTATCCATTCACACAATTTTGTACTGAAAGGAGTTTTATAATGTTTACATTTTCTTTTCTTAGTAACACGCAAACAGACAGGATATGTTTCATTTGACAATAGTTTCTTTTTTATAACAATCTTGAGCGTATTCATATTTTATGCATTTGGTAATAACATTTATAATATTAACGACTGTTAGACCTTGCTGCTACTGGTTGCATGTAATAATATTGGAGGCAACAAATAGGCAAATAAATGTAAAAAATGTAAAACCAAAAGAAAAAATCATAAAATATTAATAATCAGACTGTAATAAGGTAAATGAGCTCAAATGAAAATACCCTATTTGGGACTGTTAATCAAAGGGTCCTTGGTTCGAGCCCAAGAGGGGGAGCAAAGTAAGCCTGTAAACATGTAGTTTACAGGCTTTTTTGTTTTTAAAACGGTATTTTCAAGTACTTATAGCAGGTTTGGTTTAAAATCCTAAAATAGGAAACTAGAATTATATTAATTTACATCTGCGCATACGTATTCTTTTAAAGTTTAGGTTTATCCTTAATAGGAGAAGACAAAAGTTACTGGTTTATTATAGATTAATAAACATCTTCAAGAATAGTGATTTAAATATTAACCTAGGAAAATTTCTTGATTATGCCAATTTAATGCTTCAAAGGAGGGCAAATATTTTTCACTTCTAGGTATTTTTATTTGTGATCCATTAAATTCTATAAAATCTCGTGTAGATTCTGATTCAATTATTGAATTAGATATTTTTACTTTATAATCTGTTCCAATAGTAATTAAACCTCTGTCAAATGCTCTATGCAGAGTAGGATTCAAGGATATTCCATTACTTATTGTATCATCTTGACTTAAGCTGAATGGTATTATGTGACAGGCATCTATCATTTGAAATTTATGATTTGAAATTATTTTCATACCAGATATACAGCAGACATAATCATATATTTTAGGTACTGTCTTTTTAAACACACCACCTCTTACAAATAATTCCTCTTCGAAGTTTGACTCATCCAACCTCGCTTTTATGCTATTCAATTTTATATTATAGTCTGCTCTAGAATCATTTAGGATATCATTTTCAATGGAGTTTTCTAAATAGCCTTGTATTTCATTATGGAGATATAATAGTTCTTTAGGGAAGTATAATTCAATTAGGAATTTCTTTATGATCAACCTGTAAGATTGAATTTGAAGCAGTTGAAATAATTTATTATCAATCTCTGCAAAGGCAACTAGCTTTATAAGTTTATGAAGACTCTTTACACTTTTCATTTTTTCAAGTTGCTTTTCAAAACCTAGTTTAGGAATTAGCCTATAAAAAGGTTCATTTTTTAAATGAAAAAAAGGTAAAGCAAAATTTTCGTGATGTCCAGTTTTAACTAGAGTATTAAAATATTCTTTAAAGCTTAAAACTATTTCAGGCGTGATACTAAGCTTGTTGCTTGTGAGTAACCCCTTTTCAGCCAAATGAACTACTGAAAGCAGTAAAATAGGCTTATGTGGTTTGCAACTGCGAAGTAAATTCAGTTGTGTTTAAAGGTGTTTTATTATCAAAGTAATAATCATAGATTATAAATACCTTAAACCATTCATATAGCGGAATATCCAATCTAAACTGCTCCAAGATCCTGTAATCTCCTAAGTTTTTATATAATGGCTGGTAATAAACGGTATTGGCTATAGAAAACCTTTCATTTTTCGGAAAATAGGAAAGGCTGACATAGGTGCTGTTTCTATGATTGTAAAATGTAGTGCCGGCCCTGTCGCTATATTCTACCTCGTACATATAACTGTTGCCAAGGTAGCCCGTAAAATTCTCTTTGTCCATCCATTTTATGCGTATGCCCGCAGCGATCAGGTTTCTTTGTTGCACTACTAGAAGTTGATTGTATTGCCCCTGTACAAAAGCCTCTAACCGAAACAAGTCGCTGAGCTTGTAATTGAACCGGGCATGCAGAAACCAGGAATTTTGCAGGTTTCCGTCATCGGAATCTATTAGTTTATAGTTCCCAAGAAAGAGATAGATTTTCTTTAAATCTTTAGACTTAAGTTGGGTGGTAAGCGTTCCATTTATTTGATTTACCGTAGTTCCATCATTGCTACTATGGTTAAAGGCAAAATCAGCATTCAGCA
>Ga0307486_1002278_pt1 | contig 13592 bp, 11 predicted proteins | sample CBIW02metaG_FD_203663 | JGI IMG/M metagenome (GOLD analysis project Ga0307486, IMG submission 203663) | Sea-ice brine microbial communities from Beaufort Sea near Barrow, Alaska, United States - CBIW 0.2 | ecosystem: Environmental > Aquatic > Marine > Coastal | place: USA: Alaska | collected... | reverse complement strand
AGCAGATCAATGCGGTCGATACCGAGGCGGGCGAGACAGTCGGTGAGAAGGTCAGGATCGGCGCCAGTATCGATGAGTGCCACTTGATCGGCGCTGCGCACCACGACAGCATCGCCCTGACCGACATTGCACTGAGCGTATTGCCAATCGCGCGGCCACGCGAGGGCAGCGCTCACGTGGGATCCAGCCATCACGGCTCCCGCCAACGTCGTGACGACGACAAGTGCGGTGAACGCCCGTCGTCGCCAGGGTTGCCGCATCATGAGCGCCATCAGCAGCAGGATGGTGACGATGCTGAGGGCCACAACTCCCGGCCATCCTTCCCACCACGGGATACGCGCGCCGGGCGCATTGGCAAAGAATGTCGCCACAGCGGCCACCCACGCCGACGGCAGCCACGCGATCCACATCAGGGCTGTGCCAAGCACAGGGATCACTGGCAACGCCACACATGCGGCCAGTCCCACGACTGTCGCGATCGGTGCTGCTGGTGCGGCGAGTACATTCGCGAGCACGCCATACGTCGGCAGAGAAGGTTGCAGCAGCAAGAGCACAGGCTGGCAGGCGAGTTGCGCCGCCAGGGGAACGGCGATTACGAGGGACAGCCAGCGCGGCATCCACTGACCTAAAAATTGAGCCAAAGGTTCAGCGAACAGCAGCAGGCCTGCCGTCGCAAATACGGACAATGCAAAGGCAAAGTTGCGGGAAAGCCAGGGGTCGAACACGAGGAGCGAAATCGCCGCGACCGACAATACGGCCATGCCCCGGATTGGCCTGCCGCTGCCGAGAGCAAGCAGAACGAACGTGGCCATCAGAGCCGCTCGCAACACACTTGGATCTGGGGTAACCACGACAACAAACGCCAGCAGAACCAGAATCGACAGTGCGATCCGCAACGCACGATGCACGCCCATTCGCGCGCCGAGCAGCATGATCAGCCCCACAACGATCGCGCAATTTGCTCCGGACACCGCCGTGAGGTGGCTCAGCGAACTGGTCTTCATCGCGGCATCCAACTCGTCGCTGACTGCGCTGGTATCGCCAATGGCGAGCCCGCCCATGAGCTCACCGCCACCGCCCGGAAGTTGACCTGCGGCGGCGGCAAAGGCGTGACGCAGCTGATTCGCCCACTCGACCCACCACACGGGATCAGCGCGCCACCGTGCTGACTCCGAAGCAAACACCAGCATCGCGCGCCCGTCGCCTGGATCAGTAGCAGTGAGTGTTCCGATCACTGAGAACTCGACACCGATCCCCCAGTCGCTAGCCGGAGCGACTTCCGCAGCCTCGTCGTCCGCACCGGTGCCGAAGCGGTCAGCGTCGGTGAAGATCAGGGCCGGAGAGTCGAGTTGCGTCGTCTCGCCATCGACGAAAATCGAAGAGACCCGTGCGCGAAAGTAGTCATCTCCCGGCTGTGACGTTGACGTGGTCGTCGCGTGAACTTCCACCTGAGAGTGCCGAGCCGCAAGTTCAGCAAGCATCGTTGGCTGACGCGCTCCCTCCTGTGCCGCTACCGAGGTCGCGCAGAGTGCCGCGAGGGCGCACGCGAGCGCAACGCTTGCCAGCAACCCTCGTCGCGAAATCACCGCCCCTACAATCGCGATTCCGGCCGCAATCCACAATGCGATTGCGCTCACCACCGACCACTGCGGAACCCCGATGAGTAGCACGGCGACAAGCCACGCGACTGCCACGGGAAGACTGAGTCGCAAGTCGAGGCTCATACGGTGATCAATTCACGGAGCCCCTCAAAAGTTGCATCCCCGATGCCGGCAACATTGCGCAGATCGTCGATAGTCACGAACGGGCCATTACTTTCGCGCCACGTGAGGATTCGCGCCGCCATGGCAGGGCCAATTCGCGGCAAAGTATCGAGGGCTGCAGCATCTGCCGTGTTCAAGTTCACTCGGGAATCGGATGCCGCAGCATCCGCTGATTCTTCGCCGATTTCCGGAACGGCGAACTGCTCGCCATCCGTCAGAAGTCGGGCCAAGTTCAGCTGGTCGCGGTTCGCTGTCTCGGTAAATCCACCCGCTGCCGCAATTGCGTCGATAACGCGGGCGCCCTCAGCCAGTTCAAAGAGGCCCGGTCGTGCGACCGCGCCGGTAACGTGCACGAACAGCGCTGGTGAGCCGACCGAAAATTCTCCACCCGACTCGTCTGGTTTTGCACGAGAGAGCTCAACGGCATCCGGAGGCGCAGTGAGTGCAGTCGCGAGAACCGCGCACCCCAAGGCGACCAGAACGAGCACTACAACGGCGCCAATGCGCAGCCGAAGCCGAGCCTTCCTGGCCTGTTCAAACTCTTCCACCCACAGAAACTACGCGCGCCTCATCGTGGCAGGCGCGCGCAATTTCGAAGTGTGGAGTTACTTAGCCTTCTGCTGGCTGTTGACGAGTTGCGATGTTGACGAGTTTTGGTGCGCGAACGATGACCTTGACGATCTCGCGGTCACCGACAGTGCGCGTTACGGCGTCGGACGCGAGGGCGAGAGCCTCGAGCTCAGCAGCATCAATCTTGGGCGATACCTCAAGACGATCGCGCACTTTGCCATCGACCTGCACAACAGCGGTCACGGACTCCTCGACAAGCAAGGACGGGTCGGCCTTGCGCCAGCCAGCGAGAGCAACAGTGGGCTCGTAGCCAAGCTTCTCCCACATTTCTTCGGCCGTGTGCGGCGCGAACAGGCTGAGGGCGATCGTGATCACTTCTGCGGCTTCACGCACCGCAGCATTCCCGCCACCAGCGCCAGTGTCGATGACCTTGCGGGTGATGTTCACGAGATCCATGATGCGCGCGACGAGCACGTTGAATTTCAACGACTCGGCGAGCCCAGGACCGTCAGCCAAGAAGCGGTGGGTGGCACGACGGAGAGAAGCGTCGCCCGTTTTCCACTCGATCTTTGGTGCGCTAGTTACGTCGCCAACGAGACGAAAGGCACGAGCCAAGAACTTGTGAGACGCGGGAGGCGATACGTCTTCCCAATTGATGTTGTCTTCAGGTGGGCCGGCAAACGCGAGCGTCAATCGCAGCGCGTCGGCGCCGTGCTCTGCGACCTCCTCGGTGAAGGTGACAGCTTTGCGGCTGCGCTTCGACATCTTCTTGCCCTCAGAAAGCACCATGCCTTGGTTGAGCAGTGCACTGAAGGGTTCGGTGAAGCTGACGTAGCCAAGGTCAAAGAGAACCTTGGTAATAAAGCGCGAGTACAGCAGGTGCAGAATGGCGTGCTCAACACCGCCGACGTACTGGTCAACGGGTGCCCATTTTTCGGCTTCTGCCGGGTCGAATGCCTTCTCGGAGTCGTTCGGAGAGAGGAATCGCAGGAAATACCACGAACTGTCGACGAAGGTATCCATGGTGTCAGCGTCGCGCAGGGCGGGGCTACCATCGCGCGGGTCAACTACGTTGATCCAGTCTTCGGCAGCGGCGAGCGGCGACTTACCCTTGGGCTTCAGGTCGAGACCCTCAGTCGAAGGCAATTCAACAGGCAACTGGTCGAAGGGAACAGGAATTAGTTCACCATCAGCGCCGTGGATGATCGGGATGGGGGTTCCCCAGAAACGTTGACGGCTAATCAGCCAGTCGCGCAAACGATACGTCTTTGCGGCGCGACCCGTTCCGGCTGCCTCGAGCTGTTCAACGATCTTTTTAATCGCATTGCTCTTGCTGAAACCATCGAGCGGGCCAGAGTTGATCATGCGGCCATCGCCCTGCAACGATTTGCCCGTCTCGCGCGGGTTCAGCGGTGGCAGATCATCGGGAAGGATCGCCATACCGTTCTCATCGAGCTCAAGAACAGGAATCGCGCCAGTGATGGGCGCATTGGTGTCGAGCACGACGCGCACGGGCAGGTCGAATTTGATGGCAAATTCGAGGTCACGCTGGTCGTGGGCGGGCACAGCCATGACCGCACCGTGACCGTAATCGGCAAGCACGTAGTCGGCAGCCCAGATCGGGATGCGCTCCCCCGTTACCGGGTTGATGGCAAAGCGGTCGAGTGGGATGCCCGTCTTCTCTCGACCGGCGTCCTTGCGCTCAATTTCCGTCTGCTTCTGAGTCTGCTCAAGGTAGCTAGCGAAGGCCGTCTTGACGTCGTCGCTGGCATCCGCCACAAGTTCGGCAGCGAGATCTCCGTCGGGAGCAACCACCATGAAGGTGACGCCGTAGAGGGTGTCTGGGCGCGTCGTGAAAACGGTGACTTTCTCGGAGCGACCTTCGATCTCGAAGTCGACATCGGCACCGATCGAGCGACCGATCCAATTGCGCTGCATCGAGAGAACCTTCGAAGGCCAGGCACCCTCAAGCTGGTTGAGGTCATCGAGCAGGCGGTCGGCGTAATCGGTGATCTTGAGGTACCACTGGGTGAGCTTCTTCTTGACGACAACAGCGCCCGAGCGCTCAGAAGTGCCATCGGCCAGCACCTGTTCGTTCGCTAATACCGTCTGATCTACCGGGTCCCAGTTGACCCACGAGTCTTTGCGATACGCGAGGCCCTTTTCGTACATCTTGAGGAACAACCACTGGTTCCACTTGTAATACTCGGGATCGCTCGTGTGCAGAACGCGATCCCAATCAAATGAGACCCCGTAGAGCTTCATGCTCTTCTTCTGCTGTGCGATGTTGTCGTACGTCCACCCGCGAGGGTCAATTCCGCGCTCGATCGCCGCATTTTCTGCCGGAAGACCGAAAGAATCCCATCCAATGGGGTGCAACACGTTGAACCCACGCTGGCGCCAATAACGTGCAGCAATATCGCCGAAGGCGTACGCCTCAGCGTGCCCCATGTGAAGGTCGCCCGAGGGGTAAGGGAACATGTCAAGAATGTATTTGCGAGGCCGCTTGTCGTCAGGATCGCTCGTGGCGAACGGCTTAAGCTCTTCCCACTTGGCCTGCCACTTCGCATGAATCGCAGCAACGTCGTAGTCCGAGGTTGCATCACGGTCGTCGTGGGAACCAGCGAAGTTGGGCTGCTCAGTCACTAAACACTCTCAATTCGTTACAGGGAAGATCCAAGATTACCCACACCAAGGCCACACTCGAGGGGGCCAAACACGATCGGGTGCATCAATTGTCTATAAGTTGACGCATCTCACAGTACACAGCCCAGCAGGTCACCGAGCGACGACGCCCACCTATACGCGGTCGACGCCGAGCACTGCGAGAAGCGCGGCAGCCTTCAGCTTGACCTCGGCGAGCTCCTCCGTTGGAATCGAGAGCGCCGTGATGCCGCCACCTGCGCCAATTGTCGAGCCCCGATCATCCATCACAATTGAGCGGATGACCATGGCCAAGTCAACGGCACCGTCGAGGCCCACATAGCCGAACACTCCTGAATAGATGCCGCGCGGTGATTGTTCGAGGGAGTCAAGAATGAGGGTGGCGGAATGTTTGGGCGCCCCCGTCATGGAGCCTGCCGGGAAGCAGGCGGCAATTGCATCGACCGCGCTGATCTCAGACCTAAGTTGTCCTGTAACCGTGCTGACCAACTGATGCACGGTGGCATAACTTTCCACCGCGAACAGGTGGGAAACCTCAACAGATCCGACCTCGCAGACGCGGCCAAGGTCGTTACGCATGAGGTCGACGATCATGACGTTTTCAGCACGTTCCTTGTCGCTCGCGAGCAGTTCAGCACGCAAACGGTCATCCTCATGCAGATCAGCGTCTCGCCGCCGAGTGCCCTTGATCGGCTTGGTTTCGATCACACCGGAGGGATCAATCGAAAGAAATTGCTCGGGCGACGAACTCAATAGTGCAATGCCACCCACCTGCAGAAAACCGCCGTGGTGACTGGGGTTCGCCGCACGCAACGCAAGATAGGTCTGCACCGGATCGGCGGCGGGTTCAACGCTCACGTTTGTCGTCAAACACAACTGATAGGCATCGCCCTCGACGATCGCGTGCTGGCATTTCGCAATCATCTCGAGGTACTCGTCATCGGTATCACGCCACGTTGCGCGAGGAGTTTCTACGCTCTCGAGCTTTGAAGTCGGGTTTGTTCTGCGCGCGGCTCGCGTGACGAGAGCTTCTATGTCGCGTCGCCATTGCTCAAGCTCACCGGTCCAGCTCTCTCCCAGCGCTAGAAGGCTCAATCGCTTCGACTCGTGATCAAACACGATTGCTCGATCTACCCACAACCAGGCGGCATCCGGTGTCGACGCGGGGCTGCTGATCGGCACGCCCATCGTTGCCGCCCGCAGCTCATAGCCAAGCCATCCGACCCATCCCAGCCGAAAGCCGGGCTCAACCGCAGAGCAATCGACGTCAGGGGTGGCGAACTCGCGGCGCATCCAGTCAACGACAGGTTCGGTGAGTTCGGTGCTGAGAACCGCCCGGGTTGACATCGCAAGATAGCTGCGTCCTGTGCTCGCCGCTACTCCGCTGTCGAGCCACACGACCCCAGAAGCATCGGTGCCGCTCGTCGTCATCAGCTCGGCGAACACGGCTGCGGGGTCGACCCAGCTCGGCAGGTCAGCAGAAAGAACGCGAGAGCGCATAACCTAAGCCTATGAGTGCGAACGCGGTTTATCAGTGGCAAGACAGTCAACTCACCGAGGTAGATCCTCAACCGCGTGAAGTCACTCCGCTCACGGTCGCCGATTCGTGGCTTGTTGATGGCGGAAAGGTGCTCGCCCTCAACCTGCACCGTCAGCGATTCTTGGATGCCGTACCCGACACTTTGCAGCAGGTCGCGAACGATTTCTTTACTGCTGCGGTCGCACAACTCCCCCGCGCTGGTGCTTGGTCTCCGCGTGTCGAGCTTCGCGGAGCCGAGTTCTTTCTGCTCCTCCGCCCCGCCCCCGAACGCCATCGCTCGGCGAAGGTGATTAGTTTTTCGGGCGAGGATCCGCGCACGACTCCCACGATCAAAGGCCCAGACATCGATGCGATGGGAGCGCTTCAGGCCGGCGCGCTCGCCCACGGCGCCGATGAGGCAATCCTTCTGAGCGAAGACGGCTACGTCATCGAGGGTGCCTACAGTGCGGTGTTGTGGTGGCGGGGAGAAATTCTGTGCGGTCCACCGGCAGACTTCGATCGCATCGATAGCGTGACAGCGCGTAGCGCCCTCACTCTCGCGCGAGCGCTCGGCCTTGATACTCACGAGGAGGCGGTCACGCCAACCGAGCTTGAGGGCACCGAAGTGTGGATTCTGAACGCACTGCACGGCATCCGAATTGTTTCTGTCTGGATCGACGGCCCTGAGCTGGCAGAGAAGCCTGGGCGGCTCGCTCAGTGGCGCACGCGCCTCGCGGCGCTCTCTCGCACGATTTAGCCAGCCAGTGCTCGGATGCGGTCGCTAGGCTCGCTGTGTGGACCCGGTTGACCTCACTTTCAGCGCAGCGCCCTTTGCCGCCGTCGGCGACTTCGGCGGATGGCTCAACGATGCCCTGAGCTATGTTCTCGACACAGTTCAGGCGGTGCATCCAGCGTTGCGCACGCCGCTGGCCGGTCTCGCGATCCTGCTGGAGACCTCGATTCTTATTGGGTTGATTGTGCCGGGCGACACGATCGTCATTGTTGCGAGTACCGCGGTGAGCGGGCCAGTAGAGATGGTGGTTCTGATCGCTGTGGTTATCGTCGGCGCGCTCATGGGCGAGAGCATCGGGTTTGCCCTCGGTCGCTACTTCGGGCCAAAGATTCGACATTCGGCACTGGGCCGGCGCATCGGCGAAGCCCATTGGGAACAAGCGGAACGCTATCTTGGCCGTCGTGGCGGCATCGCCGTTTTCATTTCACGATTCTTGCCTGTTCTGCATTCCCTGATTCCGGTCACCGTGGGCATGAGCGCCATGCGCTATCGAACGTTCATGGCGTGGACGGTTCCGGCAACGACAATCTGGTCGATTGGTTACGTCTCCGTTGGGGCACTTGCCGCTGGCAGTTTTCGCGAACTGCTCGATCAACTGCACTATGCCGGGTATGTCTTCGTCGCGATCGTTGTCGGCTTTGTGGTTCTGGCGCTGATCGCAAAGAAGCTCCTGCAGCGTTCACAACGACGTCACATGGAGCATCGCGATAGCGATCACGAATAGTTTCGGCCGCCAGACACCGCCAGCAAAAGAGGGGCGGATGCACGTGCATCCGCCCCTCTTCACTGGACTAGCCAGTGGTTTCTGCTAGCCGAGACCGTTCTCGCTCAACCATGCACTTGCGATGTCGTCAGACGACATCTTGTCTACCGTGCTCTGCACATTGAGTGCCACAAGGCCCTCAGGGGTGAGCTTGGCGCTGACAGCGTTGATGACATCGGCGACCGAGTCAGCAACATCCGCATTCACGAGCGGAACAACGTTGGATGCCAAGAACAGACCCTCAGGGTCAGTCAAGCTCACGAGGTTCTCGGTCTGGATGCGCGGGTCGGCGCTGTAGACGTTCGCGATGTTGATTGTTCCGGCTACGAGAGCGTCGACTGTGGTGTCGCCCGTGGCTGTAAAGCTCACCGTTGCACCGTAGGTGTCTTCTAGACCGGCAGGACCGTATGGACGCTCTTCGAGCTCAGCGTTTCCACCCAGCTTGAGGTCGCTCACTCCGGCGAGATCCGCAAGGGATTCAAGCGAGTTCGCCGAGGCGAAGTCTGCTGTCACGTTGTAGGAGTCCTGGTCAGTAGCGGATGCCTGATCGAGCACTGTGAGCCCTTCGGGCAGTGCGTCGGCCAGTTCAGCGTAAACTTCCTCGGACGCCGTGGCGGTCGTGTCGGGGCTGTAGAACTGAAGAAGGTTTCCCGTGTATTCGGGGAAGACATCTACTTCGCCACTCTCAAGAGCGGGAAGGTAGGCGTCGCGCTGACCGATCTGGAATTGGCGATCAACGTCAAATCCAGCATTCTCTAGGGCCTGCGCATAAATTTCGGCAATGATTTCGTTGGAGTAGTACGCCTGCGAACCAACAACGATGGTCTCGCTGTTGGCGTTCTCATCACCCGAACCGGTGTCTAATGGGTCACCGGATGCACACCCTGACAGGGCCATTGCCACCCCGACCGCGGCGGCGCCAAGCGCGAGCCGGCCTTTGTTTTTTGCTGTGAACATTTTTATCCTCTTTCTTATTGGGCAGACTTTGCTGCCGCCACTCGTCGTCGAGGTGACGACGTGCGGACATCTTTAGCACGCCCAGCCGTGACTCCGCGGGGAATCGCGAATTGCTGGATGAGCGCAAAAATTCCATCGAGCGCGAGAGCTAGGGCGGCGATCAAAAGCGCGCTGCCGAGCATCTCGTCATAGCGCTGCAGCGGAAGCCCCCGGAAAATATAGATTCCGAGCCCGCCGAGGCCGACATAGGCCGCAAGCGTAGCTGTGGCAACCACTTGAAGCGTGGATGCGCGAAGCCCGCCGATGAGCAGCGGCAAGCCAATCGGCACTTCAACTTTCCAGAGGATCTGCCACTCGGTCATACCAACGGCACGCGCGGCGTCGATCACTCGGCGATCAACCGCCTCGATTCCGGCGTAGGCGCCGGCAAGAGTCGAAGGGATCGCAAGCAGGACGAACGCTGTGATGGCGGCCAACTGGAGCTGCGCTTGAGCGACCCCGATGAGAAGCACCAGGAACAGGATGAGCCCGAACGATGGCAATGCTCGCGCCGCGCCAGAGAGTCCGACAGCAAAGTCGCGACCCTTGCCTGTGTGCCCAATGAAGAATCCAAGCGGAATCGCAATGATGGCCGCTATCGCCACGGAAATGAATGTATAGAAGAGGTGCTCTTCGAGGCGAAGCGGAATGGGATTGCTGCCCTCAAGTCGCTCTGGCGAAAACAACCATTGCAGTGCTTCAAGAATGAGGTTCATGCGGTCACCTCCGCAGCAACAGCAGCAGGCTGGCCCGACTTCATCTTCTTGACCGTTGTCCACGGCATGAGGAGTCGGCCGAGAAGTACGAGTCCGCGGTCAATAAGGAGGGCGACAACAACGGTCATGACGACCCCGGCGAAAATCTCCTCGATAATCCGACGCTCGAATCCGTTGGTGAAGAGATATCCCAGACTTGTGACGCCGATCAGAATGCCTACGGTGACGAGACTCACCGTGGATACTGCTGCGACTCTTAGCCCGGCAAGGACGACCGGGCCGGCAAGGGGAAAGTCGACGGTCCAAAATCGCCGCCATCCACCAAATCCGACCGCGGTCGCTGACTGTCGGATCGCAGGATCAACCGAGGCGAGAGCATCCGCAACTGACCGCGCCATGATGGCGACCGCATAGAGAGTAAGAGCGATAGTGATATTCAGTTCGCTAAGAAAGCTGATGCCCAGGAGCGGAGGCAGGATCACGAACAGCGCTAACGACGGGATCGTATAAAGCAATCCGGCGACGGTCAGCAGGATGCCGCGGGTGAGTTTGAAGCGGTAAGCAAACCACCCCAACGGGATGGAAATCAGGAACCCGAGCACGATCGGAGGCACGCTCAACCGAACATGTTCGAGAGTGAGGCTCCAGATCAAATCAAGGTTGTTGATGATCCAGTTCACTCGTGAGCCAACCCGCCAACGAGCACTCCGGCACCACGCCCTTCGCTGTCAACAAGAATCGTTCCCGACTCTGTCTTCTTGAGCGAGAGAGCACGCTTGCCACGGTCGGTGCCAATAAAGTTCGCCACAAAGTCGCTTGCGGGATTCGCCATGATCTCGTTGGGGCTGCCAACCTGCGCAATCTTGGCGCCTTTCTCAAGGATCACCACTTGATCGCCGAGCAAGAATGCTTCGTCGATGTCGTGGGTTACAAAAACGATCGTCTTGTCGAGCTCGTGTTGGAGTCGAATCGTCTCTTGCTGCAGCTCAGCTCTGACGATCGGATCAACAGCGCCAAAAGGTTCGTCCATCAAGAGGATGTTTGGATTTGCTGCAAGCCCGCGGGCCACGCCCACCCGCTGCTGCTGGCCGCCCGAAAGTTGGCTCGGGTATCGGTCAGCGAGACTACGACTCAGCCCAACAGTGTCGAGAAGCTCAAGCGCTTGGGCTCGAGCTTGCTTCTTGGGCACGCCATTGAGAGTCGGAACCGTCATGACGTTATCGATGACTTTGAAGTGCGGTAGAAGCCCGGAGTTTTGCATGACGTAACCGATGCTGCGCCTCAGGGCCACCGGCTCCTTACGCATAATGCTGTCGCCGTCGATCTCGATATCGCCCTCGGTGGGATCGACCATGCGGTTGATCATTCTGAGCAACGTGGTCTTTCCGCTGCCAGACGACCCAACGAACACCGTGATCTTGCGTGAGGGAATCACGAGATCGAAATTGTCTACAGCGACGGTGCCGTCGCCAAAGCGCTTGGTTACTGCTCGAAATTCGATCATAATTTCGGCTCATTCCTCGCGCCTCTGCGCGGATCGACACTTGCCAGCACTATTAGCTAAACAGTATTCGACGCCGCTGTCATTCCCGATTGGGCATAACTAAACAGATTTACCTGAAGCCGAAGTTACTACCAACCGATGTTGTCGCGGATAAATCCACGGACGGCAGAGGTGCTCACGTTAATGAACTCCTGATCACCCTGAGGATTCATGAGGAACGCACGAGCAACGAGTGCATCGCTCATCTCAAGGCCCGCTTCGAGCGTGAAACGCGAAGCAACAGAATTCTCAACACCGAAGCGAGCCGAAAGCGCTTCGACAAGACGCTCTGCCACTAATGACTTGTTCGTACGGCCGTTGGGCAATGGGCGAAGATCGAGTTGATCTCCGACGCGAAGCCCCCGGAATCCAGGCTCGGTGCGGTAGGTGTCGATGACTGAATCAAAGGCTGAGCTGAGCGCGCCGCGCCAGTCGGACTGAGATGGGTCGTTGATGGCTTCAGTGATTCGTGCCATCACACGCTCGAAGTTGCGAGAGCCAAGGGCCTGAAGCAACACGATACGGTCAGGAAAATAACGATAAACGGTGCCGATGGACGCTCCCGCGCGCTCGGCGACCATAGCGGTGGTTAGCCGCTCAATGCCGACTTCGTCGACGATCGATGCTGCTGCATCGAGTAACGCAGTGAGCCGAGCAGTGCTTCGTGCTTGCACTGGCTCATTGCGAAGCGAGACTGCTGGTTCAGTCGCGATATCAATGGTTGTTTGTGCGGACACAATGGCCCCCTTCTAGATGTCTGACCAATCCTAACCTTTAGAACGCTTGTTCTACGGGAGGTAGAAGCTGACCTTTTTCTCAATTCACGCTTTACAGTGGGTTTATGTGCGGTCGATTTGCCATGGATGACACGGTCAACCAGATGATTACTGAGTTCGTCACTGCCACAGGAAGACCACCAGAAGAGTGGCAGGCAGATTGGCTTGCGACGCCAATCGTGCGCCCCACCGATCCCGTGCCGATACTGCTCAAGACCCGTGAGGACCGCGACAATCCCAATTCACCCTTGATCCCTCGAGCGGCATTGGCTCAGTGGTGGTTGACCCCACCGTTCTCCCCCGTGTTGCGAGGCAAACACGCCACTTTTAATGCTCGCAGCGAGACAATTACCAGTAAGCCAACATTCCGATCCGCTGTCGCTCGCCAGCGCGCCGTTCTACCAGCTATTGGCTATTTCGAGACGAAAAAGTCTTCCGGCGCATCGGTACCCCACTACATAACGCCGCCATCGGGCCTCCTCTTCTTTGCAGGCCTCTATTCCTGGTGGCAAGACCCGTCGCTCAGCACCGACGATCCCGCCCGCTGGCACCTCACAACCACAATGCTGACCCAGGCCGCCACAGGAGCCCTAGCCGAAATTCACGATCGGATGCCGGTCTTCGTCGCGCGAGATTCGATCGACGAGTGGATCGATCCACGCCTCCTCGGAGACGAGAACTTGGTGCAACGGACTGTCGCGACATCGGCGCACTTGAGCGAACAATTGCACGCGGAACCTCAGGTTTAACAGTAGTTCTGTTGCTCTCGGTGCCATGGCTGCGGTCAGGTGACCCTAGGCTGGAGCAATGGCTCGAACCGGTAAAGCCCACACACCCTCGCAGACGGCAGACGAAATCCTGCACCGCGCGGCTCGCATCGAGGACACCTTCCATCGGTGGCGGGAACGCCGCGGTCGCAAGCGTGGCCTCACCACCACGCTAATTCCATACAACAGCTATGGGGCGCCAGACTGGGCCCGCGTGCTGTGTCGGGTAGTGCTCACTCGCGGCACTGAAGCGTCTAAGAAGCGCGCAGAAAAGGTTCGCGGCTGGCGCAGCTTCTTCAGCATCCCGGTAAACGACGAAGTTGTTACTGTCACGATCGGCGGCACGGATGTACAGCTCACTCCGGGGCGAGGCGGAGTGATTGATGAGCAAGTGAGTGTCTCGCTCGCTCCGGGCTGGCAGACGGCAACTCTCGACTCTGCGGGTTCAGACCCTGCGGTCGCCCACATTTTCGTCGTCGACCCGAAGGCGAATTTCGGAATCATTTCAGACGTGGATGACACGGTGATGGTGACAGCACTGCCTCGCCCTCTTCTTGCGGCATGGAACACTTTTGTTCTCGATGAGCACGCACGACGGCCCGTTCCGGGAATGGCCGTGTTGTATGACCGACTTGCTCGCGCGAACCCTCTCGCGCCGGTCGTGTACCTCTCCACGGGAGCGTGGAATGTTGCCCCGACACTGACTCGGTTTCTTCGGCGCA
>Ga0307486_1002277_pt1 | contig 13594 bp, 13 predicted proteins | sample CBIW02metaG_FD_203663 | JGI IMG/M metagenome (GOLD analysis project Ga0307486, IMG submission 203663) | Sea-ice brine microbial communities from Beaufort Sea near Barrow, Alaska, United States - CBIW 0.2 | ecosystem: Environmental > Aquatic > Marine > Coastal | place: USA: Alaska | collected... | reverse complement strand
TTAGACAGATCAGAATATCAACACCTAAAAAAATCACAAATAAAAAAGCGACCAAGTCAAAAAATACATTTTGCTTGATCGCTTTAATAAGATTACCTCAAAAGAGATAGTTTTTCAGTGCCCTCATTTTAATTCGGAGCTTTTTATCAATTATCTAATGTCTAAAATCTAGCTTCCATTACAAGTGGATCACTTCTCCATAGGCAGCAGCAACAGCTTCCATTACCGCTTCACTCATTGTAGGGTGAGGGTGAATAGTTTTTAAGACTTCGTGTCCAGTTGTTTCAAGTTTACGACCTAACACTGCCTCCGCGATCATATCTGTAACTCCTGCACCAATCATATGGCAACCTAACCATTCGCCATATTGGGCGTCAAATATTACTTTTACAAAGCCATCAGGTGTTCCTGCAGCTTTGGCTTTTCCTGAGGCGGAGAATGGGAATTTACCGATTTTCAATTCATATCCGGCTTCTTTGGCCTGTTTTTCTGTCATACCAACAGATGCTATTTCAGGAGTTGCATAAGTACATCCGGGAATATTACCGTAGTCAATAGGTTCTATATGCAATCCTTTGATCTTTTCAACACAGGTAATTCCTTCGGCAGAAGCAACATGTGCCAAAGCAGGTCCCGGAACAACGTCACCAATAGCGTAAATTCCCGGAACATTGGTTTGATACCATTTATCGACAATGATCTTATCCATTTCGGTTTTGATACCGAGTTCTTCGAGACCAATATTTTCAATATTGGATTTAATACCAACTGCAGATAAAACAATATCTGCCTCCAGAATTACTTCACCTTTTTGAGTTTTCACTGTTGCTTTAACTTTCTTGCCTGAGGTATCCAAACTTTCAACTGACGAGTTAGTCATTACCTTAATACCAGCTTTTTTAATGCTACGTTCAAATTGCTTTGAAATTTCCTCGTCTTCTAAAGGAACTATATTTGGCAAAAATTCTACAATGGTAACTTCAGTACCCATAGCGTTATAAAAATGACCAAATTCAGAACCTATTGCTCCAGAACCTACAATGATCATGCTTTTTGGTTGCTCTTTTAAAGTCATCGCTTCCCGATATCCAATCACCTTTTTGCCGTCCTGTTTTAAGCTGGGTAATTCTCTTGAACGTGCACCGGTAGCAATAATAATATTGTCTGCAGAATATTCGGCAATTTTTTCATTTTCATCTGTAACGACAATCTTTTTTCCGGATTTTAATTTTCCAAATCCTTTTATAACGTCGATTTTATTCTTTTTCATTAAAAATTCAACTCCCTTGCTCATTCCTTCAGCGACATTTCGGCTTCGTTTTACAACGGCACCAAAATCTTTATCGGCATTATCAAGTTTAAGACCGTAGTCTCCTGCATGTTTCAAATAATCAAAAACTTGTGCGCTTTTTAGAAGGGCTTTGGTAGGAATACACCCCCAATTAAGACAAACCCCACCAAGACTCTCTTTTTCAATAATGGCGGTTTTAAAACCTAATTGTGAAGCGCGGATGGCAGTTACATATCCTCCTGGACCACTTCCTAAAACAATGATATCGTATTTACTCATATTCGGAATTTTTTGTAAAAGTTTAAGAAGGGCGAATTTAAGGAATTATAGGCTAAACTGAAAGTCTTATAAACGCTAACTAACTTTCAATTCAATAAAAAAGGCTCACCTAATAATAGGTAAACCTTAATTTATAAATTTTTATGAGCAAATGAATTCCTATTACTGAATAATTGGATCAACTTCATCAAGGTCCATCGCCTTCATAACAGCCTCCATATTTGCTACATTTATATTTGAGCTAAAAATACGAGAAGGAATTACAATCACTCTAAAAGTTTGATTATCTGTAAAACCATTATCAAGATTGGATAAGTCAAAGTTTCCGTCAATAATGACTTCAACATCGCTGGCAGTATGATTATATACGTATTGAATTGTACCCGCTTCGACAAAGAAATTTTGGGGAAGTAAACTCCACGTATCAAAATCACCATTGTCATCGGTTTGAACTTCAAGACGGTAAACCAATACAGCATCCGCTTCTGGGTGTTCTGTAGCAATCCCATCTGATATTTGTATAATAGAAGAATATAAATTTTCATCACTGAAATAATCAAAAGTTACAGTTTTTTCAAAAGTATATCCTAATCCATCGAGTCCATCTAATCCATTTAGACCTGGAGGACCTTGCGGGCCAACTGCCCCGTCATTTCCACAAGATGTTAAAGCAAAAATGGAAATTAATAATAATGTAAAAATCTTTTTCATAATAATTGGTTTAGTTTATTTTTTAAATTCAATACTTGCCGAATTAACGCAATAACGCTGTCCGGTTTCGGAAGGTCCATCATCAAAAACATGTCCCAAATGACCTCCACAGTTGGCACATAAAATTTCAGTACGAAGCATTCCAAACGCCCTGTCCTGAACATATTCAACACTTCCTTCAATAGCTTCATCAAAACTTGGCCAGCCACAACCACTTTCAAACTTGCTGTTGCTTTCAAATAACTTAGCATCACAGGCTGCGCATCTGTAATCTCCATTTTTGTCAAAATGAAGGTTATATTTTCCGGAATGTGGGGCTTCAGTTCCTTTTTCTCTCAATACGCGGAACTGCTCTTCTGATAATTGCTCTTTCCATTGATCTGGACTTTTTTCCACTTTATATTTTTTCATTTCAATTATTTTTTAGAGGAATCTGGAATAAATTTCATTGCAACTCCGTTAATACAATGCCTTTTTCCTGTAGTCTTAGAAGGACCGTCATTAAAAAGGTGTCCTAAATGACCTCCACATCGGGCACAATGTATTTCGACGCCCTCAAATTTCGATTTTGAACCTGCACCATATGCAACCCCGCCATCAATTGCCCTGTCGAAACTTGGCCAACCGGTACCACTGTCAAATTTGTTTTCAGATCTGTATAACTCTTTTGAACAGGCTGCACACACAAAAGTTCCAGGTTCATTTAAATAGTTTAATTTACTTGAAAAAGCTGTTTCTGTGGCACCTTTTCGCAAAACGGCATATTCCAGAGGGGTTAATACATCCTTCCATTCAGAATCCGTTTTTGTAACTTCAAATTTCGTAGTTTCTTTCGATTCTTTTTGAGCATTTCCATTACAACTTACGGTGATGATTGTCAGCAGAGTAAGCAAAAGAGTTTTCATAAAAATTCAAATTATTTTATATTAAAATACAAAAATTATGCCGATATGAAAGTTGATATTTGATTAAATAGGTATAGTTTACTCAAATTTTTCATATTGATCAAATCTTCAGCCTATTATATAAAATCCCGATTTTGCGATAAAAACGAATAGGTTTAACAAATTTGGTAATTATAAAAATCATCATGAAAAAGTAGAATCAAATTAAAGTATGTTTCTTTAGTACACTAGCATATATGTAATAGGGAAAAGGGAACTTCGATATTTATGGCGTTAACTTATTTAACAAGAATTGTAATTTATTAGAATCTAAGAATCACCATCAAAATTATGCTCTCACATTTAGTGAATTTGGTATCATTTTTGAATTTTGGCAATTGTTAAAGCGAACATAAAGCTTATACATTGATGATTGCTGTTTTGTACTTTTAACAAATTAAAACTTAAAATCATGATAAAAAGAAGTTTACTTATAACTGTTTTTACTGTGCTAACATTGGTAGGCTGTAAAACCAACCCTTTTACTGGGAAACAAAATCTAAATTTTGTTTCGAATTCCCAATTGTTTCCAATGGCTTTTCAGGAGTACGATCAATTTTTGTCTGAAAACAAAGTTATTACCGGTTCTTCCGAAGCAAATATGATCAAGAATGTTGGACAAAAAATTGTGACAGCTTCCGAGAGATACTTGAATGCTAATGGATATCAGGGATACTTAAATGATTTTGCCTGGGAATTTAACCTGGTCAAAGATGATGCGGTTAACGCATGGGCAATGCCTGGAGGAAAAGTTGTTTTTTATACTGGCATCTTGCCTATTGCAAAAGATGAAACCGGAATTGCAGTGGTTATGGCTCACGAGGTAGCACACGCCTTGGCCGATCACGGTGCACAACGTATGAGCGCCGCGCAATTACAACAGTTGGGTGCAGTTGCTGGTGGCATTGCATTAAGCGGGAAAAGCCAACAAACACAACAAATTTTTGCGCAAGCCTATGGTTTGGGTACGCAGGTGGGAGTTATGTTACCTTTTAGCCGAAGCCACGAAACTGAAGCCGACAGAATAGGGCTTACTTTAATGGCAATTGCAGGATATAATCCAGATGAGGCAGCCGATTTATGGAGAAGAATGGCCGCTCAAGCCAATTCTCAAGCTCCACCGGAGTTTTTAAGTACACACCCTGCAACCTCAACCAGGATTGCTAACTTGACAGCTTGGGCTCCAGAAGCTAAAGCTGAAGCTAAAAAATACGGAGTGAGTTCCTTTAAATAGTTTAAATAAATATTTTTAAATAGAAAAAGCTGTTCTTAATGGGTAGCTTTTTCTATTTTTAGAAAATGAAAAATCTACCTAAAGGAAATAAAAAGTTGTTGAACGCCTGGGCATTTTACGACTGGGCAAATTCCGTATATCCTCTTGTAATTTCCTCTGCAATTTTTCCGATTTTTTATGGTGCCATCACTATCATAAGAAATGATCAGGGTTATATTGTTGATGACACGGTGAAATTCCTGGGATTTAATCTCAACAATGATTCACTAATTAGCTATGTAACCGCCCTGGCTTTTTTAGTCGTTTCTTTTTCCAGTCCAATCTTGTCTGGAATTTCTGATTATGTCGGTAATAAAAAATCGTTCTTAAAGTTTTTCTGTTACCTGGGTGCAGTTTCCTGTATAGGATTATTTTGGTTTAGCCTGGATTTTTTGTGGTTTGGTTTGCTTTGTTACTTTTTGGCTTTGATCGGGTTTTGGTCAAGTTTGGTCTTCTACAATTCTTATTTACCGGACATCGCTTATCCGGAGCAACAGGATAAAATTAGTGCTAAGGGATTTTCCTTAGGATATATTGGCAGTGTAATTTTATTGATCATTTGCCTAATAATGATTATGAAATATGACTGGTTTGGATTTGAAGATGAAGGATTACCAACGCGGCTTTCTTTTGTGTTTACAGGTATTTGGTGGATAGGATTTAGTCAGTATACTTATTATTATTTGCCCGTTGGAAATAAAAAACAAAAAATGAGCAGGGATGTTTTGTTCAACGGTTTTAGGGAGCTTAAAAAGATCTGGAATTCTTTACAGAAACAACTTGCCCTCCAACGATATCTCGTTGCTTTTTTTACATATAGCATGGCGGTACAAACCATAATGTTAATTGCCACCTATTTTGGGATTGAAGAGTTGGATTGGGGAGATCAAGACCCCACAACAGGATTAATAGTGAGCATCTTACTTATTCAGTTGGTCGCAGTGGTGGGCGCGACGCTTACTGCAAGGATTGCATTAAAAATTGGAAACATAAAAACCCTTATTATACTTAACCTAATTTGGATATGCATCTGTGTGTATGCTTATTTTATAATTTCCCCACAAGAATTTTATGTTGCAGCTGCCTGTGTTGGTTTGGTAATGGGAGGAACCCAAGCCTTGTCCCGATCTACCTATTCCAAAATGTTACCAGAAAATACTCTGGACACAGCAAGTTATTTCAGTTTTTATGATGTTTCTGAGAAAATTGGAATAGTGATAGGAATGCTCATGTATGGAATAGTAGCTCAACTTACAGGAAGTGTTAGAAATGCTATCTTATTTTTGGTAATCTTCTTTTTAGGTGGGGTGATTTTATTATTTCGTGTGCCAAAAGAAAAAGTATAAAAGAAGGGAGAATTTACATCCTTCAAACTTTTATACCTTTTATAATATAAAGAGCATTTTCTAATTTTTTGAAACTGTACCTGAGCCCGAGGTTTTAAAATTTTGCTTATCAGGGTTTCCACGGTATTTAATGTCTCCAGATCCTGAAATAGTTGCATCGATTTCGTTTTCAACAGATACTTCCACATCGCCGGATCCCATTACAGCAGCATCAACATTTGCTGCTTTTAAGTCATAAGCGAAAATATCGCCAGAACCGGTAACTTTACATTTAAATTCCTGTGAAGTACCCTTTAATTTTAGGTCACCTGAACCTGTAATGGTACACTCTAGATTTTCTGTGATCAGGTTTAAGTTCATATTTCCAGATCCCGTTACATTTATTTTAAAATCCCTGGATTTGATGACATCCGAGTTCTTAATGTGACCAGATCCGGTAAGTGTCAATGCACCAAGTGTTTCAAAAGGAACAACAATTTTAATTGGGTAGTTATTTGAAGGTTCTATGTTCACACCTTTTTGAATGGATATTTTCAAATGCCCGCTAATAACTTCGGTTAAAATAAATTCCATTAAATTGCTTTCCGCTTCTATATCAATCTTTCCCTCATTGCCGGCAACAAGTTGCACCTCCATCATTCCGGTGACAGAGATCTGGTCATAATTCGCAACAGATCCGGATAGATTGGTTACCTCTTTATTTCCGGTAATTTTTTTAGAATTTTTCCACCATTGGGCATTTACAGTACTTACTGAAAATATTAGGATACTGAATAATAAGATTGCGTTTTTCATTTTAATTTTTTTAGTTGATTTTACTTTGGTTGAAAACTAATATTTGCATAATTGGAACTAATATTTATATTGCTGTTATTTGAATCACTGATATTATAGCCCTCATAACTTTTATTTGTGGAGGATCGATTTTGTTTGCTAACTTCAAAATTATCCATTCCATTCACATTTCCATAAGTAATATTGAGTGAAAATCTAAACGGATGATCGCTGTCATAACCAATTTTAATGCCAGCATAATTACTTTCAATTTGAATATTGCCCGCATCTTTCACAACCTTGTCGATTGACAAACTGCCGTAATTTGCCTTTAATTCTGCCGATTGGAAAACAAGACCAATATCAGTATTAAGATAATCTCCATTTCCCGATATTTTTTTGACTTTATCCACGTTGATTTCACCGTAATCACAATTAAATTTAAGCAGTTCTACCTTTTTAAAATTCGAAGTGGTGTAATCGGCGTTGAGGTCTATAACCTCAGCATCATCAATAGTAAATTCAGAATAATCGGCGTTAATAGTTGCCTTTTTTATGTATCCAAAATGGCAGTTACGGGAATAATCGAAATTTAGAGAATTATTGTTTCCGTGAAGTTCCCTAATATCTATCTTTCCGTAATCGCAATTTATTTTTGAATTGCCGGTTAACTTGTCAAGATAAATATTTCCATAGTCATTATTTAAATCCATATTGTTGGTTGTGGGAGCTTTTATAATATAATTGATTTCCATATTCACATTTGAATTATTCCCAAATAAAACGCTCCACCATGAGTTGGACTCTCTTGAAAAATGTGTTTTGGCACTCACTCCGGCAGAATTTTGATTGAATTCAATATTAATCTCTTCAAGTTTATCCAAGACCTTTTGTTCGTCGTCTCCATTTGTTTTGATAAAAACCTGGATGCTCACTACATTTTTATCCCAGGTGGAAATATCAATATTTCCATAACTGTTATCGATTTTTAGCAAGTCATGTGCAGAAACTTTAAATTCCTTAATTATTTTTTTTTCTTTTGAATGCTTGCCATTAAACCCGGATGGATCAGGAATAATGCCGCAAAAAGTGATAGATGGGAATAATGCTACTAAAAATAGCAGGTTATAGAATATAGTTTTCATTCGAAGGGTTTTTAAGTTTATTTATTTTTTCGATTCTTGTTAAAACGTTGTTTAATACATCTAAGCGTTGCTGAAGATTTGATACCATTGCGAAAATAACTCGTTTATCATGTCCGCTTTTAATGAGATCCTTTTTAAGATTCAGATAATCCAAATCGAGTTTTTCCAGTTGCTGAAGAGCATCATTAACTACAAGTTCAGTTTCCGGGGATTTCACCTCATTGAGCCTGGTGAGCTCAGTTTTTATAAGACTGGTATAAAACCCCTGGGTTTCCTTCATTTCAGGAGAAACCTGAGCTAAATCTCCCCGACTATTGGACATTTTGAAATTAGATAAGTTCCCGGTCAACAGAAAGAATATCAATAGACTTGCAGCAACTGCAATAATTGGCATCCAAATCATCCTTAATTTACTCTGGGAACTTCCGGTAGGGAACTGATGCTTTTTCAGCTTTTCCAGAAATCGTTCCTGATGTCCGTCAGGCGCATCTGCTATATCAAAATCCAGATTCCTTATAAAATCATTTAATTCTTTATTTTTCATTTTCTAATAATTTTTTGCGCAGACTCTCTTTGGCTCGGGAAATAGTGGTTCTGCAATTAGCAGGACTTATTTTTAATATCTCACAAATTTCATCATAATCATATCCTTCAATTAAATGAAGGTTGAGCGCAATTCGATAATTTTCTTTTAAACTTTGCATTGCCAAAAGAATCTGTTGCACTTTCTTGTTTGTATTTTCTTCTTCTGAATCAATTCCGATTTCTTCATAAATTTCATTTTTAAACTGATCGTTATAAGAAACCTCTTTTAATTTTGAACTTTTATTTATAGAATTAAGACTGAGATTTACCGTAATTTTCTTTAACCATGCACCAAAAGTAGAATTACCTTTGAATGAATCGATTTTCAAAAAAGCATTGATAAATGCTTCCTGCATCACATCTTCTGCTTCAGCGGTATTATTTACTATACGTAGGGCGATATTATACATGGCTCTTTGATATTTATTATAAAGTTCCAATTGCGCCCGCTGTTCACCTTTGCGGCAACGCGCAACCAATTGATCTGTATAATAAATGCTTGTTATCAAAAAAAAATTCTTTGCTTTCTATTATTAAAGATACGTTTGATTTTTATTTGTTACAGTTTTAGGAAAAAAATATCTCCTATACCCAGCTGGCATAGGAATTGAATTAAGCAAGACAATAAGTAACCTCAATGCGCTGCCTTAGCGTAATGTGATCTAAATTACAGCTTATATAATAATACGAACAACCAACTGCAGTGACAGTTTGACTTAAAATAAGATATGGCTAAATCAAAATTAATGAATATGGACAGTTTGTCATTTCAAGGAATTGATGAGGACGCAGAGTTAATTCCTTTGATGACCCCGGAAGATGAAGAAGAAATCAATAAAGAAGATCTTCCAGAAATTTTACCCATTTTACCGCTTAGAAATACAGTATTGTTTCCCGGGGTTGTAATCCCAATTACTGCCGGAAGGGATGCTTCAATCAAACTCATCAATGATGCTAATAACGGTAGTAAAGTTATTGGTGTTGTAGCACAAATGGATGAGGAAATTGAAAATCCGACACTTAAAGACATTCATAAAACGGGTGTTGTTGCCCGAATTTTAAGGGTTTTGAAGATGCCCGATGGGAATACCACTGTAATAATACAGGGGAAAAAACGATTTGAGATTGCTGAAATTATTTCAGAAAATCCTTATTTATCGGCTAAAATTAAAGAAGTACCAGAGAAAAGGCCTAAGGCAAACAACGAGGAATTCGATGCAATTGTAGACTCTATAAAAGATCTTTCACTTCAAATTATAAAAGGGAGCCCGAATATTCCCTCAGAAGCCTCCTTTGCGATCAAGAATATTGAAAGTCCTTCGTTTCTTATAAACTTTGTTTCTTCAAATATGAACCTTACTGTTGAGGAGAAACAAAAGTTGTTGGAAACCAATAATTTGAAAGACAGGGCACTTTCTACCTTAAAATATATGAATATCGAGTTTCAAAAATTGGAACTAAAAAATGATATTCAGAGCAAGGTTCAAAGCGATATGAGCCAGCAACAACGAGAATATTTTCTTCATCAACAAATGAAGACGATTCAGGAAGAATTGGGTGGCGTTTCTCAGGAAGATGAATTGGAAGAATTTGCTGTGCGTGCCAAGAAGAAGAAGTGGGGAGAAAATGTTAAAAAACATTTTACTAAAGAACTCGCCAAAATGCAGCGAATGAATCCTCAGGTAGCCGAATATTCCATTCAGAGAAACTATTTGGATCTGTTTTTAGACCTTCCCTGGAATGAATTCAGTAAGGATAAATTCGATTTAAAACGCGCTAAAAAGATCCTGGATAGGGATCATTATGGATTAGATGATGTAAAGGAACGGATTATTGAATATCTCGCGGTTTTAAAACTGCGTAATGATATGAAATCGCCAATTATATGTTTATACGGACCTCCCGGAGTTGGAAAAACTTCGTTGGGAAAATCTATTGCCGAGGCTTTAGGTCGGGAATACGTTCGTATTTCCTTAGGTGGATTAAGAGATGAAGCAGAGATTCGCGGGCATCGTAAAACTTATATTGGCGCGATGCCGGGTAGGATCATTCAGAGCCTTAAAAAAGCGGGAACAAGCAACCCTGTATTTGTTTTGGATGAAATTGATAAGCTTAGCAGTGGACATAGCGGAGATCCTTCCTCAGCCTTACTGGAAGTTCTGGATCCTGAACAAAACAGCGATTTTCACGATAATTTCCTTGAAATGGGATTTGACCTTTCAAAGGTAATGTTTGTTGCAACCGCGAACAGCTTAGGAAACTTGCAACCGGCATTAATGGATAGAATGGAAATAATCAATGTTTCAGGATATACAATAGAGGAGAAAGTTGAAATTGCAAAAAGACATTTACTCCCAAAACAATTAAAAGAACACGGACTTTCCAAAGAACATCTTAAAATTGGGATTCCGCAGCTTGAAAAAATTGTGGAAGGTTACACCCGCGAATCAGGAGTGCGTGGACTTGAGAAAAAAATCGCAAAAATGGTGCGGTATGCCGCCAAGAATATTGCGATGGAAGAAAAATATCACATCAAAATATCAAATGAAGATGTCCTTGATATTTTGGGAAGCCCCCGAATGGAAAGGGATAAATATGAAAACAACGATGTTGCCGGAGTTGTAACCGGACTTGCCTGGACACAAGTTGGGGGTGATATCTTGTTTATTGAATCAATTCTTTCGAGAGGAAAAGGAAATCTTAGTATTACCGGAAACCTGGGAAAAGTGATGAAGGAATCGGCCACAATTGCTATGGAATATATAAAATCCAATGCAGAATCTTTGGGACTTGACCAGGACGTATTCGGCAAATATAATGTCCACATTCACGTACCGGAAGGTGCTACCCCAAAAGACGGACCAAGCGCGGGGATTACCATGTTAACTTCTTTGGTGTCGCTCTTTACCCAGAGAAAAATTAAAAAGAGCCTTGCAATGACCGGCGAGATAACTCTGCGTGGAAAAGTGCTTCCTGTTGGGGGATTGAAGGAGAAAATATTGGCAGCTAAGAGAGCGCGTATCAAAGAGATTATTTTATGTGAAGAAAATAAACGCGATATAGACGAGATAAAAAAGGAATATTTGGAAGGGCTTACTTTTCATTATGTGAAAGATATGGAAGAGGTTATTAAGATTGCATTGACTAAAGAAAAGGTCAAAAACGCAAAAATACTTTAAAAATTAAGCCCCGGTTTCATCCGGGGTTTATTTTTTGTTTAAATAATCAAAGCTTCTATTTCTTCCAAAAGATTTTTTGATGGGTAAGCTTTATTTTAACAAGTAATAAGAAACAAAATTGATGAACAATAAAATCACAATTGCAATAGATGGGTTTTCTTCAACCGGAAAAAGCACTGTTGCCAAGCAATTGGCTAAAGAATTGGGCTATGTTTATGTAGATACCGGTGCAATGTATAGAGCTGTAGGTTTATACGCCATGCGAAGTTCATTGATTACTGATTCTTCCTTTAATAAAGAAGGTTTAATAGCACAATTGCCTAAAATAAATTTAAAATTCGTTTTTGATGAAAAACTGGGCTATGCTGCAATCTATTTAAATGGTGAAAATGTCGAAGAGGAGATAAGGACGATGGAGGTTTCACAATATGTAAGTAAAGTAGCGGCAGTCTCAGAGATAAGGGAGAAACTTGTTTCTCTTCAAAAATCGATGGGATGTGAAAAAGGTGTGGTTATGGATGGCCGTGACATTGGAACTGTAGTGTTTCCAAATGCCGAACTAAAAATATTTATGACTGCATCTGCCGGGAAAAGAGCCAATCGCAGGTTTTTAGAACTACAGGGAAATAATCAAAAAGTAAGTTACGAGGAAGTATTGAAAAATGTAGAAGAGCGTGATCATATGGACACGACCAGGAAAGATTCCCCCTTAGTAAAGGCTGAAGATGCTGTAGAGGTCGATAATTCAGAAATGGGTATTGACGAGCAATTTGAAAAAATACTTAAATTGGCTAAAGATAAAATTGAAGGCTAAGATCGCTTATTTTTATTGAAACCTTATTTTCAATGTATCACTCATCTCTTTTTCTAGCATACCTGATGGATTCGCTTTGTAAAAAATAAGATATCCGTTTTTTGTCTTTGGTTTTGGAAATTGTAAAGTGCCTGTAAACGGAACCCAATCTTCTGTCATCCATTCCTTTGTTGCTGTTGCATTAGATTCTGTTATTAGTTGATAATTTTCATCTGTGAGTTCAACTCTAAAACTGGCTTCAAAAAACCAATATCCTTTGGCGATTCCTTCAATATTTAATGGAGATTTAATATTTTGTCCGGGTAATGGCTGTGTGATTTGAATCAGGTCGTTTAAAGTATCATTCTTACTTTTTTGAATTACTATGGAAACTTCTTCAGAAGAGGAGGGGGCTAATTTTTTTTCCTTTCTTTTTTCAGAATTATTACAGGAAAGAAATGATGCAAAAATTATCAGTAAAGTAATTGATCTTAAGGACATAGGCAGTATTTAATTTTCGGATTTGTTTTTATAAAAGATACTAATAAGTTATCAAACGGAAAAAATAAATCAATAAGGCTTATGTATTTGAAAGTTAAAATATTAATTGTATTTTTGCACTCCTTTTTGGCAAAGTAATGGAAAAAAGAAAAGGGTTGAAAATCAAATCAATAATCGCTTCTGTGTTTTTTATTGCCTGAATTTTTCCGAAGAAATATAGAATACAAATAATAAATCAGCAATGGCTGAAGAAACAAAAAATCAAGAAGTTCAAGAGAACGAAAACTCTGAAGTTCAAACAAAAGCAGCTCCATCTCCACAACAGGAAAATCCTGAACAATTTTTGGAAGATTTTGATTGGCACAACTACGAAGAAGGAATTGATCCTGTAGATGATACCAAATTGGAAGAATTCGAGAAATTGGTAGCCGAAAATTTCGTAGATACCTTAAATGATGAGGTTGTAACAGGAAAAGTAATAAATATTACTGATCGTGATGCAATTATTGACATTAACGCAAAGAGTGAAGGTGTTATTTCATTAAACGAATTTCGTTACAACCCGGATCTTAAAGTAGGGGATGAGGTAGAAGTTTTAATTGACGTGCGTGAAGATTCAACCGGACAATTAATTCTTTCTCACCGAAAAGCCCGCGTTATTATGGCTTGGGATCGTGTGAACAAAGCTCACGACGAAAGTTTAATAGTAAACGGTTTTGTGAAATGTCGTACCAAAGGTGGTATGATCGTCGATGTATTTGGTATCGAGGCGT
>Ga0307486_1002275_pt1 | contig 13601 bp, 12 predicted proteins | sample CBIW02metaG_FD_203663 | JGI IMG/M metagenome (GOLD analysis project Ga0307486, IMG submission 203663) | Sea-ice brine microbial communities from Beaufort Sea near Barrow, Alaska, United States - CBIW 0.2 | ecosystem: Environmental > Aquatic > Marine > Coastal | place: USA: Alaska | collected... | reverse complement strand
TCAAAACCCCTGCCAATCAATGAACTTTTCCCTAGCATCAAACCCTCTCAGGCTTTTCTCTAAGCGGCTGCAAACATACAACCCTTTTTTTAATCCCGGCAAACTTATTTGAAGTTTTTTTGGATAAAAAAAAACAACCTTTAAATAAAGCCTGTTTCTCTTGAAATCCGCACCAGTCAATGAACTTCGCTTCTCACAACCCCTTGCGGTGTCGCCCTAAGCGGCTGCAAATATACACCCTCTTTTTCCTTTCTGACAAGCTTTTTTTTATCTTTTTTTTAATGAAATCTTAATGATTTGGTAATAGGGATGTTAGATGGCAAAAAAAAGAGCGTAGAACTCATAATAATTGGGTTTGAAGGTGAAATGGGGAACGTTTAATCCGGAATTTAAACTAGGTTCTTCTAAACTCTACTTTAGTCTTGACTCTCGGTTCTTCTTATTGAACTTCCCGGATTAGTGTTGGCAGTCTTTACACCTATACTCCGAAACAAAATAATAATTTCCCGCAGATCGCGCAGATTTTCGCAGATCTTTTCCATGATTACGAAACTCTTGGTCCTTATATAACTTTTCAATTCTTTTATATAATACCCCGGATATGTTATTCCGAACCTTAGGGAAGGATCCCGCGTACGCACGTGATGAATCACAAATGAAAGTCAATTACATTTTTACGACTCCGCTGCTCTACTCACTGTAGGGAATCTTCCTCGCCCAAAAGCTCGTTCAGAATGACAAAGCAGAAAGACTGGCTCATTCAGAATGACAAAAACATCTCTTGATATATCATTCTGAATGATAAAAACATTTGGTTGGAAAAGCCATACCAACTGCTTACTTTTTTAAGTCAGTCCAGGTTCTTGGCTCAATGGCAAAAAACAACAGCCTAAGGAGTATTGCTGGCAGTCCATTTATTGGTGAGTTCCAAAAACTTGAATTTTAATGGACTGGGTTGAGACTCCAGGATATTGGCCTGAAAGGATCGCTGCAAAATATCTTCTATTAAATAGTCCTCTTTATTAGTTTCAGGATTGTATTCCTCTTTGAGCGAGATATCAAAAATACTTGCAGTGGAATTATACCAAAAAGCCCTCCACCCGCTTTTCAGATTTTTAATCAAATTATAGGTGGTGACACCGGTTTGGCGATGAACGAGTTTTACCAGGATCTGCCCTTCAGTATGGGTAAGTTTTTTCAACTCGGCTGAGAACTCTCCTTCTATGTAATCCTGTACTATTTTGGTATATTTTCTTTGCTGACGTTTAGATTTGATCTGATCCAATCTGGAATTGAGCTCTATCAACCTTTCCGAAGCGAGTTTGGCGTAAGGATAGACTTTTCGGGTTTTTCTTCTCAATATCAAATAAGTTCTCCGATCCTGATCTGATTTGAATTTTAATCGGTTTAAAATAATGACCTCCTCCAAATCGATACTTTCCCGGAGGATGGTATCTCCCAAAACAATAAAGTATTCCTTTTCAAGTGAATCTTCAACAGCCTCTCTATTTTGGGCCGAAACACTTAAAAGAACAAAAAACAATAAAACTGTAACAAGTAGTTTCAAAATACATCCATTTTATAATTAGACTTCTATAAACCAAAACTGTTCCAAATTTACAAATTATAGGTTGAATTGCATTTAATTCTTAGTAAATTCGTGAAAAATAATTTCATATGAAATAAGCATAACGGAAACACGATACAAACACCGAGGACGATATGCGAATTACATATAACCAATAAAAAAACAATAAATATCTACTTATGAAACAATTGGAAATACTCGATGAAAAATCGGTTGATTTTTTAGAAAAATACCTTAATAACGCTTCACCTACAGGCTATGAATGGGAAGGCCAAAAAATATGGATGAAATACCTTGAGCCTTATGTAGATGAATTTATTACCGATACCTATGGTACGGCCGTTGGAGTAATAAATCCAAAAGCGAAATTTAAAGTTGTAATTGAAGGCCACGCTGATGAAATTTCATGGTATGTCAATTATATTACAGACGAGGGATTGATCTATGTTATACGCAATGGAGGAAGTGATCATCAGATAGCCACCTCCAAACGGGTAAATATTCATACCAAAAAAGGAATTGTGAAAGGAGTTTTTGGATGGCCCGCCATTCATACCAGGGATAAAGAAAAAGAACAGGCACCAAAAATGGACAATATTTGTATTGATCTTGGCTGCAGTTCAAAGGATGAAGTAGATGAATTAGGAGTGCATGTGGGCTGCGTGATCACCTATCCTGATGAATTTTTTATCTTAAATGAAAACAAATTTGTGTGCCGCGCACTCGATAACAGAATGGGAGGATTTATGATAGCCCAGGTTGCCCGGTTATTAAAGGAAAACAAGAAAAAACTGCCTTTTGGATTGTACATTACCAATTCTGTACAGGAGGAAGTAGGATTGCGGGGGGCCCAAATGATCACACAACGTATAAAACCCGATGTTGCGATCATTACTGATGTAACCCACGATACCACCACACCTATGATAAGCAAAATAACCAACGGTTATGCAAAAATTGGGGCAGGTCCGGTAATTACATATGCTCCGGCAGTACAAAATAAATTACGTGAATTAATTATTGAAACCGCAGAAAAAAAAGAGATTCCTTTTCAGCGTAACGCTTCCTCCAGCATGACAGGAACCGATACCGATTCATTTGCCTACAGCAACGGTGGGGTAGCATCTGCACTTATTTCTCTACCGCTCCGTTATATGCACACCACTGTAGAAATGGTCCATAAAACAGATGTGGAAAATGTGATCAGGTTGATTTACGAGAGTTTGCTCCAAATTAAAGAAGGGGATACTTTTAGCTATTTTGACTAAATTATCACAGATTTAAATTTTCAGAACGGTTTAAAAAACTCCTCGTAAAGAATAGTTTTTAGACCGTTTTTTTTTGAATATCCTGAACTAATTCACGGGGTCACGCTATTCAGACATTTTTATAAGGTCCTCTATTCCTTTAATTCTTTACCTTGAAGCATTCCTTCATATCAGGCTGGTCACACCTCTTTCCTAAATTGAAAGTTTTTTTTAAGCAATTTCCGGGAATCCAACTCAAAATGATAAATTTACAATCTGCCACAAGAATTCCCCGAGCTGACGGGTATAATTTTGGTCGACATAATTTTTGTCTAAACTCAATTAATGTATAAAATGAATCTGTTTGTTTTTTTCCTCTCATTATCGGTATATCCCCAGAAATATGATTTAAAATGGGCTGAAGAATTTGATGGTCCTGAAATAAATACTGAAATATGGAATTTTGAAAAAGGCTTTGCCAAAAACAACGAGCAACAATTTTACACTTCTGAAAATAAAAATGCCCGAATTGAGAATGGAATGCTGATAATTGAAGCGCATAAGGAGCAATTTCAAAATGGTGATTATACTTCTGCCAGGATAAATACCCTGAACAAAAAACATTTTAAATACGGACGAATTGAGATTAGGGCAAAACTTCCGGTAGGGAACGGAACCTGGCCTGCCATTTGGATGCTGGGGAAAAATCATGTAACCAAAGGATATCCCGCTTGTGGAGAAGTTGATATTATGGAACACGTGGGTAAAACTCCCGGAGAAATTAATAGCTCGGTTCATTATCCAGACTCAGATAACATCGGGATGAATGGTGTAACTCAAAATTTTAGTTTGCCGGATTCTATGGATGGATTTTATACTTATGCCATAGAATGGGACAAAACACATATCACCTATTTTATAAACGATATTGAATACTTTACTTTTAATGTGGATGAAGCAAACAGAAAGGGCAGAAAAAACATATTTAGAAAACCTTTTTATTTAATTCTGAACCTGGCTCTTGGTGGAAAATGGGCCGGAAAAATAGACAACACTATTTTTCCGGCCCGGTTTTATGTAGATTTTGTTCGGTATTATCAGCTGAAGGATTAAACTGAGTTTATTTAATCGTGTTTAAATAGTTCAATACATTCTTTTCAATCCTGCTTTCAATATCAGACAGATCAGCTTTAATAAATTTAGTTCCTGTAATTTTTTCATACAATTCAATATATCTCTCCGAAACCGATTGTATGTAATCATCACTCATCTCCGGGACTTTTTGTCCCGCAAGACCTTGAAAACCCTGCTCAATTAGCCATTGCCTCACGAATTCCTTCGAAAGCTGTTTCTGGGCTTCTCCCCTATCCTGACGTTCCTTATATCCATCGGCATAAAAATAACGGGAAGAGTCCGGGGTGTGGATTTCATCAATCAGAACTATTTTCCCATCAGAGGTTTTTCCGAATTCATATTTGGTATCCACCAGGATCAAACCGCGGGAAGCTGAAATTTTTGTCCCGAAGTCAAAGAGTTTTTTTGTGTAATCTTCCAGAACTTCATAATCTTCTTTAGATACAATTCCCCTTTTAATGATGTCTTCTTTGGAAATATCCTCGTCGTGTTCGCCCATTTCGGCTTTGGTAGCCGGGGTAATTATTGGTTCAGGAAATTTATCATTTTCCTTCATTGCATCCGGCATTTTCACTCCGCACAACACGCGCTTGCCTGCTTTGTATTCACGGGCAGCATGACCCGCAAGATATCCGCGGATAACCATTTCAACCTTAAAAGGTTCACATTTTATCCCTACCGCAACATTGGGATCTGGGGTGGCTGTCAACCAATTTGGAACTATGTCACTGGTTGCCTCCATCATTTGGGTGGCAATTTGATTTAAAATTTGTCCTTTATACGGAATTCCTTTTGGCATCACAACATCAAAGGCAGAAAGCCTGTCTGTCGCGATCATAACCAAAAGATCCCCTTCAAGGTGATAAACTTCGCGAACCTTTCCTTTATAAACCGATTTTTGTCCCGGGAAATTAAAATTTGTATCTGTAATGGTATTCATCATAATCTATTTTAAATTCTACTCTGAAAGTTACTAATGTATAATCTCACTTTGCATTTTAAGAAAATAGTTTAGATTGTGGTTAAACTGATTTCCTGAAAATTATTTTCAAATTTAAGTTTTCTGATTTAATTTTTTACTCTGCGTGCTCTATTTCTTTATAAGCTGCGATGATACTGTTAACCAGTCGATGGCGTATCAAATCCTTATCGTCTAAGGTAACCACTCCTATACCTTTCACATCTTTAAGTACCAACAAGGCTTCTTTTAGCCCGGAAGTAACTCTTCTGGGCAAGTCAATTTGCCCGGGGTCACCGGTAATCATAAATTTTGCGCTTTTTCCCATTCGGGTTAAAAACATTTTCATTTGTGAATGAGTGGTGTTTTGGCCTTCATCCAGGATTACAAACGCATGATCCAGCGTTCTTCCTCGCATAAAAGCCAAAGGAGCTATTTGAATCACCCCTTTTTCTATATAAGCCTCCAACTTTTCATGAGGGATCATATCCCGTAAAGCATCGTACAAAGGCTGCATGTACGGGTCTAGTTTTTCCTTTAAATCCCCCGGTAAAAATCCCAGATTCTCCCCCGCTTCTACGGCAGGCCTCGTTAAAATAATCCTTTTGACCTGTTTTTCCTTCAAGGCTTTTACAGCCAGGGCAACGCTGGTATAAGTTTTCCCGGTTCCTGCAGGACCTATGGCAAAAACCATATCGTTTTTATTTATCAACTCCACCATTTTCCGCTGGTTGGGAGTTAAGGCTTTTATCAATTTTCCTCCCACCCCGTGTACCAGAATTTCCCCGCTTAAAGCAGTTGCAGAATATTCCTCCTTTTTGTTGCCGCTAAGAACTCCCTCTATCACATTTTCATCCAGCATGTTGAATTTCTCAAAATGTTTCACAAGCATGGCAAAACGCTTGTCAAATTCTTCGAGCATATCATCATCGCCATAAACCATGATACGGCTGCCACGGGCGACAATTTTGAGCTTTGGAAAATACGTTTTAAGAAGTTCTATATGTTCATTTTTATGTCCAAAAAATTCTCTTGGACTAATTTCGGCAAGTTCAATGATAAGTTCGTTCAATAGAGGATAGATTAGGGTTAATTTCTTTTCTTAAAGATATTAAATTTGCGTTAACCACACACCAATTCTCATTTTGTTTTTAAGTTTATTGCAGATTTTTTCTGTTATTTTGACAGAACTTGGATGAAATAAATTTACCTTCGCCTTCATTGTAAATTTATATGGAAGATCGCGTCAAAACCTTAAAAATTCATTAACAACCGCACATGGCTATTATCACTTTAACAACCGATTTTGGAGAAAAGGATCATTTTGTCGGAGCTGTTAAAGGATCTATATATTCCGAATTGAAGGATGTGCGCATTGTAGATATTTCGCATTCCATTTCTCCTTTTCATATTACCGAAGCTTCTTATGTTATCAAAAATGCTTACAAATCTTTCCCTAAAGGAACAATTCATATTATTGGAATTGATTCTGAGCTGACTCCTGAAAACAAACATCTCGCAATTTTGCTTGACGGCCATTATTTTATTTGTGCAAATAATGGAATACTTTCCCTGATCGCTTCAGAAATAAAACCTGAAAAGATAGTTGATATTAACTTGCCTAAAATTGTGGAAAGCAATTTTCCGGTCCTGGAAGTTTTTGTGCGGGTTGCTTGTCACCTTGCCCGGGGAGGAACGCTTGAAGTTATTGGAAAATCAATCGAAAATATTAAATATTTAAAAGAAATTGAGCCATTTTTAAATGCTGAAAAAAATCAAATAAAAGGGCACGTACTCTATATTGACAATTATGGAAATATTGTCACCAATATTTCCCGAAAACTTTTTGACAGTGCAGGAAAAGGAAAAAAATTCATTATAAATGCCCGTACGGCACGTTTTCAGGAAGTTTTTGAAACCTACAGTGATGCGATCAATTTTAATCTTGAAAAGGAAAAACGAGAAGAAGACGGCAAAAAACTGGCTATTTTCAACTCGGCCGGGTTTATTGAATTGGCCATTTATAAAAGCAATCCCCATACTGTTGGAAGTGCATCCACTCTTTTTGGATTGGAACTAAGGGATACCATCACCATAAATTTTGAATAAAATGTTAGTACGAATTGTTAAAATGGGCTTTGACCCGGATAAAATAGAAACTTTCCTGCAGAATTTTGAAAAACGCAAAACCCTGATCAGATCCTCTCAAGGTTGTATGCTCCTGGAACTATATCGCGATAAAAATAATACGAACCAGTTTTTCACTTACAGTTACTGGACAAATGAAGCTGCCCTGGAAAACTATCGAAACTCATCGCTGTTCAAGGAGGTTTGGGCAGAAACCAAAATATATTTCAACCAGAAACCCGAAGCCTGGAGCGTCGATAAATTGGTTAGTATTGAGTAGTGAGTAAATTGATTCCTTGGTCCCGATTTTCCAAGGTGGAACTTTGAACTTTGAACTTTGAATCTTGAATCTTGAATTTTAAATAACCTTTACGTTGACAGCAATATTAAAAAAAGAAATTCAGTCCTTTTTCTCCTCCCCGGTGGGATATTTGGTGATAGGTGTATTTTTAACTGTATGTGGACTTTTTCTTTTTGTGTTTAGCGGCACCTATAATATTTTAGATAACGGTTTTGCCGATTTAAGTCCGTTTTTTAATCTCGCCCCCTGGATTTTCATCTTTCTCATCCCGGCAATTACCATGAAGAGTTTTTCAGAAGAGAAAAAACAAGGTACCATGGAGTTGTTGCTCACCAAACCAATTGGCTTGTGGAACCTTGTTTGGGGTAAATTTCTAGGGACATTTTTATTGGTGATCATCGCCTTGTTGCCTTCGGTTTTATATGTATTCACTATTTATCAATTAGGCGATCCTGTAGGGAATTTCGATGTTGGGGCTACTTTGGGTTCCTATTTCGGGCTATTGCTGCTCGCTTCGTGTTATACTGCCATCGGGTTGTTTTCTTCGGCGCTTTCGCAAAGCCAGATAACGGCATTTATAATCGCAGTTTTTTTGTGTTTTATAGGCTTTTTTGCCTTTGAAGGGCTCGCCGGTTATGAATTGTTTAAAGATTCTGCCTATGGAATGGAAGTTTTGGGCATCAGTTATCACTATAAAAGCATGAGCCGCGGGGTTATGGATACCAGGGACCTTGTCTATTTTTTGAGCCTGGTGATTTTATTTCTGACTTTAACCTATTTCAAGATCGCGTCTAATAAAAACAAAACCTAAGATTTGAAAAAATTGGTCAAATACAAATACCTTTTAATTTTAATTGTCGGGCTAGTCCTTGTCAACCTGCTTGCCTCAATATTTCATCAACGCTTCGATTTAACCCAGGATCAACGCTTCACACTTTCTCCCGCCGCCAAAGCTATCTTAGACGAAGTGAAATCGCCCATTGTGATAGATGTTTTTTTAAAGGGAAGCTTTCCGCCTGAATTCAGGCGACTTCAGAATGAAACCAGCCAATTGTTGGAAGAATTTGAAGCTTACAATCCCAATATTCGCTTTAATTTTACAGATCCTTTAGCTGAAGGTGACGATGCCAATGCCATAGCACAGGAATTTTATGAGCTGGGAATGACCCCGGCCAGGGTAAGCGTGATGGAAAATGGAAAGGCCAGTGAAACCCTCATTTTTCCCTGGGCAATTGCCAATTTCAATAATAAAACCGTCAAAATTCCTTTGCTTAAAAATAAATTGGGCGCGGCAGATGAAGAACGGGTGAACAACTCTGTTCAACAATTGGAATACGCCTTTGCTGATGGGCTGGGTCAACTTGTGAGATCACGGAAGAAAAAGATCGCGATCATGCGTGGAAACGGGGAACTCCCTGATGCCAATATTGCCAATTTTATTCAAAACATCCGCAAATACTATTTTGTGGCACCTTTTACCCTGGATTCCACAGCCGCGAATCCCGGAAAAACCTTGCGGGAGTTAAATGATTTCGATTTGATCATCGAGCCTAAACCTGTTGAGGCCTATTCCGAAAAGGAAAAATTTGTGCTGGACCAATATCTCATGCAGGGCGGAAAAGTGCTTTGGCTGGTTGAAAAGGTTGCGATGGAAACTGACAGTCTTTTCAATAAAACGGGAAAAGCTTTGGCATTCCCACGGGATTTGAATTTAAACGACCTGTTTTTCTCTTATGGCCTGCGGATCAACCCGGTGCTGATAAATGACATATATTCTGCGCCAATTGTACTGGCCAGCGGAAGCGGAAATGACACCCAATTTACGCCTTATCCCTGGTTTTACAGTCCGCTAACCACTTCCCCAAAAACGCATCCAATTATCAATAATATTGAAGCGGTAAAATTTGAATGGGCAAACCAAATCGATACTTTGAGAAATAATGTTAAAAAAACCATTTTACTCTCGAGTTCGCCCCAAACTAAAATTGAAGGCACACCCATAGAAATAAGTTTGAATATTCTCAACACCAAACCAAATCTATCAACCTATACCGCCGGGGAACAAGCTTTGGCCGTGTTATTTGAAGGCCAGTTTAAATCTGGGTATAAAAACCGGGTTAAACCTTTTGAGATTGATAAACCAATTGATCTCAGTGAACCTACAAAAATGATCGTTGTCGCTGATGGTGACGTCATTAAAAATCAGTTAAAAAAGGGAGAGCCCCTGGAATTGGGTTTCGATCGTTATACGGGAAACACCTACGGAAATAAGGAATTTCTGATGAATTCCGTGAACTATTTGTTGGACGATTCGGGGCTGATCGATATCCGTTCAAAGGAGATCAGTATCGCGTTTTTGGATGCTGAAAAAGTCGCCAAAGAACGTGAAAAATGGCAATTCATCAATCTCGCAATTCCATTAGTGCTATTGGCGCTTGGAGCTTTCGCATTCAATTATTTCAGAAAAAAACGCTACCTGAGAAAGTAGAAGCTTTTTGACCCTTTTTTTTATTTCTGAAAAGTATTAACAAAAAGTAAAAAATCAATTTCACAATAAATTAATTATCAAGAGATTAGAGTAAATTCAACAGATCCTGATGTTGATAAAATATCTGCATATCTATTTCAATTTTTGAAGTATTAGGATATATTTGTAATGATTAAAAAAAAACCGATACTCCCATGAAATTTATTGTATCCAGTACCTATTTGCTTAAACAACTTCAAATTTTGGGAGGGGTTATCAACAACAATAACACCCTGCCTATTTTAGATAATTTTTTATTTGAATTAAAAAGGAATGAATTAAAGGTTTCAGCTTCCGATTTAGAGTCTACCATGTCTGCCAAATTAAAAGTAGAATCAGATTCTGAAGGAGCCATTGCCGTTCCTGCCAGGTTGTTGTTGGAAACTTTAAAAACCTTTCCCGAGCAACCGCTCACATTTGTAGTGGAAGAAAACAACACCATTGAATTGAGTTCCAATTACGGAAAATACGCATTGGCTTATGCCAAAGCCGAGGAATTTCCAAAAGCGGTCGAATTAAGTGAACCCAGCAGCACTACAGTGCAGGGCGATGTGCTTGCAACTGCCATCAGCAAAACCATATTCGCCTCCGGAAATGACGATTTACGCCCGGTGATGAGCGGGGTTTTCTTTCAATTTTCAACCGAAGGATTGACTTTTGTGGCAACCGATGCCCATAAACTCGTGAAATATTCCCGGAGTGATGTTTCAGCTTCTGAAGATGCTGATTTTATTATGCCGAAAAAACCATTGAATTTATTAAAAGGGATCCTGGCAGGAAGTGAATCTGATGTTCTTATTGAATACAACGAGTCTAACGCGAAATTCACTTTTGAAGACACACAGTTGATCTGCCGCCTGATTGATGGGAAATATCCTAATTACGAAGCGGTTATCCCAAAAGAAAATCCGAATAAACTGATAATTGACCGAAACCAATTTTTGAATTCGGTGAGAAGGGTTTCCATTTTCGCCAATAAAACCACCCACCAGGTACGTTTAAAAATTGCCGGAGCTGAACTGAATATTTCTGCAGAAGACATTGATTACAGCAACAAAGCCGAAGAACGTTTGACCTGTTCTTACCACGGCGACGATATGCAAATTGGGTTTAACTCCCGTTTCCTTACCGAAATGCTGAACAATTTAAACGCCAATGAGGTACAACTTGAAATGAGCCTTCCAAATCGTGCAGGGATCCTGACCCCGGCAGATGGCCTGGACGAAGGAGAAAAAATTACGATGCTGGTGATGCCGGTGATGCTTAATAGTTAGATTTGAGAGTTTAGATGTGAGATTTTAGAATTGAGACATTAGAATTGAGTATTGAGTAAAAAAAATATTCGTGCATTCATGGCTAAAAGATTAAATTTTAGAATTTTGAGATACTTAAAAACCCGTTCGAAAAATCGAACGGGTTTTTTTGTGTTTTGAAAATGAAGATCGCGATGTCTATTTTCTAATCCTTTTACTCTTATATTTTCAACATTCCTATTGAAGCAACGTGTTTTTTGGATAAGTTATTCCATTGTGAAATTTCCTTACCTGTTCAATATTCATATATATTTTTTCAATTTCTGAAATTAAAAGCTTCCTTTTTGAAGGTTTTAATTGAAGGGAAATATCTTCCTGCTCTGTAGAAACAGGTTGTTCAAAAAGGTTGAAATTAAGCAATCCACCGTAATAGGATATATTCCATTGGAGTTTAGAAAAGGATTTTTGATTATTTTTAAACAGGTTCCCTATAAAAACGGAACTTCTTTTTTCCTGGACCATCTCTACCAGGTAATCAAGAGTGGGAGGCATATCTTCAGGTTTATTTAAATCAAATATAGATGTTTCAAAAAATTGATTTTCCACACCTTCAAATAACTTTAAAAAGTTAGGGTGTATGTATTTAAAAAACCCTTTTAAATCGGTTATAAAACAAAGCCCTGCTATTGCTTTATTTTTGGAGGCTGTAGTTTTAAGTTGGCTTTTATCTGACATGGCCGGCTCCTTTTGAAGTTCAACGTTTCTTTCACTACTCTTCATGCTCATCTTTTTCCAGGGAAATTTAGCAAAAAGCTCTATCCCTTCATTATCGGAAAAAAAAGAATTTTCATTATTTACCTGAGGTTTCATATAGAGATATTTTTTGAATTGTGTTTACATCGAGTTTATTTTATGCTCATTTCAGAATTTCCATTTTTGGATCTTTAAAAATCAAACGGAAATTAAATTTCTAATTGAATTTGCATTAATCAAAGATTATGTATAGTAATAGGGTCAAATTGATTTAATTTCTGTCCAATATTTTTTGCACTGTGAATTGCCATTAAAAAATTTGGTATGTTATAAAATTCATAGGATTTATCAATAAGATAATGTGCTCCCAGGAGTATGCTTTTTTTATAATAACTTGAATTAATTCTATTGCTCAGCATAAAAACAACAATATCCGGATAATTGTTTTTAATATATTTTAATAGATCAAATCCGCTTTCTTCTTTCAGCATAATATCCAACAAAACAACATCTGGTTTTTTAAGCCTTAATAAATCTTCCGCTTCCTTAGTGCAAAAGGCGTGGCCAATCCACTTCACTTCCTTCATACTGTTAAAAATATAGTCCAGATGCGTTGTAATTATTGTGGAATCGTCAACAGTTAAAACTTTTAAAATCATTTTGTCAGGATATTAAACGTTCAATAACCGAATTTGGAACTAATATCCGGAGATGGAAATAGTTGTAACAATGAATATCTTGTAGTTTAAAAAACCACAAAAAAAATTATTTAAAAAATAAAAATAATTTCAAACCTGCAGGATTTGAACAAGACCTTCCGGCAATAAAAATTTTGATAAAACTATGCCATCATATTTTTGAAGATGAAGTACAATTTCAAAAAACTCAGATAGCTATTTTCCATTATTTCTCCCTTGCTTCACTGAAATATCAGTGTTTTGATTTTTAAAATAAAACACGACTTCTCTCTATAAAAAATGTGGGGGGAGGGGGGGTGTGTGTGGGGCTGCGTTATTTTAATTGAAAGAAGCCATGTTTATTTTTTCCTAAACCTAAAAAACACGACTTCTTCAAAAATATCCTTGGGGAGATGGAGGGGTGTGGGGCTGCGTTATTTCAATTGAAAGAAGCCGTGTTTATTAATAAAACCTAGCAATCATTATTAATAGCACTAAATAACGAATAAAATAACATTGTGGAAATAGTACAAATGGTGAAACACGTGTGGTCCTTTGTACTACAAAAATTTAAACCAAAGAGTTATCTAATGCATACCGGGTAAGTTCTGCGTTATTTTTTAAATTGAGTTTCTCCAGGATCCTGGCCCTGTAGGTACTTATTGTGTTAACCGTCAATGAAATTTCCCTGCCAATTTCCGATACGGTCTTACCGGAAGCAATAAATTTAAGGACTTGTAATTCCCTGTCAGAAAGTGTTTCATATAAAGGTTTATCCAGGGGATGGGACAAGGATAGTGCAAGCTTATCTACAATGTTCAATGAGATATATTTTCTTCCTTTTAAAATAAGGTTCACTGCATTGATCAGTTCTTCGGGTGCGCTATCTTTGTTTAAATAGCCTGATGCTCCTGCTTTGAGCACCCGAATGGCATATTGATCTTCCGGCTGTACGCTTAGTATGAGAATTGGGGTTTGGATTCCATCTGCCCTAATTTGTTTCAGGGTTTCCAACCCATTTCTGCCCGGCATGGAG
>Ga0307486_1002272_pt1 | contig 13609 bp, 11 predicted proteins | sample CBIW02metaG_FD_203663 | JGI IMG/M metagenome (GOLD analysis project Ga0307486, IMG submission 203663) | Sea-ice brine microbial communities from Beaufort Sea near Barrow, Alaska, United States - CBIW 0.2 | ecosystem: Environmental > Aquatic > Marine > Coastal | place: USA: Alaska | collected... | reverse complement strand
ACCACTCCGGGATCGGCTGGCACACGCCAGCCTCCGTGCACCAAGGCACCCACCACGACATCGACGAACACCGCCAGGCGACCCTGAACAGGGTCTTCGCCGAGCATCCCGAACGCTTCACCCGCCGGCCCCGGCCGCCGCAGATCAGCACCGAGGTCTGGATCAACGAACCCCTCAAGGAGACACCCGCCAGCCCGCCGATCGCAGAAGCAGTCTAGAAACCATCTGTCTCACTTGACTTGAATTCCGACCGCGCCCAAAAACCCAAACAAGATCAACCCGAAATCAGGAATCCCTCAGAGATCGATCGGTGGATTCAGGATAAGTCAGGTCAGCTTGAGGCTGCGATTCTGGAACCAGCACGCGAACCGTCTAGCAACCGCGTAACCCACCGTCCACCAACCCAGGTGAAGCCCACGCCCTCAATATCGAAGAAGGGCGACAATCCCTGAAATCGCCTCGCCTAAACTAAAGTTGAACTGCATGGTGTCGAGGAAATCCCATTAATCGGCGGGACGTGACGGCGGATGGCGATGGAGGAGCAATGAATATTTTCGGTCAGGATCTCAGCCAGCGAGAACTCAGACAACGAGTCGGCGATGTGGCCGCCGTTGGGGGACTGCGCGAGTTCGTTCTGGACAACGGCACGGAGCGCGGAGTCAGGGCCATCGAGCTGCGAAGTGTCGCAGGACTCGAGGTCGATGTCCTCGTCGACCGTGCCCTCGATCTGGGTAACGCGCGTTTCAAAGGGGTGCCTTTTTCATGGAGGTCTGGCAACGGATTCCGCAACCCCGGGCTGCACGAGCACAACGATGAACAAGGCCTCTCCTGGCTGCGCGCCATTGACGGCCTCCTCGTTTCAGGGGGACTCGACCACACCCTTTCCGGCGCCGAGGTGGACGCCAAGAACTACGTGTACCCGCCGAAGCAGACCGTGACGCACAGTCTGCACGGGCGGCTCACCGCTATCCCCGGTCGTTTGCTGGAGGCACGTGAGATCTGGCAGGATGACTCGGCGATTCTGCGAGTGCGCGGCGAGGTGATTCAGTCCGCCGTCTTCGGAGAGCACCTTCGATTGACTAGAACGGTGGAAATCGACCTCGACGGTACCGAGATCCGGCTGCATGATGTGGTCGATAACCTCGGGTTCGAACGAACTCCGCACATGTTCCTGTACCACTTTAACTTCGGTTGGCCGCTGGTCGACGAGGGTACTGAGTTCGTCGCCCCGATTTCGCGACAGCTGTGGGCCTCGGATTCGGTGCGGGAGCAACAGATTTCTTACCGCCTGACCCCCGAGCCACAGCCGGGCGCCGTGGAGCAGGTCATTGAACATGAGCTGGTGAGTGGGGCAGACGGAATGCACCGCGTTGCGCTGATTACCGCCGACGGCACGCGCGGCGTCGAGCTGTCTTGGGACTCGAGCACCCTGCCCAATTTCGTCGAGTGGCAAAACCTGCGCGAAGGCCAGTACGCGATCGGTCTCGAACCCTCCACGCATCACGTCACCGGCGAGAACCAGGCGCGCGCCGACGGGTCGATGATCTGGCTGGAGCACGGCGAATCGCGAGAGTACCGCAGCACCATCCGTGTGCTGGACGGGATCAGTGAGACCCTCGCCGCTCGGGAGCGGATCCGCGCTATCGCGTCGCAACCTGACTGATCGACCCCGAACCGGGAGCCCTTCGTCACGTCGAATTCAGGACCATGTAAGCGCGTCCGCATGTCCTTGACAGTGTAAGAGTCAACGGCGGGCTCTCTGTGTTTTTCGAGAGTCCAGAAGTAGCAGCCGCCGACTTGACGACTGCGCCCACGGAGAACGGTGCTTTGTGCTTCCTCCCTGACCGGCGAGACGAGCGGGAAGACGACGTCAGTATTGGAAACCGGCTGTTCGCGGACGACTTGACCAGCGGCTTACCAGTGGCGGCGATCGACTCGGGATTGAGCGAATCCTTCACTTGGGCGCGAGTCGTGACCACCCCTTTTGCGAAATGAAGGTCATCCATGAAGGACTTGCCGGAGGGTCGCAGATTGGCGATCAACGCTCCGCCGTTTTGCGCGCACCGTCCAAGTCTCCGAGCGTGAACTCAACGCCGAGTCTGCCAGCAACTGCAGGCAGGTGGACAACAGATCGACACAACAATCCCGCACGAACGATCAGGACGTACAACGACCGAACCTTTTGGGGTCAACATGCCCGTGATACGAACCCAGCCAACTCGGAACACGAGTGCCCGTAGACACGGAATGCTTCTAACTCGACCTGACCTCCGAGATTGAGCATTATCGCCTCGACGTCGCGAACGTCCCCGCGTCGATCTATCGCCAGCGCGGGAATGCCGAGAGATATCTCGTTCAGACGCCGCGAAAGACCGGATCTCGTTTTTCGATGAATGCGCGGACGCCCTCCTGGCCATCCGCCGAGCGAAACAATCGCGACAGGGCGAGCTGCTCACTCGTCAGCGCGGCGCTGATGTCTTGTACCCCTCCATCATCGACGAGGCGCTTCGTCTCTTGAACCGCAAGCGGAGCGCAGACAGACAAGGTGCCAGCGAACGCGGTGGCCGCGTCAAGCAACGTCCCCGCATCGACGACCTCCGTCGCGATCCCGCGCCGTAGCGCTTCATCGGGGCGCACCGTGCGACCGGTCATGATGATCTCCTTGGCCAAGCGGGCTCCGACTGCTCGCCTGAGTCGTTGTGTGCCGCCACCGCCCGGAACAAGTCCGAGCTTGACCTCGGGCAAAGCGAAGCGCGCTTGCTCGGACGCGAAGATGAAATCACAGCACAGTGCTACCTCGAACCCACCGCCGAAGGCGTAGCCATTGACGGCTGCGACCGTCGGTTGGGGAAGTCGTTCGAGGTCATCAAAAACTTGCCTCGAGCGCCGCTGATACTCCGCGAATGTCTCTGCCGATGTCTCGAAATACTCGCCGACGTCGGCCCCGGCGATGAATCCCCTCCCGGTGCCGGTGAGCACGACTGCGCGGATGTCACTGTTCTGCCGCACTCGAACGATTTGTTCGCCGAGCGCGGCCACGAGCTCCGTCGAGAGGGCGCCTAGCTTCTCCTCCCGATCGATCCGGAGAATTCGCACGCGGTCTATATCGCGTACGACGAGATGCGGATGCACTCGATCGTCCCCGCGCACCGGCTCGCTGCTCACGACGCCGACCTCGTCAACTCATTGATCTGCAGGGGGGTGAGCACCTCACCGAGGATCTCTGCTGTGTGCTCGCCGACCCTCGGTGGGTCGAGTCGCTGGCGCCATGGAGTCTCACTCAATCGAATGGAGCATCCGACCAGCTCGATCGGCGCACCGTTCGGCCCGTCCACTGTCACGAGGAGGTCGGACCCTTGCTCACGAAGCTCGTCCACCGCTTCTTTCGTGGTTCGCACTCGCGCCGCCCATATTCCAGCTGGAAGCAGTCGATCGAGCCAGTAGGCGACCGGCTGCGTGCGCAGCACTCCCGCGAACGCGTCCCTCGCCTGGTCGCGCTCGGTCCAGGCGTCGAAGTGCGCGATGGAGGGCTCCCCCACCGCCTCGGATACCGTCTCGAGTGGTGCCATCGCGACCGCGAGCCATCCGTCGGATGCCTCGTATGTACCGAACGGTGCAGAAAGCCAGGCCGCTCCGATACCCGCGGCCGAACGCTCGTATTCGCTCCCTTGGTTTACGAAGGTCGAGATCTCTTGGCACTGCATCGCGATCGCCGTCGAAAACAGGTCGACCTCTACGCGCTGACCTACCCCGTGGGTGTTCCGGGCAATGATCGCAGCCATGATGCCATTGGCCAGGGTGAGGGCGGTGGCGTGGTCGACGATGGCGGAGCCAGCCGGCGTCGGCGGGTCGTTCCGTCGCCCGGTCGCAGCAGCGAGTCCCGACATCGCCTGGATTAGCAGATCCTGACCGGGGCGATTCTCGCGGGCGAAGGGCGTGTCCTGGCCCCAGCCCGATCCGGAGCAGTAGATGACGTCGTGCTTCACCCTCTTAAAGTCCTCGTATCCAAGTCCCAGTCGATCCATAACTCCTGGACGGAAGTTCTCTACAATCACGTCGCAACTAGCACCGATCGCGAGCAGTGCGTCCCGAGCCCTCGGATCTTTGAGGTCAAGAGCGACGGAGCGCTTGTTGCGGTTCATTGCGAGGAACGCCGCGGATTCGCCTCCAACGTAGTCGCCCATCATGGCGAGGCTGCGCTCCCACTCACCCTCTGGTCGCTCGATCTTGATGACGTCAGCTCCGAGATCAGCGAGCAGTTGTGTTCCGAAAGGTCCAAGCATCATTTGCGTGAAATCGAGTACGCGGATGTCGTCAAGTGCTTGCATGGGTTTTTTGACTCCTTCTTAGAAACGGATTTAGTGTGACTGCAACACGGCGGAAGAGGCTCCGGAGTGTCGAATCATGTCCGGACGCTCGCGTTGAACATCGGGAAGAGAGTGGAGCGCAGCTTTCTGCGGTCGATCTTGCCCGCGGCATTGCGGGGAATCTCGTCCACCGCGAGGACGACGAGGGGCTTCTTGTAGCTGGCGAGTCGTGTGCGGCAGAAGTCAACGACGGTCCTGAGCAGTTCGCCGTCTCCCGCGAAGCGAGGATCCGCCACAACCTCCATCACGACCGCCGCACACACACCCTCGCCCCAGCGTTCGTGAGGAATCCCAAACACCACCGCCTCCCGGAGGCCAGGCACGGCCGCGATCACGCGCTCGACCTCGGCCGGATAGATGTTAAAGCCACCGGAAATGATCACATCCTGTGCTCGGTCGATGAGATACAGGTAGCCGTCGTCATCGATCCTCGCGATGTCCCCCGTCGACAGCCACCCGTCCGCATTCAGGACCTCAGCGTTGAGAGTGTCCCGGTTCCAGTAGCCGACCATCACCGTTTCTCCACGGACGAGGATCTGCCTGCCGACAAGCCGAACCTGGACGCCGTCCACGACGCGCCCCGCCGATTCGAGCCGGTGCCGCAGCGGATGGCCGTGCGAACCGGAGCCGAGAAGGGCATCGTGGTCGCCAGCAGTCAGACACGCAATTGGCGCGAGCGCCTCGGCGAGCCCGTAGTACTGCACGAGCGCTCCGGGGAAATATCCCACAGCCGCCGCCAGCGTGCCCGGCGGGACAGGTGACCCACCATAGGGAATGGCGCGAATGGGAGGCGGCCGCCGCGCCCCGGCATCGAGTGCCTCGACGAGCCGGGTGAGCATGATCGGGGCAAGTGGCAGCACGGTCACCCCGTACTCATCGATCGCTGAGAGCACCGAATGCGGCTCAAAGGCTGCGACGGGCACCGTCGCGGCACCGCTCATCGCACAGTCAAGTCCGATCGAACCGCCGAAATGCGTCATGGGCGCCACGGCCAGCACCACGTCCCCCCGGCCTATCTCGGGAAGCTGACGCATGGCAAGCGATGTCTGGGCGACCCAGGCCCCGTGTGTGACGACGGCTGCCTTGGGTGTACCCGTAGTGCCCGAACTGTAGATGAGCATCGCAATGTCCGCGGGGCTCACACTCGGCCATTCGAGCGCCGTGGAACGTGGGCGCGATGCGAGCACCGCCAGGGAGTTCTCGCCGCTGCCGGCATTGGAGAATGGGAGCACCCGCGCCGAAGCACCAGCCTCAGCGAGCGCTTCCCGCACCGCCGGTGCCACACCCGGTGAGCAGCAGACGAGACTGGCGTTCGAGTCGAGGACGATCTCGGCGACCTCACGCGGGTGAAGACGCGGCGAAAGCGCGACGCGCACAAGCCCGTTTCCAAGCACAGCGTGCTCGAGAACGCGCAGCTCCGCGCCGTTCTCGAAATAGAGAACGATGCGATCGCCGAAGCGAGCGCCCTCATCTGCCATCAGGTGGGCTGCTGCATCCGCCAGGTCTGCCAGCTGACCGAAGCTGATCCAACCTTCGGCGGTCAGCAACGCCGGATCCGCCGAAAAGCACCTCTGTGCGCGCCTTACTTGTTCGGCGACAGTGGTCGGAACCGCTACACCGCCGCACGACGACCTGCCGATGCCAGTGCCCTCTCTATTTCGTACTGGCGTCATCCCTTGACCGCCCCTGCCGTTAGGCCGGCGATGAACTGCTTCTGCACGAGCGCGAAGATGACCAGGATTGGGATCAGCAGCAGTATCGAGGCAGCCATTAGCTGGCCCCAGTTGATGGTGTACTGCCCGATGTACCCAAGCACGCCGAGAGGCAACGTGCGCTTGTCCTCATCGGTGAGGAACACGAGCGCGAACATGAAGTCCTGCCACGCGGTAAAGAAGATGTAAGCCGCGGTCGCCGCGATCCCGGGGCGGGCCAGTGGAATGATGACCGTGAAGTAGGCGCGAAACGAGCTGAGGCCGTCTACTCTGGCAGACTCCTCGAGCTCCACGGGGATGGACGTGATGAATCCGTGGAGGAGCCAGATAGCAACCGGCAACGTGAATGTCAGGTACGCGATGATAAGCCCGGCGTGGCTGTCGAGTAAGCCAAGGCTTTCAGCGGAGCGGTAGAGCGGTACGAGGAGGACGGCGGGCGGCAGGAGTTGGGAGACAAGCACCACAACGATGACGGACTTGCCGGATTTTCCAGATGGACGGCTGATCGTGTAGCTCGCGAGCACGGCCAGAGAGATGCAGACCGCGGTAGTGGCCCCGGCGACGAGGAGGCTATTGCCGAGAAGCTGCAGGAAGGCAGGATCGAGCACGTCGACGAAGTTCTGCAATGTCGGGTCGTTTGGGAACCAGCGTGGCGGGGAGGTGAAAAGCTCCACGTTCGGCTTGATCGCCGTTATGAACATCCAGTAGAGCGGGCCGAAGACCACGATGGCAATGAGCAGTGCGCCACCGTAGGAGACGAGCGCAGACCTGGCCTTTCGTGCGCGAGCGGACGAATCGGCGCGTGAAGTTAATTGTGAAGAGGTCACCGGTTCAGGCTTCCTGACTTGTTGAGCTGACGAAGGTAGAGAACGGTAAATATGCCGAGAATCAGGACGGAGATGACACCGTATGCAGATGACAAGCCGTAGTTCACGTCGACGAAGGCGAGTCGATAGATGGCGGTCGGGAAGATCTCGGTCGAATCGCCCGGCCCACCGTTAGTCATGACGTAGACGAGGTCAAAGTAGTTGAACGTCCAAACGGTCGTGAGCACGATCGTCGACCGGATCGTCGGCGCCATCGACGGCAACACGACGTTCCGGAAGACTTGCCAAGTACCGGCGCCATCGAGTCGCGCCGCTTCACGAAGTTCTTCAGGAACATTCTGATACGCCGCCGTGTACATGATGGCGGAGAGCGGGAACCCCTTCCACACGGCGACGATGATGACGGCGAACAGCGCCGTGGAGGTGTTACTGAGCCAGGCCGCATTCTCAGCCGGAACGCCGATGAACCCGAGGAGTTGCGCTATCGGGCCTAGATAGGGCTCGTACAGCAGGTTCCAGAGCACGGCCGCGATCACGCCGGGCATCACCCAGGGGATGACGACGGCCGCACGAAGGAATCCCCGGCCGACGAACCGTCGGTTTAGGATCACGGCCGCGGACATACCCAGCACGAACTGCAGTGCGACGACAACGACAGTCCACACCACCGAGTTGCTGACCACATTCCAGAAGCTCGCCGAGGTCAGGATATTGGCGAAGTTGTCAAATCCGACGAACACCTCGTCAGGCTGAATCAGAGTGCTCTTCATCACGCTGAGATACAGGGTCTGCGCGAGCGGGTATGCGACTAGCGCCGCCAGGAACAGAAGCGGCGGCGCTATGCAAAGTATGCGTACAAGTGCCTCTCGCCGCTTGTACGGAGAAATCTTGCGCCTCTGCCTGGCGTCCAGCTCGCGCCTCGGCCTAGCTTCCCGGTCGCGAACGGCCAACTGTGTCATGTCATTTTCTCCTGTTCGGGGTGCCGCCGTGACTCGCGCGGCGGCACCCGAGGCAATTTGATCGTTAGTCGAGCGCGCTGAGAGCGTCGGCGATTTTGCCCTGCGCGGTCACGACCGCGTTTTCGGGCGACTCGCCACCAATAATCGCCTGCATGACATCCTGCTGAGCCTGCGAAATCGCCGGGTAGACGGGCGACAGTGGGCGAGGAGCGCCGTTGTTCAGCGTCGCCAGCACAACCTCGGGCTGGGACCGGTTCGCCATGATGAATTCCTCGCCCGCGGCCTGCAAAGCGGGGATGAGCGAGTTGACGGCGGCCTGGTTATCGGCTTGCGACATGGACTCGATCCACGCAAACGCGAGGTCGGGGTTCTCGCTCTTCGCGTTGATCGCGAGGTTCCAGCCGCCGAGCGCGCCGACGAAACTCTTGCCCTCCGGTGCGGGCGGAACGGCGATCCTCCAGTCGAACTGCGCTGCATCCTTCATGGTGTCCTGCTGCCACGAGCCGGCGAGGAGCATGGCTGCAGTGCCCGAGGTGAATCGTGCGACCGCATCCTGCTCGCAAGCACCGGCGGTGCCGGACGGGGAGTACTCGAGCAGGTCCTGATACTGGCTGAGCGCCCCGATGTTCTCTTCCGAATCAAACGTGGCCGACCCGTCTTCGACGATAGAGCCCCCATTGCTGAACAGGAATGAGTCGCTCATAACAACCGTCCCCTCGTCCTTGCACCCCATGAGCGAGATACCGAACTGGTCGGGCGCCTTCGTGAGAGCTGCGGCAGCTTCGGTCCATTCGTCCCATGTGGTCGGTGGGTTCTCAGGATCGAGTCCGGCCTCGGTAAATAGGTCGGCGTTGTAGTACATCTGCTCCCAGACGTCGGCGTTCAGCGGCACGCCCCAGGTCTGGTCTTCATAGGAATTCGATGCCCACGCGCCCTGGAAGAAATCGTCGCCGCTGATGGAATCCGATTCTGCGAGTTGGTCATCGAGTGGCGCGACGAGACCGCCAGCCGCGAACTCAGCCATCCATACCTGATCGAGCGCGAGAACGTCGGGGCCGGTGCCGCCCTTCATCGCAAGGAGAACCTTGTCTCGGTACTGAGCGAACGGGAAAGTCGTGACGTTCACTTCGGCGCCAGGATTATCCGCCTCAAATGCCTCCACGATCGGCGCATACGCCGCGGCGACATCCTTGCTTGACTGCTGCATGTCCCAGATCTCGAGCGTCATCCCCTCGGACCCGCCACCCGTATCGCCACTCGAACATGCTCCAAGCAAGACCATCATGCCTCCCGCCACCAGCGCACTCAAAAAAACCTTCTTCATGGGAACCTCCTCGTTCGACACTCATTGATTTGCCACCAGAGCACGATGACCCCGCGACGGTGACTTCGTTAAAACGATTTACCATTCGGAACCAATTGTCAAGAAGATTGTTAAGTTGAAGGCAATCGGACACACCTACTAATCCCCAGGTTGGCTATCGACCTGTTTCCACTGACTCTTCGCGCAATTTCGTCGACGCCCTCACCATCATCACGGGAGGTGGATCGGTGATTATCTCATGTCTGACCTCATCGCCCGCTAGCTGTTCGAGCAACAACGCGACAGCACGGGATCCCATCTCGTACAGCGGCAGGCGCACCACGGTGAGTCTCGGCGACAGGTATTCTGCGAGAGACATGTCGTGCAGCCCGACCAGAGACATGTCGCTCGGCACGTCTACACGGGCGTCGCGACACGCACTCATTGCACCGACCGCTGCAAGGACGTTTGCGACGAAGACCGCTGTCGGACGCCGCGGCACGGAAAGCAGCTTCCGCATGCCGCGGTAGCCGTTTTCGGCGGTGTGGCCGCCCTCCACGACGAGGTCACTGGACGGCTCGAGGCCGACATGGAGCAGCGCGTCACTCCATCCCCGTGTTCGCTGGTCGGAGCGACTTTGCGGACCATCGACTCGCAATTGCCCTATTTCACGATGCCCGAGCTCGATCAAGTGGGAGGTGGCCAAGTGGGATGCAGCGTAGTCGTCAACGGCGACGCTGCCAATTGGTCCGCGAGTGTGATCGTTGAGAAGGATGGTCGGCACCTTCCCTGACGCGATCTTTGTCACGAAAGTGTCGGATTCTGTTCCCGCTCGCTGCAGGAGCAGGCCATCGATCGCGCCGCTCGACATGATCCGTCGAAATACCTGATCATCCGTTGCCAAGGCATCAACATCAGCGAGCATGAGAGCGTATCCGGCGCGGGTCGCCTCGGCCTGTGCCCCGGCGACGATCTCGCTGTAAACCGGATTACTCGCATCGTGTACGGCGAGGCCAATGACTCCGACTTTCGCCTTGCGCAGCGCGCGCGCAGCATAGTTGGGCGTGTAGTTGAGCTGTCTTGCTGCGTCGAGCACACGCTCGCGGGTGTCGTCGCGAATTCGGAGGGTGGCGTCTTCGTTGAGCAACCGGGAGACGATCCCAGGTGAGACCCTGGCGAGCTTCGCCACTTCTGCGACGGTTGCCATTGGTCCTCCTCCTACGGGCACTGACGATCATACTCGGGCTGGTGTCGCGCGTCGGTCGCTTGACGCCGGCTAGTAAATCGATTTTACTCTAGGGAAGGCGAGAAGCTTTTGTCGCCCACAACCGAAGGGTCAAAATGCAGCGCCTCTCAGATCGCATTGCAATAGTCACCGGCGCCGGCGCCGGGATCGGGCGGGCAACGGCCGTGCGGCTCGCCGCCGAGGGAGCGTCGGTTATCGCCGCAGATATCGACGATGAGGCAGCAGAAGGGGTCGCAAGTCAAATTCGGGAATCGGGGGGGACCGCCTTCGCGGTCCCGACAGATGTCGCCCGACCCGAGCAAATCGAGGCAATGGTATCTTCGTGCGTCGAGCGTTTCGGCAGGGTTGACATTCTCGTCAACAACGTGGGTGTCGCGGTACACGGTAGCGCGACCGACCTCTCGATCGACGACTGGCGCACCGTGGTGGATGTGAACCTGAGGAGCATGTGGCTCGCGATGAAGTTCGCGATCCCACACATGCCCCCGAGTGGTGGCGCAATCGTCAACATGTCAAGCGTTCAGGCCTTGATGGGCTTTCCTGGCTGGGCGGGTTACGCCGCGACGAAAGGCGCCGCAATCGCGCTCACCCAGCAGGCTGCGGTCGAGTACGCCCGCCGCGGCATTCGGGTCAACGCCGTAGCGCCAGGGACGATCATGACGCCGATGAACGAAAAGATCTTCGCGGAGGCTTCCGATGCGGAAGCACTTGCCAAGTCCTGGGGAGATCAGCATGCCCTGGGCCGATTCGGACAGCCCGAAGAGGTTGCATCCGTCATCAGCTTCCTCGTCTCCGACGACGCCGCCTTCGTGACCGGGGCTTGCATTCCCGTCGATGGAGGATCCTCGATTCTGGGCCCCACCGCGGCCGCTTCCTGACGAGCGAGCGTTCACTCAGCGCAGCCGCAGGTTTTCCAAGCCGCCGTTGTGCGCGTGCGGCCCAGAACTCCGCTGGACACGGTGCTGCACCGGGCGCTTCTCGCAAAATTCGGGGCGGGTTCGCGACCCTGACCAGACAGTAGGGAAAGAATATCGAGGCGCTGATGAATCACGACGGTACGTACCCCACGGAAGCACGAGGAGAGGTAATGATCGACATTGTCGTTGAGGGCTTAGACCACCCTGAAGGCGTGGCTTGGGGCCCTGATGGTTTTCTCTATGCCGGCGGGGAGAGCGGCCAAATCTATCGCATCGATGTCGATGCGCACAGCTACACGCAGCTCTGCACCACCGGCGGGTTCTCGCTCGGGTTGGCCCTCGACGCCGAGAGCACGGTGTATGTCTGCGATCTGACGAGCTCGTCCGTGCTAAGGGTGACCCAGGATGGCGCGGTCAGTACCTACAGCACCGGCGCCCCGGAACGCCCAATGGTGACGCCGAACTACCCGGTTTTCGACAATCACGGCAATCTCTACGTCTCGGATTCCGGGCATTGGTCGCAGGGCGGTGGGGGTTGCGTTTACGCGGTGCGCCCGGGGGGGATAACGTCCGTGTGGTCGACAGGGGCCAGCCGTTTCGCCAATGGGATGGCCCTCTCGCCCGAAGGGGACTACCTTTATGTGGTCGAGTCTCTCCTGCCCGGCGTCATCCGCCTTCCGATTCTCGCGGATGGGAGCGCTGGCACGCTCGAGGTCGTGCTGGAACTGCCGGAGAGCGTTCCCGACGGTTTGGCGTTTACAGCCGATGGAACGCTGCTAATTGCCTGTTACCGCCCCGACCGCATCTACGCACTGAATTCGACGGGGCGATTGAGCGTGCTGGCCGATGACCCACTGGGGACTGACATCGCTGCGCCCACCAATGTCGCTTTCGGAGGCGCAGACCTGCGCTCGCTGTTCATAGCGAGTCTCGGGCGGTGGCACGTGGCGGAGCTCCGTCTCAATTCGCCCGGTCTGCCCCTGCATTATCCGGAGGCACCTGTCGAACTGCTCGGAAAGTTGTGACAATGACAGTACAACTTCGGCCTCCATCATTTCGTGATGGGAGATGCCAACCGGCGCACAGCTTATTACCTACTCGGTGAGGCCGCCTCCGTTGGACCACTAGGCGAGCGTGTAGCGGTCAATACATTGCAGAGGGAGGGAGCCGCGCGGTCGATTCGCGCACGATCAGGTGGGGCGGTGGATCGGAAACGACGAGGTCTTCAAGCGTGGTGCCGGAATGCAGCCGAGCCCAAAGCGACTGCACCGCCCGAGTGCCAAGCTCGTACAGAGGCATTTTCACCGTCGTCAGCGGCGGCCACGAGTTTTCGGCACTCCAAGCCTCGTGCATCGCGATGATCGATACGTCTTCGGGGACCCGAACGCCGATAGTGCGGGCCTCGGCCAGCGCGCCAAACGCCGCATTCACGTTCGCGATGAACAAGGCTGTCGGCGGTTTGTCCTGGCTCATCAGGAGCCGGAAGGCCTCGCGGCCGCGGCGCGGTTCGTAGCCGAGCGTCGTCACATATGACTCGGGCACGGGCAAGCCGGCATCCTGCATAGCGTTGCGGAAGCCGTGGCCGCGTCTGATGGCCGTATGTGCCCGAGGGGCGCCGCCAATAAGGCCAATGCGTCGGTGCCCGAGCTCGATCAAATGCTCGGTGGCCACCCGGGCCGCCTGTTCGTCCTCAAGCACCACGGAACCAGCGTGCTCCTCTTTGACCGAATTGATGAAGATCACCGGCGCTCGGGACTCGCTGCCGGCGCCCGCTCCGAACTTCTCCGGAGTGCAGGTATCACCCAATTGCACAAGCATTCCGTCGACTCGGCCGAGCGTCGGCCTCGCCGATGATCCGCGCTGCGTTGTCCAGGAGTGCCAGCCAAAATGCTCGGGCGGCCGTCGGCGTCAGCATCGTCACGTTGCCAGACTAGACGTCTGGACGACGTGCGGGGCAGGACCGCCACAGTGTCTGATGGGCGGTCGTTCCACTGAGGAGACGGATTGACTAGCGCTTAAAAGTTGCAAACCTGATCCTCAATGACCGATTCGGTTCCGAACCGCTAGCCAAGGCGTTTGCTTGTCGCAACGGGCTTCCGGGCTGCCCATCGACAACACCCTGAGTTCTGTGGGGTGTTGTCGATGGGCAGGCTGTTGCGCCCCGGGTTTAATGGAGGTTCTTGATCACCTGAAAGGTTGAGAACCAAATGCCAGCATTGAAGAAGTATCCGACCGAGCTGAAAGAGCGCGCGGTCCGGCTCGTGACCGAGGCGCGTGG
>Ga0307486_1002267_pt1 | contig 13631 bp, 9 predicted proteins | sample CBIW02metaG_FD_203663 | JGI IMG/M metagenome (GOLD analysis project Ga0307486, IMG submission 203663) | Sea-ice brine microbial communities from Beaufort Sea near Barrow, Alaska, United States - CBIW 0.2 | ecosystem: Environmental > Aquatic > Marine > Coastal | place: USA: Alaska | collected... | reverse complement strand
CCGATGTCTCACCCCAACCGCAGCGTGCCGACACCTTCGGGGTCGGCGTGCTCGCCCGTCAACTGCTCGACCAGCAGGTCGACGAAATTCTGCTCTGTATCGGCGGCTCCGCCAGTACCGACGGGGGCACCGGCCTGCTCGCCGCGCTCGGCGTGCGCTTTCTGGACGCGGCCGGGGAGAGTGTGGCTCCCGGCGGCGCCGGCCTGGCCCAGATCGCATCGATCGACCTGGACGGACTGCACCCGCACGCCCGCGTGGCGCGCTGGCGTGTGGCCGTCGACGTGGACAACCCGCTCTGTGGCCCGACGGGTGCCGCCGCGGTGTTCAGCCCGCAAAAGGGAGCGCAGCCCAGTGACGTTGCACAGCTCGACGCCGGCCTGGCGCACCTTGCTGCCGTTGTTCTCGCCGAAACCGGCGAGAACATGAGCGATCGGCCAGGGGCCGGAGCGGCCGGCGGCATGCCGGCCACCCTCGTGCCGCTGCTTCGCGCCGAGCTGGTTCCCGGTTCCACCCTGGTAGCGGATGCCGTCGGCCTCGCCGACAAAATGGCGTCCGCCGGTCTCGTTCTCACCGGCGAAGGCAGCTTCGACAGTCAATCGCTTCGCGGCAAGGTCGCCGTCGCCGTCGCTGGTCTGGCGCCGGCCGGATGCCCGGTCGTCGTCATCGCGGGACGGGTGGCGTTGTCTTCTGCCGATACCGCAGCCTCCGGAGTCACCGCCGCTTTTTCGATCGCGGGCGGACCGGCCACCCTCGATTATTTGCAGAGCCACGCCGCCGGACGGGTGCGAGAGACCACAGCGCAGGCCGTCGCCCTCTTCCTGCAGAACCACTAATGCGCACTGGCGCACTGGCACGTATCGCTGGGTGTATCGCTGGGCACATCACTGGCGCGTAGCCCTAGCGTGCTGAGCCCTATCAAGGGCTGAGAATTGGCTGATTGTAATTTCTACGAACCGTGGTGGAGTGAGAGGGTTGCAGGGAAATATCAGCAACGTTCATCCAATGCGGGCCACGTCGAGTTCGACCGGCTCACACTGAAAATGAGGAAGGTAGTTCATGACCGGGAACAGAGCAGTTGCCTACAAGAGCGCCGGAGTCGTCGAGGTCATCGACATCGACTATCCCACGTTTGAACTCAAAGACGGACCGGGCGTCAACCCGGCTAACGTCGGTCGCAAGGTGCCGCACGGTGTCATTCTCAAGACCGTGACCACCAACATTTGCGGCTCGGACCAGCACATGGTGCGTGGTCGCACCACAGCACCGAGCAACCTGGTGCTGGGGCACGAAATCACCGGCGAAGTGGTCGAAGCGGGCCCCGACGTCGAATTCATCAAGGTCGGCGACATCGTTTCGGTGCCGTTCAACATCAGTTGCGGCCGCTGTCGCAACTGTAAGGAACGTAAGACCGGCATTTGCCTCAACGTCAACCCGGACCGTCCGGGCAGCGCCTACGGCTATGTCGACATGGGCGGATGGGTCGGAGGCCAGGCCGAGTACGTGCTCGTGCCCTACGCCGACTGGAACCTGCTGAAGTTTCCCGATCGGGACCAGGCGCTCGAGAAGATCATGGACCTCACCATGTTGTCCGACATCTTCCCGACCGGCTTCCATGGGGCCTACACGGCGGGTGCCGGCGTCGGATCGACCGTGTATGTGGCCGGTGCCGGACCGGTCGGCCTCGCGGCCGCCGTCTCGGCACAGCTGCTGGGCGCGGCCGTTGTCATCGTCGGTGACATGAATGCGGAACGACTCGCACAGGCGCGCAGCTTCGGCTGCGAGACGATCGACCTGTCCAAGGGCGAGCCGGGGGAGCAGATCGAGCAGATCCTCGGCGTGCCCGAGGTTGACGCCGGTGTCGACGCCGTCGGCTTCGAGGCGCGCGGCCACGGTAAGGACGCCGACCACGAGGCTCCGGCCACCGTGCTCAACTCGCTCATGACGATCACTGCGGCAGGCGGCGCCCTCGGCATCCCCGGCCTCTACGTCACGGGTGACCCAGGCGCCAAGGACAAGGCAGCCCAGGTGGGTTCCCTGTCGATTCGGCTGGGCCTCGGCTGGGCCAAGTCGCTGTCCTTCACGACCGGTCAGTGCCCGGTGATGAAGTACAACCGCCAGCTGATGATGGCTATCCTGCATGACAAGGTACAGATTGCCAAGGCCGTCAACGCCAAGGCCATCAGCCTGGAGGACGCCCCGCGCGGCTACGCGGAATTCGACGCCGGCGCGGCGACGAAGTACGTGTTGAACCCGAACGGCTACGTCAAGGACTAGCCGAGGATCAGAACCAGGCAAAGCGGATGGCCCGGCCGGGAATGCTCCCGGCCGGGCCATCCCGTGCGTCCCCAGGGATTACCCGGCGTCCCCAGGGATTACCCGGCGTCCCCAGGGACTACCTGGCCCCATCGACGCGAAGCATCCGCTTAAACCCGGCGTTCTGAGCATGACCGATTGATACACGAGGTTTAGGGTGGAGAACATGAACAGCGCCGACAATGCAGAACCAGTTCCGCGCTTCTTTCGAGAGCAGGCAGACATTCCGGCGCACCTGGAAGCCGCAACGGGTTCGGTGACCGACCGGCTGGATCGACCGCTGCACGACCTGCGCCTCAGTGTCACCGACCGCTGCAACTTTCGCTGCGTGTACTGCATGCCCAAAGAAATTTTCGGCCGGGATTTCGCCTTCATGGAGCACGACGAACTGCTCAGCTTCGAGGAGCTGAGCCGGCTTGCGCGCATCGCAGTCGCCCACGGAGTCGAGAAGATCCGGCTGACCGGCGGCGAACCCTTGCTGCGCAAGGGGCTCGAAGACCTCATCGCCCTGCTGGCCGAGTTGCGCACCCCCGACGGGCGCAAGATCGACATCGCGCTCACGACGAACGGATCGGCGCTGGCCGTGAAGGCGCAGGCGCTCAAGGATGCCGGGCTGGGGCGGGTCACCGTGTCGCTCGACTCGCTCGACGACACCACCTTTCGCACCATGAACGACGTGAAGTTTCCGGTGGCGAAGGTGCTGCACGGCATCGACGTGGCCGAGGCGGCCGGGCTCGGCCCGATCAAAATCAACATGGTCGTGCAGCGGGGCAAGAATGACCAGGACATCGTCGCCATGGCCCGGCATTTCAAGGACACCCCCTACATTTTGCGATTCATCGAGTTCATGGACGTGGGTACGAGCAACGGCTGGGAGATGGGCGCGGTCGTACCGTCGAAAGACGTCATCGCCCGCATCCACGCCGAGCTGCCCCTGGAGGAGGTCGCCCCGAACTACAGCGGCGAAACCTCGCGCCGCTGGCGCTACCAGGACGGCGGCGGCGAGATCGGCGTCATCTCGAGCGTGACCCAGTCGTTCTGCCAGACCTGCTCCCGCGCCCGGGTGTCCACCGACGGCAAGCTGTTCACCTGCCTGTTCGCGACCGAGGGCCACGATCTTCGAGCTCTCATGCGCGGCGGCTGTTCCGACGAGGAACTCTCCACCGTCATGGCGCACCTCTGGCGAGAGCGCACCGATCGATATTCCCAGCTGCGCAGCGCCAAAACCCGCGAGCTGCGGGCCTCCGGTGCCAAGAAGATCGAAATGTCCTACATCGGAGGTTGAAGTGCCGTGGCGGTTGACCTGCGGTGGCAGCGCATCTGCAGTGGCAGTGAGTTTGCACTCGAACTGCCGACCCGTGGCAGAATTTCAGTATGAGCAGAATAACCGCGCGACGTAAGATCATCCGGCTCACGGTCGGTGCACCGAACCTGGCCGGCGAGGACCTGCTCGCGGTCGAGGAACCCCTGGAGATTCGGGTGAACGGCCGCCGGCTCGCCGTCACGATGCGCACCCCGGGCAACGACATCGATCTCGCTGCCGGATTTTTGGTGTCGGAAGGCATCATCACCCAGGGAGAGGATTTCAACACCGCACGATACTGTGCCGGAGCGAGCGTCGACGGCGTCAACACCTACAACGTGCTCGACGTCACCCTCGGTGCCGGTGTCGCACCGCCCTCCCCGAGCCTGGAGCGTTCGCTTCTCACCACCAGCTCCTGCGGCCTGTGCGGCAAGGAGAGCATCGATTCCGTTCGTACCAAATCGGCCTTCCAGATAGCGGATGACCAGGCGCGCGTGGATGCCGAGCTGCTCACGACGTTCCCCGAGCAACTGCGCGCCGGGCAGAATGTGTTCGAGAAGACCGGCGGAATTCACGCGGCGGGGCTGTTCGACGCCACCACCGGAGAGCTGCTCGTGCTGCGCGAAGACGTCGGCCGACACAACGCCGTCGACAAGGTGATCGGCTGGGCGGTCAAGGAGAACCGACTGCCGCTGACCGGCACCGTGCTCATGGTGTCGAGCCGGGCAAGTTTTGAACTCACCCAGAAGGCCCTGATGGCCGGCATTCCGGTGCTCGCGGCCGTGTCGGCACCGTCATCGCTCGCCGCGGAGTTCGCCGCCGAGGTCGGCATGACCCTCGTCGGCTTTCTCCGCGGCAACTCCATGGTCATTTACGCCGGCGGCGACCGGATCGCCGATGACGAGCGGGTCGAGCCTCAGCGCCTCACCGCGTAGCGTTCCTGAACCATCCCGCCGCCGATCGCGACGACGGTCAGAGACTCCAGCTGGACATCCGTGGGGAGCGCCCCGAAGAGCGGCAGGCCGGCGCCGAGCAGCACCGGGACACGGGTGATCACGAGGTCGTCGATGAGACCGGCGGCGAGGCAGGAAGAGATGACCTTGCCGCCGTCGACGTACACACGCTCGGCGCCTAAGGCGGTGAGGGCGTCGACGGCCTCATCGAGGCTGCGTACAACAGTGACGCGGTCGTCGGTCGCGGCGAGGGTGCTGCTGAGCACCATGACCTTCATCCGCGTATACGGCCAGGGGTCGAACGCCGCCACGGCTTCATAGGTGCCGCGGCCCATCAGCAGGTGATCGATCGTGGCCGCGAAATCGCTGTAGCCGCCGTCGCCGCTGGGCCCCGGGCGGTCGATGAGCCAGTCGAGTGCGCCGTCCGGTCTGGCGATATAGCCGTCGACGCTCGTCGCGATGAAGACGTGACCGGTCCAGGATCGTTGCTGGCTCATTGGGTTCCTCCGTGGTGCTGGCGTGCTGTCAGCTGCGCTGCGGCACTGCGGCCGGCTCGTGCGCGACGAAGCGCACCGTCATGGCCTTGTAGCCGGGGGTATTCGACTCGCGCGCGACCAGCTCGCGGTGCATGAGGGCGTTCGCCTCCGGAAAATACGCCGCAGCGCAGCCGCGCGGGGTCGGGTAAACCACCAGGCGAAACTCGTTCGCACGGCGTTCCACACCTTGGAACGTGCTGATCACGTCGACCATGTCGCGGTCGGCAAAGCCCAGCTCGGTGACGTCGTCTTCGTGGATGAGGATGACGCGGCGGCCGTTCTTGATACCGCGGTAACGGTCGTCGAGGCCGTAGAACGTGGTGTTGTACTGGTCGTGGCTACGGATGGTCTGCAAAATCAGGTGACCTTCGGGCGCCGACAGGTACTCGATCGGGCTCACCGTGAACCGGGCCAGTCCGATATCGGTCGCGAAGCTGCGCGAATCGCGCGGCGGGTTGGGCAGCACGAACCCGTTTTTGGTCTTGAGCCGGGCGTTGAAATCGTCGAAGCCGGGCACGACTCGAGAGATGTGGTCGCGAATGACGTCGTAATCTTCGGCCATCGCTTTCCAATCGACCGCGTGGTCGTCGCCGAGGGTGGCCCTGGCCATGCGCGCCACGATGACCGGTTCGGCCAGCAGATGGTCAGAGACCGGATCCAGCCGCCCCTGAGTGGTGCGCACAACCGACATAGAGTCTTCCACCGAAAGCACCTGCCGGCCAGACGGATGTTTGTCATCGGTGTCAGTGCGGCCGAGCGTGGGCAGAATGACCGAGGTTTTACCGTGCATGACGTGCGAGCGGTTCGGCTTAGTCGACACGTGCACGGTGAGGCCGACGCGTTGCATGGCTTTTTCGAGCATGTCGGTGTCGGAGCAGGCGAGCGCGAAGTTGCCGCCCATCGACACGAACACGTCCACACGATCGTTCACGAAGGCATCCACAGTGTCGACGGAGTCGAGTCCGTGCTCCCGGGGGGAATCGATGCCGAATTCGGCGTCGAGCGCGGCGAGCATGCTTTCCTTCGGCTTCTCCCACACGCCCATCGTGCGGTCGCCCTGCACGTTGGAGTGGCCGCGCACCGGGCACGCTCCGGCGCCGGGCTTGCCGAAATTGCCCTGCAGCAGGAGCAGGTTGATGATCTCCTTGAGGGTGTTCACAGAGTGTGGCTGCTGGGTCAGCCCGAGCGCCCAGCAGATAATGGTGGCTTTGCTGTCCACGAGGAGCTGCGCCACAGCCTCAATCGAGGCCCGTTCGAGGCCGGTGGCCTTCTTCGTCTCGGCCCAGTCGATCTGCGATCGGGCCGCACGGTAGGCCTCGATGCCGTCGGTGTTCGCGGCGACGAACTCGTGGTCGATGACAGAACCGGGCACCCGCGCCTCGTGTTCGAGCAGGAGATGGCCGAGCGCCTGGAACAGGGCCAGGTCGCCGCCGACCGTGATCTGCAAAAACTCATCGGCCAGGTTCGTGCCGGTGCCGAGGAGACCCTTCGGGGTTTGCGGATCCATGAAATTGAACAACCCGGCTTCGGGCAAGGGGTTCACAGCCACGATCTTGCCGCCGTTGTCCTTGCAATCGGCGAGGGCCGAAAGCATGCGCGGGTGGTTGGTACCCGGGTTCTGGCCGACGACCAAAATGAGTTCGGCCCGGTGAATATCTTCGAGCGAGACTGTGCCCTTGCCGATACCGATTGTGGGGTTCAGCGCCGACCCTGAGGACTCGTGGCACATGTTGGAGCAGTCCGGCAGATTGTTGGTGCCGATGGAGCGCGCGAACAGCTGGTACATGAACGCGGACTCGTTGGCGGTGCGGCCGGAGGTGTAAAACACGGTGCGGTCGGGCACAGTGGCGCGAATCTGCTCTCCGATGAGCTCGAAGGCGTCATCCCAGGAGATTTGCGAGTAGTGGGTGTCGCCGGGGCGAATGACGACGGGGTGGGTGATGCGGCCCTGGTTGCCGAGCCAGTATTCGGTCTTGGTGGCGAGTTCGGCAATCGAGTGCTCGGCCCAGAACTCCGGCGTCACCGTGCGCAGCGTGCTCTCTTCGGCGACGGCCTTCGCGCCGTTTTCGCAGAATTCTGCAGTTTTGCGGTGTCCCTGGGACTCCGGCCACGCGCATCCGGGGCAGTCGGTGCCGTCGCGCTGGTTGAGGCGCAGCAGGGAACGGGCGGTGCGCGCAATTCCAGCCTGGGCGATACCGCGATCGAGGGCCACGGCCACAGCCTTCACACCCGCTGCATGCGTCTTGGGCGGAGTGACGACCAGGTCATCTTCGTTGATGTCTTCGATCGGGGCTCCACGTGTCATGTACCCATCCTGCCTTGCCGCCTCGGAGAAATGCTCCGAAAGCGGAAATGAGTTGTGATGGGCTGTTGTATTGATTCACTACGCGCATATAGTCTCGGTGTCGAAACCCGCGTTGGTGCACTACATTCACGGCCAACCGGAATACGCCGAAACTGACAGCAAAGTCGCTATCCGCCTCCCCGGCAGCAAGGACAACTCAATGAGCTGGCTCGATCGAGACCGCACTATCGCCCCACCCGGATTCAACCGCTGGCTTATTCCACCGGCCGCACTGGCCGTGCACCTGTGCATCGGTCAGGCCTATGCCACAAGCGTGTACAAGACCGCACTCGTGGCGCACTTCGACGCCAGCCTGGTTCAGATCGGGGTGATCTTCTCGATCGCCATCGTGATGCTCGGCCTATCCGCGGCCGTCCTGGGCACCTGGGTCGACACGAACGGCCCGCGCAAGGCCATGTTCGTGGCTGCCTTGTTCTGGTCTGGGGGATTCCTCGTCGGCTCCCTGGGAATTTTCACCGATCAGCTGTGGCTGGTATACGTCGGATACGGCTTCATCGGCGGCATCGGGCTCGGTATCGGGTATATTTCTCCAGTCTCCACGCTCATCAAATGGTTCCCGGATCGACCGGGCCTCGCGACCGGCATGGCGATCATGGGCTTTGGCGGTGGCGCCCTCATCGCCAGCCCGGTGTCAACGGCGCTGCTGCGGTTCTACGATCCCAATTCCGGGGCAGCGAACTGGGTCGCCAACGGCGACTCCGTCGGCAAACTCTTCCTCACCCTGGCGGTGATCTACTTCGCCTACATGATGTTCGGTGCCCTCACGATCAAGGTTCCGGCTGCCGGCTGGGTCCCGGCCGGATTTGATCCGTCTAAAGTACGGGCGCATGCCCTCGTCACGAGCAACCACGTATCGGCGAAAAATGCCATCCGAACCCGCCAGTTCTGGCTGGTCTGGATCGTGTTGTTCTGTAACGTCACGGCCGGCATCGGCATTCTCGAGCAGGCAGCACCCATGATTCAGGACTTCTTTCGGCAAAACGACGGCAACTCACTCGTCTCGGCCACTGTCGCCGGCGGGTTTGTCGGCCTGTTGTCGCTGGCCAATATGGGCGGACGCTTCATCTGGTCGGCCACCTCCGACAAGACCGGACGCAAGAACATCTACATGGTCTACCTCGGTGTCGGCACCGTGATGTACCTGCTGCTCGCGCTGTTCGGTCCGAGCACGACGGCGCTCTACGTCGTTCTGGCATTCGTCATCATCTCGTTCTACGGCGGCGGATTCGCAACCGCACCGGCTTACCTGCGCGATCTGTTCGGAACCTTCCAGGTCGGCGCCATTCACGGACGGCTCCTGACCGCCTGGTCGGCTGCCGGAATCGCCGGGCCACTGATCGTGAACTCCTTCCTGGACGCCCAGGGCGCTCCAGGGGAGCTGACTGCTGCCGCGTATCAGCCGGCCCTGCTCACCATGGTCGGCTTGCTGGTCGTCGGCTTCGTGGCGAATCTGTTCGTGCGGCCGGTTCACTCCAGTTATCACGAACCAGAACGACCGCTCGTCGGTGCGACAGTGGGGGAGGCGCGCGCATGAGGGCTCTACAACTGATCGTCGGTTGGGCGTTGGTGGGCATTCCGCTCGCCTTCGGAATCTATCAAACGTTGACGAGGGTGGCGGCCCTGTTCGGCTGACGCTGCAGGCAACACAAATCACGTCAATAGAGTCATGCTCCTCTCACTGGAGCGTGACTCTATTTGTCTGTGCGGACGCGTGATTCTGAACTGCAGAAATCTTTCAGCTTAAGAGTCGACATTCATGCCATGATGGCGACTGAAGATTTAGCTAGCTGAGTTAGCTAAATCTTCTCCGGGCGCATCAGCGCGCGGGGCTTCTGAGTTCTTCTCGGCTCAGATCGACCGAGATCCACCCAAGTTCACTCGCGGCACGCTCGAATCGCCGCTATCGATCCGCGGAGACTTTCGCGGGGAGGAGATGCCCGTGGCAATCCACACCGCCCTCGACGAGCAGCGCTCTGCCACCACAATTCTCGACGGCATCCGCCGGGCTGACGACCTCGTCGTCGCAGCCGCCCGGGACGGGGGAGCGCGTGCGGTGCGTTTGCTGGCCCAGGCAGCGACCGACCCCAGCGACCAACTGACCGCCATCGCGGCGGTGCACGCCCTCGCCCAAGTCTTCGATGGCTCCGCCGACGAGGTGCTCATCGCGCTGCTGCACCACGACTCGACGTTTCTGCGCGAGCACGCGGCGTGGGCTCTCGGCACCCGGCTGCCCCGCTACGACGCCATAGCGGGATTGGTCACGCTCGTGCGAGCCGGCGGGTTCACCGGCATGCTCGCCCAACGCACCCTGGAACAGTGGGGCTCCGTGGCCCAGGACCAGATCGGATTGTTTCTCGAAGGCACCCTCCTGGGCACGAACGATGTGGATGCCCGCACCCGTCTGATCGAGACGATCGGACTCATTCCCGGCCGCGTCCCCGCGCGCCTGCTGCGCCGCGTGGCGACCGACCGCGCCGAGAATCTGCACGCGCGGGTTGCCGCTATCGCTGCGTTGGGCGACGGTTCCCCGAGCGCAGCCGTGATCGCACTCGTGAGCGCACTCTCGCAAGCGGACACCGCCGAGAGCAGCGCCGAGACGAGCGCCGAGAGCAGCGCCGAGACACGTGAGCTTGCCGCAGTGGCCCGGCTGGCCCTGTTCGACCTGACGGCGACGGCCGCACCCGCGACCAGGTGGAACCAGGGCGCCACGATCGCCCAGTTGTTTCTGCACGCCGACATCGATGGCGAGCTCTCCAGGGTGGGCGCCGGCGACAACGGTGGCATTGCCACCCTGCTCGTGCGGCTCGGCGACGCGCTCGTGGCCGGTCCGGCGGGGATCGATCGAGTCATCACCCTGTCGCGTGGCTCCCACGAGTTCGCGTTCAATGCCCTCGCCGAGGTGGGATCGATCCCACCGGGGCACTCGTTCGCTGTTGTGCCGTTTGTGGGCGGTCCGGTGCCGTCGATCGATGCCTGGCCGCGTCGGGTTGCCGCCGAGCGCGGAATCCGCCGCATTCTGCGATCTGCCGGCGAGGTCGATGCCATCCACTTGCGTATGGCCGACGTGGGTAGCCTCGCTGCGGCCACCGTGGCCCGAGATCTGAACATTCCAGTTGTGTTCACCGTGGCGCCAGACCCCCACGGCGGGATCGCGTCCCTCGAATCGAGCGGCACCCTCACCCGGGCGAACTTCGGCACGGTCGATGAGAGCGAACACTTCTGGTTTCGCGCCCGTCTCGTGCAACGGCTCGCGGATGATGCCGCGCACACAGTTTTGTTTCCACGCCCGCACCTGCAGCGGGACATCGAACGGCTGACTGGAATCGATATCGAGGCGCACCCCGAACGGCACTCCGTCATTCCAGAGGGGATCGACCTCGCGGTGATCGACCGCTCCCGCACCGACGCCCTCGAGGCGCTCGGGCTGAGCGGGGAGAGCCTGCCGGTCAGCACGGAGGTCAGCACCGAGATCAACGCCGCTGAATTCATCGCTGAGTCCGCCGCTGAATCCGCCACCCTGGCCTTCGCCGAGCTCGATGGCCTGCTCACTAGTCTCCCGCCCGAGCGGCGGGGCCTGCCGGTGCTGATCAGTGTTGGCCGGCTGCACCGAGTCAAGGGTATGGCGGCCCTGGTCGAGGCCTGGAACAACAGCCCCTCGCTGCGGGCCCGCTGTAATGTTCTGATTGTGGGCGGCGACCTGGAACATCCGTCGGTCGATGAACGTGCTGAGCTGGAGCGCATGCACGCGGCGGTGGATGGTGGGACCGGCACCGCAGCATCCGCTCGGGGGCTGCTGCTGGCAGGGCACCGGGCCAACGACACCGTCGCCCGCTGGCTGGCTGCTGTGCGCTACGGCCGTCCTGGCCTTGCGGCACCGTTCGGCGTGTATGTCTGCGCGAGCATGAAAGAGGAATTCGGTATCGCGCTGCTCGAGGCCATGGCGACCGGGCTCACGGTCGTCGCTCCCAACGGCGGCGGACCGGCCACCTACGTCGAGCACGGTGTCACCGGATTTCTCGTCGATACCGGTGATGGGGCCGCGCTGGGGCAGTCCATGGCTGACGCCCTGGACTTGGCAGCCGGCAGGCACAATGGGGTCAACGCGGAGCGGGCCCGCAGCATGGTGGCGAACAAGTTCACGATCGAAGCGATGGCGGCCACCCTCACTGTGGTGTACCGCGATGTCGCCGTGGCTAGCGCCCCGGCGGCCTGGGAATTGAGCGCCTCGTGACCCTGCTGATCATCAGTCCTGATTACGCCTCGCACTTGTACCCGCTCGCAACTCTCGGCACCGCGTGGGCCCGGGCCGGGGACCGAGTCGTGGTCGCGAGCGGACCGGCCACGGCCGATATCGTGGCCGCGTTCGGGTTCGACCGTGAGAACCTGCAACTGGGCCGTGGCTCCAATCCCGGTACTATCCGGGTCGAACAGCAGCCGAGCCGCGAAGACGACGCACTGCGTGGCTTCTTCGACGCCACTCGCCGCGGCATGGTCGACACCCTGCGCTTCCAGGCCGAGGCCCGCAGCAGCGATCTGCTCTACACCCCGGTGCAGGTCGCCCGCGAGGTGCAGCGTATCGTCGCGCGGGTGCGGCCGGATCAGGTGATCGTCGACCACCTGGCCTTCAGCGCCCGGCTCGGTCTGCTGAGCGCTGGTATCGCGCACGCCGATGTTGTTCTGGGGCATCCGTCGGCGTTGCCCGTCGGTGCTGAGGTTTACGGCTACCCGCCGGCCTGGCCCGCCGTCTTCTTGCCCGACCCTGCTGAGCTGGTCCTGCTTCACCTGCAGTGCGCGTCGGTACGTGATGCGTTCACCGTGCAGTGGAACGAGGCCCTGCTGGAGCTGGACCCGCGCGCTGCGCCGAGCCGGGACGCCTTTCAGGAATGCGGAGACCTGTTGCTGCTGAACTACCCGGAGGAGCTGCATCCGCAGGGGCGCACGGATGCGCTGCCGCCGCACGAGTTTCTCGGATCCGCCGTGCGGTCAGAGGCCATCGACCCCGAGGTCGAAGCCTGGCTCGCAGAGAGCGCATTGCCCGTGGTCTACGTGAGCTTTGGAAGTTTTCTGTCGGTGCGCGGCGACGTTCTCACACGCGTTGCCGCCGCCCTGCGAGGCCTGCCGGTGCGGGTCGCCCTGGCTGTCGGGGCGACCGACCCCGCCGAGTTGGGTGCCGTACCCGACTCCTGGCTGGTGCGCGGTTTCCTCCCGCAGGTGCGGCTGCTGCAGCAGGCCGCCCTCGCCGTGACGCACGGCGGGAACAATTCGGTCACCGAGGCCATGACGGCGGGGGTACCGCTCGTTGTACTGCCGTTCTCGACCGATCAGTTCGCCGGCGCGGCCGCACTCGACGCGGCGGGCTTCGGCGCCTCACTGCCGCCGAACACGGCCACCGTTCTCGATCTTCGTGCCGCCTGTGAGCGGATGCTGCGCCTGACCGGCGACCCGCGTGCGAGCCTCGACGCGCTCGCGGTTGCCCTGACCCTGCACCCCGGCGCAGCGCGGGCTTATGCGGCGCTCACCCGGGTGCCGGCCCGGAGTTAGTGCGGTCGGTCAATATCGCGTCCGGTACCCAGGTCGCCACATTCGATCGCCTCAGCCGCATGTGCGCGGAGGTACGGCCCGGCACCGGTATCGCCGACCGCGCCCGCAATGAGCGGCGCCCAGTGGGCGCGACCGATCAGCACCGGATGGCCGGGCCGGCCGGCAAACCGGGCCTGACGCAGGGTTTTCTCGCTGATCTCCGCCAGCGGGGCAGCGCCGAGAACCCGAGCGATCGTTGCCGTATTCAAATCGGGCACATCCACCGGAATCACCGCGACGGCCAGCAGGTCGGGCTGATCGAGGGCGCAGAGGAGCCCGGCACGCAGCGAAGCGGAGAGACCCTCAGCCCAGTCGTCAGTCTGCACGACCAGGACGGATGGTGTCGGTACCGGTCGGGGCGATGCCGGTTCGGTCTGTGCCAGCAGCTCCGCGGCCTCGGTGCCGCGGGCGCCCAGAACGACGATCACGGGGGAGCATCCGCTCGCGCTCAGCACGTCGACGGCGTGCCGGAGCCAGGAGCGACCCGCGTCGTCGCGCACGAGTGCTTTGGGCCGGCCGTAGCGAGTGCCGCCACCGGCGGCCAGCACGAGCCCGGCGGTGCGGAGGGGCGGCGTCTGCAT
>Ga0307486_1002266_pt1 | contig 13631 bp, 14 predicted proteins | sample CBIW02metaG_FD_203663 | JGI IMG/M metagenome (GOLD analysis project Ga0307486, IMG submission 203663) | Sea-ice brine microbial communities from Beaufort Sea near Barrow, Alaska, United States - CBIW 0.2 | ecosystem: Environmental > Aquatic > Marine > Coastal | place: USA: Alaska | collected... | reverse complement strand
CGATACTAAAAAAGGTTTGGTCCGGCACTCCGGCCGCTCTCTTGATGTCGGACGAGATGAATCGTACGCGCTGATAGACCAGTTGAGTGAGCAGGAGCCGGTTGAGATGGTCTGTAAAGCGTTTGATATCAGTCGTTCAAGTTACTACGAGTATCGTCACCGGCGCAGCACAATAAGTGCTGAGAGGCTGGCTCTGAGGGCTGAGGTTAGGCGCCTGTTTAAAAAAAGCAGGCGCTCTGCAGGCAGTCGAACCCTCGTCAATATGCTCAACGAGAGCGGCATGGTTGCGGGTCGCTTTAAGGTGCGACGACTGATGAGCGAACTGGGGTTGATGCCTAAGCAACTTGGCCCGCACGCTTACAAAACGGCCGCGGTTGAGCGACCTGACATCCCAAATCATCTGGCACGGGAGTTTACTGTAGCCCGGCCGAATCAAGTTTGGTGTGGTGATATAACGTACATCTGGACGGGGCAACGCTGGAGCTACCTGGCCGTGGTGATCGACCTGTTTGCCCGGCGTGTGGTGGGCTGGGTGATCTCGTCTAGCTCGGATGCAGAACTGACTTTACAGGTCTTGAATCACGCCTGGGAACTGCGTGGGCAGCCCTGCAAGGTTATGTTCCACTCGGACCAAGGCCGTCAATATGGCAGTCGTAAGTTCCGTCAGCGGCTCTGGCGGTATCAGATGAAACAAAGCATGAGTCGCAGGGGCAACTGTTGGGATACGCGGTCGCCGAAAGCTTTTTTGCGAGCTTGAAAAAGGAGCGTGTGCAGTGGCGAAGCTACCAGACGCGCATCGAGTCACAGTGGGACATTCTGGATTACGTTGTGATGTTTTATAACAGTCGACGCCTGCACTCTACGCTGGGTTATCTCAGCCCCACGGGTTACGAAGCAGCCGCTGTTGAACTGAGGAAAGCAGCTTAACTGGGTTGTCACAAAGTGCTTGACCACTCCATGGTGCCCCCCCCATTTTAGGAGGGGGCTCTTTATTGGGGGGGATTACCGGAGCACAACCTAAAAAAGGAGTCGCCTTGAAGTTACCGAGGTAAACCATATTCTGCATGAGCTTCAGCGGCTGCTTGCGTTGCCTGGTGCGCCGGAGTGGGCAATCTTCTCAAGGGCAGCCCGTATGGCAACCGGAATGGGCGTTGAGGTATTTTTGGTACGTTTCACAAATACGTGCACCAGTTGCCCAATGGCAGCGGCGTTAAGTTCCCCTTCGCAGAAAATAGCCACCTCATAGGTCACCGACTTGCTGCCCAACTTGCTCACACGAAGTCCCACTTCAATCGCATCGGGGTAGGCGATGGGTTTTTTGAACTGACAGTTTGAACTGACGATAAAGCCAACCACCGGCGCGTTGTGAATATCTAGCCCGCCCTCTTCAATGAGGTAACGGTTGATGGCGGAATCAAAGTAGGAATAGTAAGTCACATTATTCACATGACCGTAGATGTCGTTGTCCATCCATCGAGTGGTGATCGGATAAAAAACCGAAAAATTTTCGCGGTTCAAGGCATTACTCCCTGTGTTAATCATTGAACAGTATTACCTGCCGAATGGCCTTGCCGGCTGCCAGTGCTTCAAAGCCCTCGTTGATTTGATCCAGCCGGAGCGTGGCGCTTAGCAGTTTGTCCACCGGGAGCTTGCCTTGACGGAACAGGCTGACGTAGCGAGTAACGTCCCGTACTGGCACGCAGCTGCCCACGTAACTGCCTTTCAGTGTGCGCTCCTCTGCCACGAGGCTGACCTGCTGGATCGCTACTTTTTTGTCCGGATGAGCTAGACCACCGGTAACTGTGATTCCACCTCGGCGGGTGACCTGATAGGCAAATTCCAGGGCTTTTCCCGAGCCAGCCATTTCGATGGCACAGTCGACGCCGCCATTGGTGAGTGCTTTGATGGTATTCACGCAGCCGTCTTCGGCTGAGTTGAATGTGTGGCTGGCACCGAGTTCTTTTGCCAGAGCGAGTTTGCTGTCGTCCAGATCGATGGCAATGACCTCACCAGCACCAGCCACCAGAGCGCCAAGGACGCTATTTAGTCCTACGCCACCAAGTCCTATCACGGCCACTGTTTGCCCGGCTTTGATGTCTGCGGAGTTGATGACTGCACCCACACCAGTCAGTACCGCACAACCGAACAGGGCAGCATGGTGAAAGGGCAACGACGCATCGACTTTTATCAGCGAATTCCTTGATACCACCGCATGATCAGCAAAGGCAGACACGCCGAGATGATGGTTAATGGGTGTGCCGTCTGTTCGGTGCATGCGATGAGAACCGCCGATCAGTGTTCCGGCGTTATTGGCTTTGGCTGCCGGCTCACATAACGCCGGCCGGCCTTCGGCGCAGGGCGCGCAATGGCCGCAGCTTGGCACGAATACGGTGACCACATGATCCCCTGGCTTCAGATCATGAACACCGTTACCCACAGCTTTCACAACCCCCGCTGCTTCGTGGCCCAGCGCCATAGGTACCGGGCGGGGCCTGTTTCCGTCAATCACAGACAGGTCCGAATGGCAAAGGCCTGCAGCTTTGATCTGCACCAGCACCTCGTGAACGCCAGGTGGGTCGAGAACCAGCTCTTCAATGATCAGGGGCTGGGTATTGCTATAAGGACGCTGAACGCCGATGGCTTTCAGGACGGCTGCGCGGATTTTCATTGATCTTCTCCCTTTGTTTGGTGTTTGCTCGGGATATATGCACGTTATTAAAAATCTGAGGGGTTAACACGATAGGATTCGAATCTATGTCTTTTGCCCCTGAGCAAACTGCGTCGATGCCTTTGTGATCGATTGCAATGTGCGATTACTGCGTGTTGTGTACACCGCGCCAGCTGCCGGATCATCGAGTGTTCGTGTCCTGACTTTGTGGAATTCCCTTTCAGTTGTTGGAGTCCGCAAGAGGGCGCTGGCGACTCGATTGTCCGGTCAGCGTACGTTCGAAAAGTTCTAGAAATTCGTCAGCTACTTCATCGGCTGTTTTGCGACCGTCGTCGCGATACCAGAGCGGCATCCAGTTGAGAGCACCCAGTGTGTAAAGTGTAGCAAGCCGGGCGTCGCACGCTCCGATGGTGCCATCGGCAATCCCTTCTTGAATAATTTCCACCGTCGCATTCGAAATTTTTGCGCGCCGCTCGATCACACGATCCTTTTCGGGATTTTTCAGCGAGTCGACGTCCACCAGCACCGGACAGGTGCCAAATTCGCCGAAAATACCCTGCATATACCGTCGGCAGTAAATTAAAAACTTCTCAAGACCGGTAGAGCCTGTCGCGTGCGCGAGCCGTAATGCTTCCTCGCCGTGGTCCATGGCGTGCATGTGGAGTTCGAAAAGGATCTGCTGCTTGTTTTTGAAGTACCGGTAGAGAGTCGGTTTGGTGATCTGCAGTGCCTCCGCCACATTATCCATTGAGGTGTTCGCGTAGCCCTGGCGGTTAAAGGCCGAAGCTGCGACGCTCAGGACGGCATCACGCTTGCTCTCTCGCAACAGGTCCCGGTTAAAGGGTGATTGGTTTGCTTTTTTCTGAGCGGGTTGCCGCTTTGTTGTCTGTTTTATATTCATGCCTACAGTCCCCTGAGCCACTCTAAGCTTGACCATAAAATCTCTGTGTGGGCCTTTCTTGCCATCCGATACTCTCCAGTGTTAACTTCGTACTAACAAGTATAACAATTTACTGGTGAGTATAAAACAATGAACCTTGCTTTAACATTACTGATGGTTGCGAGGCGACTTCCTAACCATCCGGCTGTAACAGAGGCCGACTCCACTCTTACTTATAAAGAATTAGCTGCGCGGGTTTTGGCCATAGCAGGAAGTCTCCGTGAGAGAGGCTTTTCACCCGGCGACCGGATCGTGTTGTGTATGGAAAACCGCACTGAGTTCTTCGAAATGCTTTACGGGATCTGGGCTGCGGGGCTATGCGCCGTTCCGGCCAATGCGAAGCTCCATCCCTTGGAAGTGCGTCACATCGTGGAAAACGCTGGCGCACGGATGTGCGTGACCAGCTCCTCCCTGGAATCAGGCATGCGCCCTGCAATGCCAGAATGCGTTCAGGTAATCGTCGCCGGGGGCGCAGATTACCTGAACCTTTTGGACGGAACGGCGCCGGACGCTGTCGAGTGTGCGCCGGATGATCCGGCTTGGATTTTCTACACCAGCGGCACCACCGGACGGCCAAAGGGTTCGATCCTGTCGCACCGAGCGTTGCTCGCCATGTGTCATTGCTACTACGCCGACATCGATTATCTGGATGAGCGCGACACAAAACTGCACGCAGCGCCTCTATCTCACGCCTCTGGACTTTATGCGTTGCCTCATATCGCTCGCGGCGGCCACCAAGTCATCCTGTCCGGCGGTTTCGACCCATCGCGTATCTTCGAGGCGCTGGAGAAATATGAAAACGTCACGCTGTTCGGCGCTCCTACAATGGTTTCGCGCCTCGTAAGCGCCGCCGAGACAGCGCAATTAGACACTCGAAACCTGAAGACGCTCTACTACGGTGGCGGCCCGATGTACCTCGCAGATCTGAAAAAAGCCCTGTCAGTTTTTGGGCCCAAACTCTTTCAACTATTCGGTCAAGGGGAGTCGCCCATGACAATCACGGGGCTTTCGAAGGCGCAACACGCCGACACGACGCACCCCCGTTACGAAGCACTCCTCGCATCGATTGGGTTCCCACGCACAGGCGTTGAAGTGCGCGTTGTCGACGAGGACAACCGAGACCTGCCCCATGGAGAGATTGGCGAAGTCCTTACACGTAGCGACTGCATTATGCTTGGTTATTGGGGTGATCCCGATGCAACTGAGAGCGCACTGCAGGGCGGCTGGCTGCATACTGGCGACCTCGGGGCGTTGGACGAGAGTGGATTCTTGACGCTGCGAGACCGCTCCAAAGACATGATCATCTCTGGCGGCTCCAATATCTATCCGCGCGAGATTGAGGAGGTGATGCTGCAAGAGCCGGGTGTTGTGGAAGTTTCCGTGGTAGGCCGCCCGCACAAAGACTGGGGCGAGGAGGTGGTGGCTTTCGTGGTAACCAAGCCAGGAGAAGACGTGACACCGGAGCGACTCGACGCGATCTGCCTTGAACACATCGCCCGTTTTAAACGGCCTAAGGAATACCGCTTCGTTGAGAGCCTTCCGAAAAATAATTACGGCAAAGTCCTGAAGACGGAACTGCGAAAGCGTCTTCAAGAGGATACAACGCACCAGGAGAAGTCCCCATGACCCGACGTGTTAACGTCATTGGAATCGGCTCGACCCGGTTCGGCCCACAACCGGACAAAGGAATCGTGCAACTCGCCATTGAGGCCGCCGAGGCCGCCATCCGCGAAAGTGGCATCGAACGAGAGCGCATTGGCGCGCTCTACTTCGGGAATTTCATCAGTGGACCGCTAACAGGCCAGGAGGTTTTGGCCGGAATCGTCGCGGACAACCTTGGTCTCCCGAATATCCCTTGCACCAAGGTGGAGGGCGCATGTGCATCGGGCGGAATCGCCTTCCGACACGCGAAGCTCGCCGTGGAGAGTGGGCAGTGCGATGTCGCTTTGGTCGTGGGTGCAGAGAAGATGACACAAGCGCCGTCGGCAACGATCACGGCGGCGCTGAACTGTGCCATGGACAATCGCAGTGACGGCGCTTCAGGACTGACCTTCCCCGGTTTTTTCGGTATGGCATGGCGGCTATACGAGCAGAGATATACGCTGACGCGCGCCCAAGTATCGGCAGTCGTTCGCAAGAATAAAGCTAACGGTTTGCTCAACCCGCTTGCGCAGATGGGGCGCGCCCTAAGCGATGAGGAGATAGAGCAATCACCATTCATCTGCGATCCGATGCGTCTGTTTGACTGCTGTCCAGCGTCCGACGGTGCCGCAGCTCTCGTCCTTGCTGCAGACGAACTAGTTACAACTGGCGGCGCGGTGCCCGTTCGCGTACTCGCCTCGGCGCAGACACGTGGGGCCGCCCGGATTGCAGGGCACCCCGATCTTTGTAGCTTTGACGCGACCGTGTCGGCCGCAAATCGTGCTTTCAAGGAGGCCGGAATCGACCGCTCGCACATCGATATCGTCGAACTCCACGACTGTTTCTCGATCGCGGAGATTCTCGACAGCGAGGATCTGGGGCTCATTCCGCGAGGCCAAGGTGCGCATTGGGCCAAAGAAGGCCGAACCGCCGTTGGTGGCGATCTTCCGATCAACCCGAGCGGTGGACTGCTTGCCAAGGGCCATCCCGTCGGTGCTACTGGGGTCGGGCAGATCTATGAGACGGTCCTGCAACTGCGCGGCGACCATTCGAATCAGGTGAAGGACGCAGCTTTCGGGCTGACGCATAACTTGGGTGGAACCGGCGTTGCTTGCACGGTCAACATCTTTGGGAGGTACGATGCCTAAGCGAGAGACAGAAGGCAGCCAGGTCAAGGCGCTGCGCTGCGAGAAGTGCGGGGCGCTCGACCCCGGGCCGAGAGAACTCTGCCCAAAATGCCATTCACCCGAGCTGACGGACATTTCCGTTCCGGGTGTTGGGACATTGCTTTCCTGGACCACCATTCGGCGCCCCCCAACCGCTTTTCGCGAAGATGGGCCATACCACATCGTCGTGGTTGATCTGGACGTGAAGCTGCGGGTGACGGCACGGCTAGTCGCACCATCGCCCGGAGTCTCTCCTGGAGCACGTGTCAGATGTGTCGGCACCAAAAACGATGTTCCGATTTTTAAGGAGACTGATGCATGAGCAAGGAAATTCTTTTTGAGCGTGACGGCCGTGTCGCGATCATCACTATTAACCGTGCAGACAAGATGAACTCACTCGACTTCGCTGCGAACGAAGAACTGGTCGAGGCTTGGCGCGAGTTCGATGCAGATGACAACTTGCAGGTCGCGGTTGTGACTGGAGCAGGCGACAAGTCATTCTGCGCTGGCGCCGATCTCAAAACCTACACCATGAATTTTGCTAATCGACCCGCCCCCGAATTTCGCTCCCGTTACACTAATGGGCTCGGCATTGGCGGCATAACTAGGGGAATGGAAATCTACAAGCCGATCGTTGCGGCTATAAATGGCTTTGCGATCTCGGGCGGTCTTGAGCTGGCCCTGGCTGCAGACATCCGCTTTTGTTCTCCGAACGCCGAGTTCGCTCTCCAGGACGTTAAATGGGGTTTTCATGCCTGCGATGGTGGCTTGATCCGATTGCCACAGATCGTCGGTCACGGCAATGCCATGGAGATAATTTTGTCGGGCGAACGCATCAACGCAGAACACGCTTTGCGCATCGGCCTCGTCAATCGGATCTCTCCGCAGAACCAATTACTGCAGAATGCGTGCGAGTACGCGGAAATGCTGGCCAAGCGGGCACCTTTGCCGCAGCGGTTCGCAAAGGAAGTAATGAAACGATCAGTAGGCCTGCCGATGGAAGAGGCTCTGCGGCTGGAATCGCGATCTTTCTATGACCTCGGTGGAACCGAGGACATAGCGGAGGGTACAACTTCATTTCGTGAGAAGCGGGAGGCAAATTTCAAAGGCAAATAATGTTCACCAATATTGTGTTTGCAGAGCTCCAAAAGTTGATGGAGCCGAAGCAATCTGCGATGCAAACAATAAAAAAAGGAAATAGATATGAAGTCTATATTGAAAGCGATAGCTATCGGGGTTGCCGCTACCCTGGGTTCGGCCTCGGCGCTGGCATTAGACGTCAAAGTCGGTGTCATCCAGGGCCTAAGTGGTCCGCCGGCGATTGTAGATTTCGGTGAAAGCTATCTGCAAGGTATTCGGATGGCGCTGAAGGAATACAAGGCTGAAGGCGGTACAGCAAATATTGAATTAATTGTCTACGACGACGAAGCCAACCCGCAGCGAGCCGTCAGCTTCGCGCAACGCCTTATCCAGAACGATAACGTGTCGGCTGTGATGGGAACGGTCAGCAGCGGCAACGTCATGGCTTTTGCCCCGATTTTACAACGCGCTGGCATTCCGCTCATCGCTGGCCCTTCGATCGCGACCGGAATCACAACCAAGTTCATCGACGAAGATCCGAGCTTCATATTCCGTTGTTCAATGGTTGAGAAGTTCCAGATCGACAAAATGCTCGATTGGGGTATTGAGAATTTTGACAGAATCGGTCTCCTACATTCGACCACTGGTTACGGTAGCTTCGCGGCGAGCGAGATCCAGAAAGGTATGGAAGAGCGCGGCGTGAAACTGGTCGCAATTGAAGCGGCAGCGCCCGGCATCAACGACCTAACACCACAGATGATCCGCCTGCGTGACGCCGGTGCAGGTCTGGTGCTGAACTTCCATGAATCCTTCGAGCTGCCGTATCGCGCTTTGCCCCGCATCGACTACAGGCCAACCTTCGCGGGCAACTGGGGCCTGTCGTCAGAAAAGGTCATCGACATTGTCGGCCGTGAGGCAATCGAGGGTACAGTGATGGGCCAGGCGCTCGACCTGAGCGATCCTAAGGCTGCTGGGTTTGACGAAAGGATGCGAGCAGAGTTTGGCGCAGCCTATCGCTGGCCTGTATTGGCAGCTCTCGGCTATGACGGCGGACGCATAATGTTTCAGGCGATCGAGAATTCCGGCTCGGATGATCCAGCAGCGATCCGCAACGCTATCGAGTCGATTCAGGAAGTCGACGCGATCTCGTCGACTCCGGCCGAACCCTTCTCGGCCAACGACCACGAGTGCTTGGATGCTGAACACGTCTTCCTCGGCGTGTGGCGTGACGGTCGCGTTGTCCGCCTCGAATAAGCTTGCTCGCTTCGGCTGACCGGCCTTGCATCGGGCGAACTCGATGCAAGGCCGATCAATTTCCCTGTCAATAACCTGATCAGCGTGGACGCAGATGCTAGACACATATCTTCAGATTCTTGTTAGCGGGCTGGCTATGGGTGCAATTTATACACTCACAGCCAAGGGTCTTTTCATTGCCCACCTCGCTACCCACAAGTTGAACTTCGGTCAGGGGGACTTCCTTATGGTCGCGGCTTTCCTCTCCATGTCGATGATTCTGGCCGGAATTCCGGTGCTGCTCACAGCGCTGTTGGTGCTTGTCGCCATGGGCCTGCTAGGGTGGGGTCTTGAGCGGTTCGCCATTCGCCCGCTGGATCGTTTTGGTCGTGGGGGTGGGGGGGGCACCTATTCGTGGATCCTGACGACGGCAGGCGTTGGGCTCATCCTGCAAAACATCGCAGAGTTGGTCTGGGGGAAATCGTCTCATTATTCGCCGTCTCTGTTCTCGGGAGGACGCGGTAACGTCATCGAGATTGCTGGAATCAACTTGTTTGCCGAGGAGATCCTCGTCATCGGTTTCGCCACAGTGGTGGTTGTCTTCTTTTACTACATGTTGTTTCGCAGTCGTTGGGGTCGCGCCGTTTACGCCGTCGCCTTCAATCCTGAGGCGGCAATGCTATTAGGCATTGACGTTCGGCGCACGGTCGTCCTTGTCTTTGTGCTGGCGTCGCTACTCGCCGGCGTCTCGGGGATACTGATTGGCCCTTTGCTCACTATTCATCCCCACATCGGTCTTACATTCACGATTAAAGCGCTCGCGGTTGCGGCGATTGGAGGTTTCTCGAACCCGCTCGGCATTCTGATCGGCGGCCTATTATTCGGTGTGACGGAAGCTTTTTCCAACTATTTCGACTCCGCGTTTGGTGATCTTTATCCACTTATCTTCGTCCTAATCTTCCTCGCTTTTCGGCCCAGCGGGCTGTTTGGCGAGACACGGGCTGATGTGCGTTAACTAAGGGAGGTTCGAATGAAACGTTTCGTTTACATATTGATGGCGATTGCGATCGGAGTTTTCCCGTTGGTGGTTGAGAACACCTTCTACGTCTATCTGGCTCAAACTGTTGCCTTTACGTCGATAGCCGTCATCGGGCTAAATTTTCTGCTTGGCCTGTCGGGTCAGATGTCGCTCGGACAGGCAGGCTTCTATGCGATAGGCGCTTATGCCAGCGCCATTCTTGCCACCGATTATGGCTGGCCGCTTTATGCAGCAATCCCGTTCGCACTAATCGTATCAGGGATAGCCGGCGCGATCGTTGGGTTGGTGGCTATGCGAACACGTGGACTCTACCTTGCGATGGCGACGCTGGCATTCGGCTTTATCGTCGAGATCGTGGCTCAGCGTTGGGTCGACCTGACTGGCGGAACGATGGGACTCATGGGCGTGCCGACCCTCGATTTCGGTGATTTCCGCATGGGACCGACTTATTTCTTCTGGGTGGTCGGCTTCGCATGGTTGTTCGTCCAAATTGGGAGTGATTACATTTTTGCATCACGATGGGGTAGGAACCTGCTGGCTATCAAGGACAGTGAGAGCTTTGCTCGAACCGTCGGCCTGAACGTGCCGGTCTGGCGCACCGGGGTGTTTGTCCTCAGTGCCGTTCTGGCAGGTCTGGCGGGGACATTTTTCGCCCACCAGAACGGCTTTGTCAGCAGCGACGCCTTCTCAATCCAGCTGACGCTCGCCCTGCTTGTGGCGGTCGTAATAGGTGGTCTGGGGCGAAGCTACGGTCCGGTGCTGGGTACGGTCATCCTACTGGCAATCGACGAGGGTTCAGCCTCGTTGCACAATTTTAGTCTGATGATCTACGGCGGCATTCTCCTTCTTGTCCTTTTGGGCTTCCCAGAAGGCGCGACAGGTGTTATCCGCAAGCTAACCCCGTCTGGACTGCGCCGTGCGCTCATGGTGGCGCCAAGTTTGCCTGTGGCTGTGCCTCTTGAAGAGGTGTTTTCCCAAAAGCGACGCGGCGAATCCGTCGGCCTGTCGGTGGAGGCTATTTCCAAGTCTTATTCGGGCATCCTTGCCGCACAAAACGTCAACCTGTCCGTCGCACCGGGGACAGTCCACGCTCTGATCGGACCGAACGGCGCGGGCAAGTCGACTGTGATTAATGTGATTGCGGGGCTTTACGACGCCGACAGCGGACGGATTCGGATTGGTGATACCGACCTTACTAAGCTCCCGGCGCACAAACGGGCGCGACTTGGTCTAGCGCGGACATTCCAAAACCTTCAGTTGATTGGAAGTCTTCCGGTGCTCGACAATGTGCTTCTTGGAATGGAATGTGACGCCCAACCTACCGGCGGCTTCTTGGGCTGGCTGATCGATCCTAATCACGAGCGCATTGCGCGCGGGCAAGCAATGGCTATTTTACAGTTCTTTGGCATCGAAGAGTTTGCAGGTCACTATCCTGATGATCTGTCCTACGGTCACCGCAAGCTGGTGGAGTTGGCGCGTGCCGTCGGCCAACACCCGAAGGTGATGTTGCTCGATGAGCCAGTTGCCGGGATCAATACCCAAGAGGTGAAGGAGATCGGGCAGGGGATTCTGAAGCTGCGCGAGTTAGGTATCACCGTGCTGTTGGTTGAGCACAATATGGAATTTGTTATGCGCGTATCGGATCGCATTACTGTGCTGGACTATGGCCAAGTGATCGCCGATGGCGTTCCGGCCGAAGTTAGAGCCAATCCTAAGGTAATTGAAGCCTATCTAGGCGTGGAAGGGGAGACAACATGAGTTCAACCCCGCTTTTGAAGGTGGACGCGATTGACGCCTCCATCGGAGCGATCAATATCCTCCATGGCGTCTCGCTGTCGGTGTCGTCTGGTGAGTTGGTAACAGTCATCGGTGCCAATGGTGCCGGCAAGACGACCCTATTACGCGTGATTTCCAACGTCCTGAAGCCTAGCCTAGGCCAGATCGTGTTTGATGGTGCGTCCACTACTGAGGTAGATGCGCATCGCCTGGCGCGTCGCGGACTCATCCATGTTCCGCAGGGCCGTCAGATTGTCCCAACGCTAAGCGTCTACGACAACCTGATCATCGGGGCCGAACGCTCAGAGATCGTCGATTCAGAGGCTCTCATGGAGAACCTGGAGCGGGAGTACTCGCGCTTTCCGGTACTGCGGGAGAGGAAAGATCTAGCAGCCGGCTCCCTTTCCGGCGGCGAGCAGCAGATGCTTGCTGTCTCGCGGGCCCTGATGATGAGACCCAAACTCCTTATGCTTGACGAGCCCTCGCTCGGCCTCGCGCCGCAAATCGTCAGGACTATTCTCAACGCGTTGCGCCAGCTTGCTGACGAGGGACTCGCGGTTCTGTTAGTAGAGCAGGTGGCCATGGCCGCGCTGTCCGTTGCCGACAACGCTCATGTTCTGCGAAACGGTGAAGTTGCTCTCTCGGGTACCGCCTCTGATCTGCGTCGGGACCAGTCGCTGGTCGAAAGCTATCTCGGCTGATCAAGGAAACTGATGACATGAACGCGCGCGGACTTGTGGTGAAGCAGTTTGGTGACTGGCGAGATGTCGAGGTCGGCAACGTCGAATTGTCACCGGTCGGGCCCAACGACATCCTTGTTGATGTCGAAGCGGCATCGCTGAACTTTCCGGACCTGTTGCTCATTGAAGGGAAGTACCAGACCCGACCTAAGTTGCCATTCATCGCCGGACGCGATGCTGCGGGCGTGGTGCGTGAATGTGGAGCGGAAGTGATGCGTTTTAGTGCTGGCGATCGCGTTGCAGTCCAAGCCCCGCACGGCGCCTTCGCCGATCGGATCGTGGTGGCCGCCGACCGAGCGGCGCGCCTCCCGAAAGCGTTGAGTTTCGCGGCCGGTGCGGCTTCGGCAACCGTTTTTGCTACGGCGCACGTCGCGCTCGACATTCGAGCCCGCTTGCAACTTGGCGAACGTGTCTTAGTCACTGGTGCAGCTGGAGGGGTCGGCACCGCGATGCTGCAGCTCTGTCGGCTGCGTGGCGCCATACCGATTGCGCTCGTATCTTCAGAGCAAAAGGCCGCGTTCGCCCGGGCGCATGGGGCCGAAGCGGTGATACGAACCGATCTGATCGGCGACCTCCGCGATGGCTTGCGCCAGGCGCTGAGCGACGAAGGTTTCAACGGGGTGGACGTCGTTGCCGATGTTGTCGGCGGCGATGTATTCGATGCCAGCTTACGCGTTCTGCGCTCCGAGGGACGCTTGCTTGTCGTTGGTTTCACGTCCGGGCGCATTCCCGAAATGCGTGCAAACTATGCCCTGCTCAAAAATATTGCAATCTTGGGTTCGCCCCTCGAACATTATTTAGAGAGTTCTGGTGCAGCGGTGATGCAGGCGCTTGAGAAAATCCTTGTCGAGATACCGACGGCCGACCTCGAAGCCATGGTCACTGCCAGATTTCTCCTTTCGGAATTCGAGCATGCTGCCGAGCAAGTGATTGCACGCAAGGTTCTAGGCAAAGAGGTCTTGACCCTAAAGGAGTAATTTGGATGCTAACACGGGTTCTACCCCCTTACTGCGGACACTTCTAAAAAGAGGCACACTGTGCCAAAAGAGTGTTCATGTCCAAACGCGGGAAAGTCAGTCCAGAATTCAAACGTGAAGCCGTCGCGCTGACTCGCCAACCCGGTGTGAGCTGTCGCCAGATAGCCTTAGATGTTGGCATTAATTCCAACCCTCTGTCCAGGTGGCGCTGTAGTGGTTCAATGATTCCGGACACCAACGTAGGTGGTAATATTGCCGCCATAAGCGAGGTGTCTGATGACCAGGAAACGACGATCTTTTACGCCGGAGTTCAAGCAGGAAGCCGCCTGTCTGGTGCTTGACCAAGGGTTCTCTATTGCCGAAGCCAGCCG
>Ga0307486_1002263_pt1 | contig 13646 bp, 12 predicted proteins | sample CBIW02metaG_FD_203663 | JGI IMG/M metagenome (GOLD analysis project Ga0307486, IMG submission 203663) | Sea-ice brine microbial communities from Beaufort Sea near Barrow, Alaska, United States - CBIW 0.2 | ecosystem: Environmental > Aquatic > Marine > Coastal | place: USA: Alaska | collected... | reverse complement strand
ATTCCTACTTGCTATCTTTTTATATGAAGGGGGTCAGCATCCGCCGGAATGGCAGTAAATTAAGGTTCCTGTTCATGCTGCTAAATTTGCGCCCCGGAGAGGGGTCAGCTTAGTCCGGTGTATCCAAAAGGACAAAAAACAGCTAAAGGAGTTATGGAATAAAACATTGAATGCGAGAGGGGAAACCATTTTTGAAAAACCTTCTTTCCGGGAATCGGCCAAACATAACCGCTGTATCATCTATGTCAACGGATTTTATGAACACCATCATCTTAACGGAAAAACCTTTCCGTTCTACATTCATCAAAAAAACGAAAAACCTTTGCCATTGGCCGGACTTTGGAGCGAATGGACAGATCAGGAAACAGGGGAGATGCTCAACACTTTTTCCATAGTGACCACCAGGGGAAATAAAATGCTGACCAAAATCCATAACAACCCAAAATTAGAAGGACCAAGAATGCCGTTAATTTTGCCGCAGGAATTGGAAGACAAATGGCTTAACCCAATTGAAGACGAATTGGATATTAAATCAATTCAGGAATTGATAAAAGCATACCCTGATGAAGAATTGGATACTTACACGGTTAGACGATTAAGGGGAAAAGATTATATCGGGAATGTCGAGAAAGTTTTCGAACCTTTTGAATATGCAGAATTAAAGGCTTAATAATAATCTTTTGCTATCACCATGATCCGTATTAAAATCTGAAATTAATTTCTGTTTTGATCCGGATGGGATTGTTATTAATAGAAATAATCTTGTTATTAAATTGAAAGAAGATGTATATACATGCAGTGATAAATTATTCTAAATTAAAAGAAACATTTCTGAAAACATTTGTATATTTGCATTGTTCTTTACCTTAGGTAAGGAATTTACAAAGGTTTTGAACGTTGAACCCGAATCAACGTTTTTTTTTGTGCCTAATCTTCTCCAAAAAATTCTTCAGACTTTTGAAAATCAGGGCTTTCTAAAATATTATCAATATCATTTTTCTCATATGCTGTAACCAGTTTTGCTTTGAGTTTTCCTGTAAAACGTATAATTACAACATAATTCCCTTTTACAATTGCTACTCTCCTGTTAGAGTAATAGTTTTTTTTGTTATTATCCCAACCTTTTTTTAAAATTGCATCCCCATCCTGTAAAGTGTCTCTAATCCATAGCATTTTTTCAAGTCTATTTAAGGATAAGATTGACTTGTCATTTTTTTGCCTATCAGCACTTTCATAAAAACAATGGTCAAACATGTCTTCGTAAAATTTCACTTTTACAGAATCAAATGTTTCAATTTCAGAAATACAGTATTCATTATACCACATTTCACGCATTTCGGCTTCTCTGGTTGCCTCTGATATCAAATGAGGTTTTAACTTTTTATACGCTATTACCATCCACCTTGAAGATTTATTTTAAACACATTAAATTTCTCTTCCCATTTAGGAGTAGGTGCAATAGTATTGCCTAAATATGTGCTCTCTATATGTGTAATTAATCCAATTTTAGCAGAACTTGTAATTTCTTTATTAAATTTTGCGTTAGTTAATCCTGTAAGAATATCTGCCAATTGGATACCTAAAGATTGATTTGATGGCAGACCTTGAACCTGTTGTATACCAGAAGTTAAATTAGAATTATCTAATGAATTTTTAAGCGATTTTAATCTCGTCCTATCTCTATTTACTTTTAAGTCAAGAAATATGTTATAATTATTAAAGTCGAATATCCAATGATGTAGTAATTGGTAATAAAATTTGTAAAACCCAAGTTCAATATCTTTATTATTGAACTTGTAGTTATCTACTTTATCTGCCTCAATTAAAATTGCTCTAAATCGTATTTGTTCGGTTTGAAAGAAATAATCCAAGATATCTTTATATAATTCTTGAAATTGTGGTGAAACCTTATTCCATTTGAGTTCACCGTAAACACCATGTTTTGCTTTTATAGCATTAATATGTTCCTTAAAAATATCTCTATAATCAGCAGGCATCCAAATACCACCAATCGCAGTAAATAAATGAGCTTTTTTTTGGCTCAGTGCTTCTAAGCCACTTTCATCACAATATACCTCGAAATTCATGAACTGTGAATGTTTATATTATTCCTCATTTTTTTTTAATTAGAAATTAGATAAATTGACTCCTTATTTTAAAATCTCTTGTATAATTACAACAACCCACTTCTTTTCCCAAACATTGGTTTTAATTCATCCCAAAAGCCTTGTTCAATAAGTTCTGTGAGATTGATATTTGCGGTGGAATGATCCGGACCTGAAATTTTATATAATTGAACTTTTATTCCGGAATTGATTTCTTTTGGCAACCAGTGGATTATGTGCATAGAAAAAACGCCTTTACTTCCGACTCCAAAATGGTTGCACATTCTGGTTTTTAGATTGGAACCCTTGCTACTCCCTACATACAAGACTTTTTTCTCTAATTCTTTTTGATAATTCACCTTAGACATAGCATGTTCCTTTTTTGCTTTGTAAATTCTGAATAATCCTTGTATATCCTCACTTGATTGAGGAGCTTCGAAGGAAACGGTATAAATGAGATTTCCTTTTAAACCCTTAAAAAAGCCTGTTAAAATCGATTTAAGTTCACCGCTATCATCATTATATAATTGATAAGTGCTAATAAATAGTGGTTCTTTAACCTTTTCAATTTCGCATTTCTCAAGTAAATTCTGAGTTTCAACTAATAGGTTTTTTTGGTTATTCTTGATGTCTTCAACTTTAATTTCCATTTATCGCTTGCTTTACTAAACTCATTAAATATTCTAAATTTTTATCATCTGTTACAAGTATTTCATAATCGCCATTTCCGAAGTGCCCGGTTTTAGAAACATCTCTCATCAACTCCTTAGGGTCGTCCAAGGCGCCTTTTGGAAGATTAATAAAGATCTTGATACCTTTATTTAGAATACTTATATCGGCAATATTTTTATTCTTTTTAAAAGCTATATAAACCTTTTTAGGTTCTACTTCAATATCATCCGCAAGATTCAAAATTGCTTCTTTATAACCCTCGTACAATTCTCTAATGTCATCCGATTTATCCTTTAGATGATCATCTTCGGTATATACTTTTATCTGCTCTGTAACAGCTTGTAACTCTTTGTTGGAAGATGCCAAAGGTTTAATGCTTTCTGAAGATTTACTCTTTTTTATTTGATTAACACTTACCAGGTTATTTTCATAGCGTTTAATTTCCCATAATTCGATGGCTATATCTTTAAAATTGGTGGCAGACCTTTGATTTTCTGTAAAGGAGGTAGAGACAAATACCACTCGGGTTTGAGACCAATCGATCTCGTTTCTTTTTAATGATGATTTGCGGGTTTCGTTGTACTCGATAATAAAATCAGCTTTATTTTCAAGCATAAGGCCCAAATAGGTGAAGCCCTGATCTATAACGCTAATATTTTTATTTCTTTTGTATTCAATAATTATGAATGCTTTAGATTGAGGATCATAAGCCAGGGTATCAATTCTTTTGTTTTTAATGGTGAATTCAGATTTCACTAAAACCAAACCCATTAAATTGAATAGATTGCTTTCGAAAACCTGTTGGATTTCCCGTTCAAGTTTAAACGGATTTTCCTTAATGTTGTTAAGATTTTTAGATGGACTTAGGTTAAAGAGTTGCATATTAATCTTTTAAATTAATGATTAGTTTTTGACCTTTTTTCCGGAATAATCTTTCCTTTTTATTAGGCTCCATATTTTTCTCCGGCCTCCGCAACCATACCTAACTTTTCCTCTGCTTCCCTAACCGTAACCTGCCCATTCATTAGCATTGGCAATAACCAATCTCTCAGTGCAGTTAGTTTTATGTTTTCTAATTCAATTGTATTCTGTTTTTCAAATACAGGAAAAAGTATCTTATTAAATTGTTTTAATGTCGGACTAGTAGGCTTAACTACTTTCAATGAAAATAAATCATCCTTTGTTATTGAGCCAAACGTAGTGCCAGCCGAATTTCGTCTATCGAATATTTGTTTTAGATTTACCATAACTCCAAATAAATAAGCAAGACAATTATCCTTACTATTTAGTGAAGCCAATCCACGACCTATGCAACAATTTTCTTTAGCAATATTTAAAGTTCCAACAGGTGCTCGAACACTAAGTAAAATATCCCCTTGCTTTGCAAATCTTGTTGGTGAAGTAGTGTATTTTCTAATGGAAGGGAATCTATTTCCAAAATCGGTGCAACCCTGATAAAATATTATTCCTTTTCCTTCTTCATTATAACTTTCTCCGGGAGGTGATTGCCCCATAGTAATATTTGCAATATCCTTAAGTTCTCCATTTTTCCATCCCTCAGGAATTTCCCAATTCAACACTTCATTATATACCATCTTACCACCAGACAATTTATAAGGCTTTCCTTTATTATCCGGAAAATTAAATTGGACAAACCAATAATCATAAAGCAATTTTGCCATTGCTTCTAACTCTTGGTTTATTTTGTTGTTGAGTTCTATTTTGGAGTCTAAATCTGAAAGAACTTTGGCGATGTTTGATTGGATATGTAAATCTTTAGGATATATAATGCTTAAATCCTCCATAAAGGACTTTGTTAAGTGCAGCATTATACTCCCGTGTGTTGAACTTTTAAAAGAATGAGTTTTATTTGATAAATAGTAATAGAGATAAACTTTATTTAGAATTGCTTCATTTGCTACCAATTTCCAAATATGATAATGATAAATTGTTTTGTTGCCTTTCCAAATCCTTGGACCAAATGACGCTGACCAAGCAAATAGTAAATCTTTAAATTCACAATATTTATCTCCTGGCAACTCCATATCCGAATAATACCAGGAACTATTTGTAAAAAAATTACCTACTCTTAATACTTTATATTTACCCTCATTTAATAATTCACTTTGTTTATATGCACGACCATTTATAACTTGGCATATATCTCCTAAACGTTGATTTCTCCAATTACTCATACCTCAATCCGTTTAAATTATTTTGAATTTCGGATTCTAAGGTTTTACTTTCAGCAAATAAGGTGCTTAAATTGGTTTGAAAATCGTTCATTTTGGTTTCAAACTCCTCATGGGTAATATCGGTATATTCGATTTTTACTTCAAAATATTGCCCTGCACTTAAACTGTGGTTTTTAGCTTCAATATCTGAATAACTAACAATAACTGAGAAATTCTCTTCAGCAGTTTTAGTGTTAAATGTGTCAATAATTTTTTGTTCTTCTTCGGGGCTTAAAAGTGTCTTCTGATTTTTACCTTCTTTTACTTTTGTTCCTAAATTAGAAGCGTCAATTAAAACAACATCGCCTTTATTTTCTTTGTCCAAAAACAGAATAGATACGTTTGTTCCGGTAGTCGCAAAAATATTGCTCGGCATAGAGACTACTCCCGCCAACATTTTTTGCTCCACCATACGTTCCCTGATTTTCTTCTCAATACCGCTGTTAGCAGTAATAAATCCGGTGGGGACAACTATTGCCGCCTTTCCTTTTACAGAAAGGGAGTGCATAATGTGTTGAATGAACAAGGTGTAAATTGACATACTGTCCTTTTTTGCTTTTGGCACATTTGGTATGCCTGCAAAAAAGCGTTCGTGGTTTTCTTTGGTATCAAGGTCTGTACTGTAGTCGCTAAAATCCAATTTAAAAGGAGGATTTGAAACTATGTAATCAAACTTCTCCAACTTTCCGTTTTTGTCCTTGTGATATGGATGTAAAATAGTGTTCCCCTGGATAATGTTTTGAATGGAATGAACAAGGTTATTTAAGATCAGGTTCAAACGCAACAGGCTGGAAGATTTTTGTGAAATATCCTGGGAATAGATTGTACACTTTTCTTCTCCAATTGCATGAGCCAGGTTCATTAACAAGGTTCCGGAACCAGCTGATGGATCATAACAGGTTACATTTTCAACTTCCTTGTTTACCAAACAAGCTGCCATAATTTTGGCCACTGCATGGGGAGTATAATATTCGGCATATTTTCCGCCACTGTCTTTGTTGTAATCTGAGATCAGGTATTCAAAAATGGTCGCGTAAAAATCGTATTTCTCATTAAAAATATGCTCAAAACTGAAATTGATCAACTTATTAATAAGTGCCTTGCAAAAACTATCACGTTTAGAGGTGTCAGATATGTATTCGCTCACCCGGTCAAACAGAATAACCTTAGAGCCACTTTCTGTTTTAACCGAGAAAATATCGGTATTTGTTTTGGCAATATCCAATAAGGTATCGTCAAATGTTTTGGCAAAATTGGCTTCATCCTGTTTGTGATAGAGTGCGGCTATAAAATGTTCCGGTTTTAACTGCGCTGTTCCTTCACTTATTTGCAAGAGCAGCATTTCGTATTCGTCCTTGCTATAATTCTTTAAGGTTTCCTGCCAGTTTTCATCTTTTGCCAGGGCTTTGTCAACTTTTTTTACTTCATTGGCAAACTTATCATTTAGAAACTTATATAGGAAAACCTGGGTGATAATCTTAAACTCATTCCCATCGTTCCCCAAACCATAATTAGCACAAACGCCTTTCAGTTCATCTATTAGCGTTTTCGCTTTACTCTCAAAAATTTTTGTTGTCATGCGGTTTTTCCGTAAAATTCGTTCATATATTCCTTCACCACTAATTTGTTGATAAAATTAGAATTATCGGCATTCAAAGGTATGTTGTTCTTTGTTTTAAACTGGTCTATAACCAGGCGAACCATCATTTTTTCCACATAACTTTCATTCTCCAATATTTTTGCGTTTTGTAAAATGTGATTATCTGCTGCTGTTTTTAATCCGGATAATGCATCAAATAACTGGCTTTCACTCTTTGTTAAATCACCTTTCTCCATCAGGCGTTTGTGAATCCGGGCATATTTAGCATCGTTTTCATATTTTGCCTGAATCAGTTTGTTTTTTCGTTCCAGTTCCCTGGCTTTTTTATGAATGGCTTCCAATGCTTCAATATTTTTTTCCATATCCTCTTTGGTCACTTCGCTAAGATTTTTCTTCTTAAACAAACGTTCCAGTTCTTCCTTTAATGAAATAAATACAGGGTCTTTTTGATCCATATTTCCACCCAAAGCTTCCCTTGTTTTTTGCAGGATATTCTTTAACTCATCGGCTAAAATCATTTCTTCCTCTTTCACCTTGGTAAAAGCAAAAAGCACATCTTCCAGGGCGATATTCAATAGATTAGAGGTGTCTACATTGTTTTCCAATGACTCTTTAAGATTGATGAGTGCCAAGTGATTGTTGGCTTCCCTGGAGAGTTCGGTCAGCTTTTTAAAATCCAGTTTTTCCAACAAATCGTAATTACCTGTAAGTCTTATTAAGTTGTACAGGGCTTTGGCATTATTAAGAGCTTTAGTAAGCTCCAGCATTTGTTTGCGATCCTTAATTTGTGTGATTTGTTGAGAGAAAACCTCTGCATTTTTTGTGTCAAAATGAAACAGGGCATCTTTAATTTCCTTAATCTGCGTTTCAATTTCTTCAGACGACATAAACAAATCAGAATAATGTTGCATCTCATCACCTAATTCGGATTGAAGTTCGTCAAAATAGGCTTTATTGGTCTTGTCAAATTCACTTTGAATGTTGGCAAAATCAACCACATATCCGTATTTGAAATTTTTATACGTTCTATTAACACGGGTCAAGGCTTGTAATAAGTTGTGAGATTTAATAACACGCCCAACATAAAGTTTCTTTAACCTTTTAGCGTCAAAACCAGTCAAAAGCATTTTAAATACAAACAGAATATCAATTTTGCCTTCTTTAAAATCTTCGACCTTTTTCTTGCGGATTTCTTTGGTGTCAACATCGTGTAATATAAGTGCGGCAGTATTGACCTCTATATCTTTTTTCCTCTTTGTGGCATAGCTAACCGCAGGCTCGGCAGCCATTGACAATGGTTCTGAAATAATACTATAATTTACCTTAGCATACTTCTCCTGAAAAATTTCGAACATCATTTTTGCCTGGTCTGAAGAGTCACAAACAACCATAGCGCCTATGGTGGAATCGTTCATTGTAATACGGCTATTTTCAAAGTCGTTTACAATATAATATAACATTGGCTCCACAAATTTATAATGTGAATAGACTACCTTTTTACTTGTATTACCTTTTAAAATCTCAATTTCTTCCAATGCCTTTTTGAGAGTAAGTTTGTAGCTGGTCTCAATTTCTTCACGAATTAACCGAAGTGTATAGCCATCGGCAATGGAAGCATTGTAATAATATTTATGGATATAATTTCCGAAAATTGATTTTGAATTATAATCTGTTCCTAAAAGCGGGGTTCCGGTCAAACCAATTTTCACTGAATTTGGATCAGACTCCCTGAGGTTTGCCAGAAAACTTCCTTTAGGATTGTAACTGCGATGCACTTCATCTAAAAAGTAAATTCGTTGTAAATTCAAATTATAATCGGTATTCCGGGCAACATCCGGATCATCCTTAAATTTTTGGATATTCACAACCGTAATTTCAGGTCTTCCTGAATTGTTTTCAATTGCTTTCGACGATTTAATGGTTCGGGCAAATTCATCCTTTGAATTGACATTATGAACGATCAAACCCCTGCTTTTGAATTCTCTGCCCGCCTGAATCAATAAGTCCATTCGATCTACAATAAAGTAGAACTTGGGGATAACACCTCTTTTTTGGTAATAATTTGTCAGGAACTTGACATTGTAGTAGGCAAGTGCTGTTTTTCCGCTACCCTGTGTGTGCCATATAATCCCTTTTGTAATTCCTTTATTAAGTGTATTTTCAATCGCTTTTGTAGCAAATAGCTGGGGATAACGCATTATGTGTTTCTCCATACCTTGTTTTTCATTCACATAGGCAATTGCATATTGTAAAATAAAGGATAGGCGATCCTTGCTTAACATTGAGGTACAAATTCTATTGGTGGGTGTTTTTGGATCCTTATTGGTGGCAAACTCTTGGGTATGCTTAATTCCAACAAGATTGGTATCTTTTAAAACATAGTTTTCAATAATATCATTATTGGGACGTAGAATCTGTTTTAGGTCGAACTTTTCTTCTTCTCTAAAATAATTAAAAATAGGTTTTTGATAGGATGAAGAAGCATAAAAAGCTCCCTCGATTAAGGTTGTTGAGCCGTCATCATATTCCATGTTATTTGAGAATATCATCATTTGGGTAATATTCACAAACTTCCTAAACTTCTTATTCTGAAAACGTTTATTGATACGTTCCCTTTCTGCAATTACACCATCTTTATTATTAGGTTTCTTTACCTCAATAAACACCAGTGGCATTCCATTTATTAATAATATAATATCAGGCCTGAATTCTTCATCATCCTTTTTATAGGTTAATTCAGTAACCACATTAAATGTGTTGTTTTCAAAATTTTCAAAGTCGATTAACTTAATACCTGATCTATCGGTTAATTTTTCATAGAACACCTTACCTAAATCTTCATTGTCAAGCGCTAGAGTTACTTCATCCAAAATCCTGGCTGCATCATCATCCTCCAATCCAGGATTTATTTTTTTGATACTGGATTTAAAAATATCTGTAAAAATATTAGTGTCGGTATCCCAATTGCTGTTTTTCAGCGATATGTACGTATAGCCTAAGCGGATTAAGTGTAAAATAGAAGGGATTTTTACCCGGGAATCTTCGTTAAAAGCCATTAGTACATATAGATCAATAAAAATTAAATCCTATAAATGGAAGGAAAACCAGAGATTGATTTTCATAAGTGGAGTAAATCTAAGGAATTTTAAGTGAATTTTAACACTTATATTTTAGGCATTTCCTTTAGCGGGGTAATTATTCCAGAAAGGGAAGATAATTTGTTCTGATGTGTGCTTAAAAATTATTAGAGGAGGTTAAATATGTGGTTGAAGATGTAACGGCAAATATATCCGGTATTTGATTGATAAGTAGGTTTTTATTTATTTGTAACACCACTCCAACTGTAGCCGATGCAACGGCAATCAACCGTTCCGTTGGAAGCCGTTGCATCGGCTGTTGCTGAGCCGTTGCCAGCCGTTGCAAAAATTGAATCTTTTTATGAGTGTATATCTGTAACTAATTGATTAACAGTACAAATTCCTTTACTGTATAACACACAAAGCCGTTGCAACGGTTACAGCTTAATAACTATGTATTGATGGTAAATAAAGTTTGAATCACTTAGAAAACTCCCGGAAAAAATCTTCTAAATCGTTATTATAAATTCCTTCTTCTTTCAAAAGCAGATCAGTTTTTCCCTCAGTCATATCCCAAATGTTTACATTAATTTTTTTTGAGTGTAGTAAAGTCAGTTTTTTATATGCTATCGAAACTGCATTTTCACTTATATCCGGAATAAGTAAAACTTTATGACCGATTAAACATTCAATCTTATCTTCGGTTAAACCGTTAATTCCACCATAGGCCAACCATACATACTGCGGCAGAACTATGTCACCCACTATGGCGGTCTTTTCACTTTCAACGAGAACAACAGTTCTGGATCCTTTATAAGAATCACAGAGCAAATGAGCTCCAAACAAACAGGCGAAATAACCATCTCCATTTTTATAAGGAACTCTGAATTTATTAGTCCTTTTTCCCTGGTCATTATAATAAGAAATTTTTGCTTTTTGAACCCGGGAATTTTGATTGATAAGCCAGAAAATAGTGCCACCGTCCTTTGTTGTTCCTATTGCGTAGGTTTCTTTTACACTATCGACCAATTCCTTTGGGAAGTTTTTCCTTAAGTATTTCAATAAATTATTTTCCGGTTCTATTTGATAATACCCCCAGATGGTTGATTCAGGTATATATTTTTGTTCTGGATGATTTTTCCCCTGGCTGGCATTTACGAATGATGGTGGGGTAGAGGTGGTAACCAAATCATTATCCCAGGAATTGGTAGTTTCATTCCACTGATATTCTTCTCCTTTTTCATCCTTGTATAATGCAGGTGGGGTGGTGGTTTCCCCGCAGGAATGACAATACCCAAAACTATCTTCGAAACCTTCATAATTCACGAATTTTCCATCCGTATTTGCTTTATGACAACAAGGGGTAATAAGTTTAAAATTTCTTTTTTTGTTGAATTTTAGTGCTCTTTCTACTTTGGTAAGCATATTTATTAGTTAGCGCAACGTGCAACTTGCAATCACCCGTTATTGTTGTTGTAATTTGCTGATTATTAGTTATGTGAAAGGCTTTTTAGGCCTGATTGCGGGTTGCAGGTTGCATCGCCAATTTTATTTTTTTCATTTGTCTGCAAATTATTGCTTTATCTACTCCCAAGACATTAGCTATCGCAACTTGTGTAGCATTATTTTTCATTCCTACTTTAATTATGCTTTCGGTGCTGACTTTATCCTGCTTTTTACCATTGAGTTGACTAATTATGATTTTGTAATTCGTGAAATAAAAATCACATATTAATATTGCCTCTTCTACAGTTTGGGCATCAACTTTTTTTCGATAATTATCTGTTTCTGATTTTTTAATTAGATGCAACAAGAGTACAACCTTGTGGATATTGATTTGTAATTTTGAGATGTATTCTTTTTCCATAAAGGGAGCCTTTTTCTGAATATTGATCAGGTTCTGGCAGTAATTGAAAAGGGCATCTTCTGCTTCCTTAGTACAATGAATATTTAGTGATTCTCCATCGTAATTGGGACCCTCAATGCCGTTCCTAAAGCGCATTAATTTTAACAGATTATCCGAGTAATTTTGCAAACAATCTGAACTGATGTTATTCCTTAAAAGAGTGTCGTTTTCGGTTAATTTTGTTGTAAAAAACATACGATCCACTAAACCGCTTTCCAGGTTACCTCCTGAAAATATTTTCGGTATAAATTCGGTTTGGATAGAACCCAAAAGCACGGGATATGATTTGGATAATCTGAAGCTTTCAGTAGTTTTTCTAATAATATCAATATGTTTATTTGTGTTTCCCTGTAATAGAAATGTTCGCCAGGCCGGACCATCTTTACTTGACGGATTTCCCATTTTCTCAATTAAATGATAAAGTTCATCAACATAAATACCAATGGAATATGGGTTTTGGTAATGTGCCCTATTTGCGGCCTCAATTGTAGCATCCTGAATTAAAATTTGTTTTCGGGCATACGGGTTTTCAGGTCCGGCATCTTTAACGTCTTCTTTATACTCGTTATATTTTTCAGTATCAATTTTATTTAATGGAGCCGTTGCTAATTCCATTGCAGGGGATTTCATATCACCACGACTACCTATTAATGCGAAATATAGATTTCCGTAATTAGAATACCCCAGCGCATTAAATTCAAAAGCCAATCCAGCCGCATTGCTAAATGCAAAAAGGATGGAACTGAGTAAATATTCTTTTGGAATCCTTTTATACTGAAAAGCCTCTTCAATTAGGTCTTTTTTAAAGTCAGGAAGCTTTTCAATAATTTCATTAAGTTGACCCCTGGCTTTTTCCTCAAGTGAATTACTATGTTCCTCAATTTCTGATTTTATATCATCTATTTTGTTCAATTCCATTTTGGCAGATTATTTAGATAGACAACAGTTTTTAGTTCCATATCGTAATAGGCAAAAGCGCCATCATTCCGAACCGGAATATTGGCAACTCTGAAAAACCTTCCCTTAGTTTTTGCCAATAATGATTGGATATCGCCTTTTGTCGCCGGTTTATTTTCATCCCTGGTAAAAATGGTTTTTGCCAAATCAGTTGCAATATTAGCTATGGCTGCATTTCCAATTCCCGCTAAATTTATTTTTTGTTCACTCTCTTTCTTCTGTTCCGGAATGGCCAGACCTTTTTTATTATTCTGAATATTTTTATTTTTTTTAATATTGAAGGAATTTACCCGGCAGCTGTTGCTACAGAAAAGTTGTTTGTTTCTTCTATTGGGTTTGTATTTTATGCCACAATAATGGCAGGTATATAGATAATTTTCCATTTTTTAAATTAGGTTAACGTTATACTGACGGATAAGAATGATTCTTCTCCTTGTAAGTTTTTGTGTCCAGAACTTTCATAGTATTGTTCAAGACATCATAGTAAACAGCAGTAGAACCATTCTGATTTAAGTTCAAAACCAATAAGTATTTTTTAGGGTCACGTTTGTGAGTAGCTTTTTGTGGCTCAAAACATCTGCAGTTATAATTTTGTTTCGAATACATATCTTCTTCTTTATAGGTTTTTTTAAAATCTCCGGTTTTTATGTAGGTACTCAGCTGCCTTAGATTTCGCTGTTGAAGGTTCAATAATAGCTACCGGATTTTCGCCTTTCTTTAACCAAGTAACAAGGGCCGCGCGAGAAAAGAGTAACTTTTTTCCTTGTTTGAAGTATGGAATTTCATTGCGATGAGTTTTACCGTAGATGGTTGCCGGACTTAAATCGAGAAGTTTGGCTGCTCCTTTGACATTTAAGATATCTTCTTTGGTATTTTCTTCAGCATCATTTTTGGAGAGCTGGTAAAGTTCCCTAGCTAGTTTTTTGAGGTCTTCGCTGGTAATCATTTGGAATTCTTTCATGATTTTATTTTTAGTTAATAATCAAATTCGAATTCGAAGGTAGAGGGGGTGTGCAATAATTAAAGGGAGTATTTATTTTTGCCCCCAGTACCGTTTATTTGTTTAAAATGAAGGAAATCAATAAAGTATATTTT
>Ga0307486_1002261_pt1 | contig 13647 bp, 10 predicted proteins | sample CBIW02metaG_FD_203663 | JGI IMG/M metagenome (GOLD analysis project Ga0307486, IMG submission 203663) | Sea-ice brine microbial communities from Beaufort Sea near Barrow, Alaska, United States - CBIW 0.2 | ecosystem: Environmental > Aquatic > Marine > Coastal | place: USA: Alaska | collected... | reverse complement strand
CCTTCCCATTTGTCACCAAAAGCGACCAGTACAAAATCAGGCGCAACTGCCATTAAACCAATCATGAGCGGGAAGGTGAATAACGCAACATAACTTATGGCTTTTAAATAGCCCGCTTTAAAACGGGCGTTATCATCTTTTATTTCTGATAACGCCGGAAATAATACCCGAACGATGACTCTCGAAATATTTTCCAATGGATAAAGCATGATTTTATAAGCCATGCTGTACATTCCTAATGCACCTGCTCCTATGAATTTACCGATAAGTATTTGATCAGATTGCCTGGCGAAATGATTCACAATCGAATGGCCTGTTAAATGTAAAGAATAAGACCAAATAGTTTTTATATCTTGCCAAGCAAATAGAAATGAAGGTTTCCATTTTGAGGCATACCATAAACCTATGGTCAATAGTAATGAGTTTGAAAGTGTCATAATGATTAAGCTGTAAATTCCTGCATTATTGAGAGCACTCACGATTCCCGCAATTGAACTAATCGTAAGTGCGAACGTTTCAATGATTATGACAATTTTAAAAGCCATTTGTTTTTCGAAAAGCGCTTTTTGAACCATGCTCAGAGTCGTAATTACAAATGACAACCCTACAATTTGCAGTAAATTAATTAGCGCTGGATTTTCAAAAAAATAGGCGATTGGCCAGGCCAGAAAAAAGAGTGCCAAAAACAAGAAAATTCCAGCGCTTACATTAAAATAAAAAATGCTGGAGAGCATCCTTTTATCTGGACTGTCTAAATGAATGACGGCTTGAGACGTCCCCATAGATGCAAATATATTCATGAATGTCACAAATATCATGAGTATTGCATAGACACCAAAATCTTCTGGTGTGAGCAATCTAGCTAAGACCACTAGCGTTGTTATAAGCAAGATTTGTCTTGCTATATTGCCGATACCATTCCAAGCAACGCCATTGACGGCCTTGTCTTTTAAGCTCATGTTAATTCTCTAAACATTAGTGTTCGATACACTGGAATCAACCAGGCCTTGTTTAATTGTGTTATTCAAAGATTTCTTTGAACATTGGAATCAGTAATTCATTGCCCGATTCACTTAAATGATCATCATCAAAATAAAGGGAATGTCCGTTTTTGGAGCCGTAGCAATATTGATCATCGCATAAATATGGCAGTGGATTGAGTATTCTCACTCCACATTGTTTAACAGCCTTGTCTTGCGCTTGCCACACGAGTTTGTGTCTCAACTGGTATTCTTTTAAAGTGATTTTAATATCATCGCCACCACGGTTTAACAGAATATTACGGCCAAGAGTTTTAGGAACATCAACATGCATTTCAGGAATGGGTCGCATTAAATAGACAGGTCGTGTTTGTGACCATCGACAAGCATCAGAAACAATTTGCTGCGAAAATTCCTTCTGGAGATGTACATCACTGGCATCTGAATACTCTTTTGTAAAATACACTCTAGGCTTTGTCTTGACCAAATCATTAAACACTCCTCCATTTAAATAGCTGGTTAGACGGGCAAGTAAAATTACAGGGATCGTTTCAGAATATTGCTTGCTTTGATTGAATGCCCATGCATTAAATTCCAAACAACGATGACGATTAGCTGAGTATTCCTTTTCCCAATGAGTGTACTTTGCATTAAACATAGGAGGGCAGCCTGATAAAGCCCATTCAATGACACTCTTAGAAAATAATGTAGAGGTTTTAGCTAGACCACCAATGATGGCATCAGCGTGAGAGTCGCCTAACAATATGGCTCCAACATCCCCATGGCCATATTTACAACTCGGCGAACCTTGTGCAGTCGCTTGCTCAAAACACGCCTCTTCTCTCGGATTTTTATCAAGAGCACCATTAGTGGCTAGTTCTACTTCTGGATTTAACCGATGCTCAAAACCACTGAATTTGATTAAGACAGAACTGGCACCAATGATGATGACAATGAGTGCAATGAGTAAGACTTCTTTTTTAAGTGTTCTTCTCGTTAAGTAACTACGTGTGGGTATTTCGACAAAATGATAAGAAATGTGTGCCAAAACAAGACTGAGTAAAAAGATGCAAGCAACCCACAACCAATTCGTTTGCAGTGATGAAAAATACAGCGCTACAACTAATGGCCAATGCCATAAATAGAGAGAGTAGGAACGAACCCCTATCCATTGTGCTATAGCATTATTTGTGAGTTTACAATCTTGATTATTTGCAAAGATAATTAAACTGACTCCCATCACAGGAAGCAGCGCCCAATAACCGGGCCAAGCCAGTTCAGGGTTAATAAGAACAAAACTCAATAAAAGTAATGTCCAACCTAGCCAAAACAATAAATTTGTCTTTGCTTCGTTTAAAACTAGTTGACGTGCAAGTAAATAAACAAGGCCGCCTGCCGCCAACTCCCAACCGCGTGTAGGTAATAGATAAAAAGCGGTTATTGGCTTAAATTCTACTAAGGTAATATTGAGACCAAAAGATAAAATAAACACAATAATCAGAACTATTGTCAGTATTTTGATTTTTGGCCAGACATACCATACCGCTGTGACCAAAAGAGGATAAAGCACATAAAACTGCGCTTCTACCCCTAAAGACCAGGTGTGGAGTAACCATTTTTCGTGTGCAGCGCCATTGAAATAGCCTGCAGACTTCCAGTAGCCAATATTAGATAGAAACGCCAAAGAGTATGCTGACTGCTTCCCGAGTTCTTGGTAATCAAGTGTAGGCAACCAAAACCAACCTAAAACCAAGAGTATGGCAATAAGCACTAATAAGGCTGGGAGTATTCGCCTAATCCTAGCCATGTAGAAATCTACAAGTTTGAATTTACCTTTTTCTAGCTTGCTAACAATAATGGCTGTCATTAGATAACCAGAGATAACAAAAAATATATCTACACCAACAAACCCACCCGGTAACCCTATCAATGAAAAATGGAATAGCAATACCCCGATAACAGCCCACGCACGTAGACCATTAATATCTTCTCTGAAGTTTACTGGGGAAGGAAGGTGTTTATACATCTGACTTTAGTCGTTTCCAAATAAATCACGGGTATACACTTTATCCGCGACATCACTCAACTCTTTGATCATACGGTTGGCGAGAATAACATCACTTTGTTTTTTAAAGTCCTGTAGGTCTTGAATGACTTTTGAGTGATAGAACTCGCTTTCTTCTAGAACAGGCTCGTAAATAACGACCTCAATCCCTTTTGCTTTTAGGCGCTTCATAATGCCTTGAATAGCACTGGCTCGAAAATTGTCTGAGCCTTGTTTCATAACCAGACGGTAGATACCCACCGTACCCGTTATTGGGACTTGGCTTTGAATATTAAACGCAGGGTCATTTTGCAATTTTTTAATCACTTGCTCAGCAATAAAGTCCTTACGAGTCGTATTAGAGTCGACAATCGCGCGAATAATATTATTGGGAACATCTTGGTAGTTAGCCAATAATTGCTTGGTGTCCTTTGGCAAACAGTAACCGCCGTAACCAAAGCTAGGATTGTTGTAATGGTTACCAATGCGAGGGTCTAACCCTACCCCTTCGATGACTTGTCTTGAGCTCAAACCGTGACTTTCGCAGTAGGTGTCTAGTTCATTAAAGTAAGAGACGCGCATCGCTAAATACGTATTTGAGAATAGTTTAACTGCTTCGGCTTCTGTACTGTTGGTAAACAATACAGGAATTTCATCTGCCGATTTATGGGCCCCTTCAACTAATAGATCAGCAAATATCTTGGCGCGTTCTGAGACCTCTCCCACAATAATGCGAGAAGGATAAAGGTTGTCATGTAGTGCCCTGCCCTCTCTTAAAAACTCAGGAGAGAATAGAATATTGTCGCAGCTAAATTTGGCTTTAACCTGATCCGTATAACCTACCGGGACAGTCGATTTTATAATCATAATCGCACTTGGATTAATGGCAAGCACATCACTGATCACGGCTTCAACAGAACCCGTATTAAAGGTATTAGTTGCCGTATCGTAATCCGTTGGCGTCGCGATAATGACATATTCGGCATTGGCATATGCGAGGTGTTTATCAAGAGTTGCGGTGAAGTCTAGGGTTTTATTGGCGAGAAAATCTTCTATTTCAACATCAGCAATCGGAGACTTTTTTTGGTTAAGTAACGCGATTTTATCGGGAATAATATCGAGGGCAACGACCTTGTGATTTTGCGAAATAAGCATCGCAATAGACAAACCAACATAACCTGTTCCAGCGACAGCAACTTTCATGTAATACCCTTCTCGTTATCATTATTGTTATTAATAAAACTAATGTTTTAATTAGGCATCATTATATATAAGAAGAACGTCTTTTGTCAGTAAATTTACCCTAAAGATGGGTAAATTTAATAAACAATAGTTTATAAAGGTCAGCGACTGTATTCACCCAGTAAAATTTTTCTGGTTTCTAAATCAACGTTATTAATTAAATCATTTACAAAGCGTTTTTGTTTTTGATATTCAGCTTTTGCATCCTGCCCGTGGCTTGAAACTCTAAACAGTAGACCATCTGGGATTTTGCCATCTAAAGAAAACTTAAACTGTTGAAGTTTAAAACCCAGGTCGGTTGCAACCGCCACTCCACCAACCACAATCCAATACGTTACAAATTCGGTATAGTCAGAACTGACACCTTTTAAAAACTTGACCGGTATTTCTTGACCTGCTACTTCAAGCTGTCCAACTTCATTGCTTTCAATATTAAAGCCTTGCGCCGGATAACAAACCTCAGGTTTATGGACGCGAAGAGGCTCTGTCTGATTCGGACCATAAGCAAGGGATAAGATTATTTTCTCTTGCTGCTTATCAACATAGATACGAGATAAGGTTTGTGAATAAATAGCATCGAGTGATTTTTCTGCCTGAGGGTCGACAATTTGCGGCAAGCCTTGGTTGATACTGTGCCAACCTTCAAATGAAATCGGGATAGAAGATTCTAGACTCGGAAAATCCTGAACGTCCACAGAGTTAGGCACCGGTCGTATAAATTCAGAAAAAATTAGAGAACCAATTAAGAGGAAAAAAATAAGAGAACTTTTAAAAACTGTCAATGTCACTCTCCTCGGTGGCTGCTCTACGGGCTTTCTTTTGAGCCAACTTTAACTCGAGTTTTTGTAAAAAAATATCCGTAGAGATAATAAAAATCAGCGCGGTGCCATATAAAACAAAACCAGCAAATTCATGTAAAAATCCTTGCCCGACTTCGTCGCCATAATAATAAGTGATAAGCACCAAAGCAATGACTCGAATTACATTGGCCACAAAAGAAATCGGGATGATCAGCATGGCCAAAGAGACATTACGTAAAAAAGAGTCTCTTTTGACAAGGTGTAAATAAAGGAGTCCCATCGCCTCTAAAGAGAAAACCGTATGCAATCCGGCACAAGCATCTGCGACCAAAAGCTTGTAATAGCCTATTTGTAGAATGACGCCGTCACGAGCAATAGGATAATCAAAGTTATAGAGCACCATCTCTACGACATTGGAAACTGCTATTTTCATGGGCATGGTAATGGCGTCCACAACACTACCTGGTAATGGCACAATGAATATTAGAAAAAATAGCGGAAACCACAAACGCTTTAGAACAGAATAGCCAGAAGTAATCAAAATTAACGCTATTAATATTGGAATTTGAACGGCAACTTCGGCGACAAGAATATATTGCCACTTAGCTAAAATATAAACAATAAGTGATATAAAAAGGAGCGACCAACCTAGGGTAGATTGTCCCGTAAGCTCGCGGTCCTTTAAAAACAACTCTTTCTTTTGCCAAAAAAGAAACAACGCAATGACTAAGACTAAAGGGCCATGCCCTTGCTCATCTTTAGACCAGAAAATATGGTAAAGCTCAATGTAGGTGGGTGTAAATAAAAAGATTAACCCGGCAATAATTGGAAGCCAAATCAATACCTTCTTGTTTTTATAGACGTCTAAACGGCTCATATTCAATCTCATTTAAACTCGTTAAGCACAACACCGACGGGATATGCACCGGCGACAAGAACCTTTTGTTTTGCTTTTTCAATCGCTGAGACGCGAGTTGAATGCCGTTTTGCGACTAACATAGTGCCATGACAAATCGCCGATAATGTTTGAGCATCACAATGTTCTAATATGGCAGGTGTATCCAATAAGATCACATCATAATGAGCTTGTAATTCACTCAAAATATTTTTAATTTTGGACTGACCTAATAGCTCTATAGGATTCGGTGGGATGGTTCCAGAAGACATTAAAGACAAGTTGGTTAATTTAGAGTGCGTTTCAATAACCTCTAAGCCAGCTCTATCTGCTAAAAGGTCAGATAAACCTGCTTTATTTTTAAGCTTAAAGAGCTTTGATTGGCTGGGCTGACGCATATCAGCATCAATTAATAATGTCTTTTGACCCAGCTGCGAAAATAACACAGCCAAATTAGCGGCAATGTAACTTGCCCCAGTTTTGCCAATGACAGGTGCAATGACCAATAATTTATGACCAGTAAACCATCTTAAAGAGAGTTGACTTCTCAACCCTCTCAGAGTATCAACATCGTACCCAAATGACTGAAATGCCGCAATTACGCTTTTGTCTACCGTATTATCCTCACGAGAAAGACAGTGGAAATCAAATTGCTGTGAGACGATATGTCTAATGTCTTCTTGAGTGATGAGGCCTAATAAAACGGCTGCATCCCCAAATTTTAGATCATATTGTTTTTGCGCTTTGATGATTCTATCTGCATCTTCTGCTCTAATTTTTCCTGCTTCTAAAAGAAGACTACCAATCGTTTTATTGTTTGTATGTAATTCAACTGCCGTACTTTGCATATCGGTTAGCCCTTAGCCTGTCTTGAATAGGAAATTTCACCCAACAATGGAATGCCTATATTATTTAAATCATCTACAGTACGTGCTTTTCTATTCAATAATTCAGCAAGCAACGCGAAGCCTACCCCTAATATTAATCCTAAAAACATCGAAAGAATGATATTCAGTTTAACCTTAGGTTTACTGCTATTAAGTGGTGGGGTCGCTTTCGTTAAAATTGAGACATCACTTTGGCTTAAATCACTCTCTAAAGTCGTCTGACTGAGGCGTTGAGTCGCTTGAGTTAGAACTTGCTCAGCATTGGTCACATCACGCTTTAATACATCTAACTCATTCCGGTTAGCATTAATATCAAGCAAGGTTTGTTTTTGTTTGCTGATAGCCGCTTCTAGACCGCCTACACTCTGACGAGCAATCTGGAGCGAATTTTCCAAGCGCTTCCGAGCCAAGGCAAGCTCTGTATAAAATTTAGCCTTTAAACTTCTGATCTCAGAGGCGGCAGAGATATAATCAGGATGGTTCCGACTGACCCTTTGCTTTAATTCGTCAATCCGCACTTCAGCCGCTGAGAGGGCCGCTTTAATATCCCTCACAATAGGATCACTGAGCAAGGCACTGTTTCGGCTATCCGGCTTATTGATCGATTCTAACTGTGACTCAATATTGAACAGATCGGACTGCGCGACGACTAACTGTTGAGACAATTGTGACAAGCGGCCCATTTCGACATCCAGTCTTTCATCAATGGAAACAATTACTTTTTTTCGTTGATATTCTGATAATTTTTCTTGTGCATTGACTAAATTTTGGCGCATATCTTCAACTTGTCCTTTAAACCATTCCGAAGTTCTTCGAGAAGGATTGGTCTTCATTTCCAAATTGGTTTCGACATAAGATTCTGCAAAAGCATTCGCTAGGGTAGCGGCATACTTTGGATCAGCAGCTTGGTAGCCTATGGTAATGACATTACTTGATTTGGATGGTATCACTTGCAAACCACCCAAAACAAAACCTGCTAACCAATTTTGAATCTCGATTTTGCCCTCTGTTGCTTTGTAATAGGCCTCTACATAGGCTGGATTGGTGTACAGGCCTAATTTATTAACGACTTTTAAAGCAACATTTTGACTGTTGATAATATCCATCTGGGTACCCATGTAACCAGGGGTTGATAACGCTGAAGTCCTTTGCCCCGTGATCACATCTTCGCCAGAGTAATTAACCACTAGGGCCGTGGTTGCCACGTAAGACTTTGGAAGCCATAAACTGATGAGTGTGACGGTTAAAACCGTAAGAAAAAATACAAATAAAGCGAGCCATTTACGTGCATTCAAAATCGTTAGTAATTGATAAAAATTCATTATTTATGATTGCCTTTAGAATAAACTTTCTTGAATAGTAACGATATCGTCTGCAAGGATGACGGATGACTTATTTGCTTTCATCTCAACCAACTGTCCACTTTCATTACGGCGTTGTATCCTCAAACCACTATCTGTGCCTCTTGCAGACAATCCTCCAGCCATAGATAAGGCTTGTAGAAGAGTCATATTAGAAGTATATCTAAAGACACCAGGACTCCTTGCTTCACCATAAACATAGAAGACAGGAGCTTCTGGAACGTAGATAATATCACCTGCTCTCATCTGCATGTTTACACTGTTTATTTGATCGGTTTTTGAGTGCAAAAATATTTTCTTTAAATTCACAGAGATTCTTTTAGGTGGATTTTCATTCATTCGAATAATAGTAATGAAATCCGAACCTTTTGCCGAGATACCACCTGAAATTGCAATAAAATCAAACAACGTTTTGGCACCCGTTTCGATGGAATACTTTCCAGGCTTACCAACCTGACCGAGTATTGAAACTTGTTTACCACTTGATTGAATCACAATAATATTGACTTGTGCTCGTTTCAAAAAGCCATCCTGAACCAATCGCTGACTGACTAACTGCTCAGCTTCAGGAGGACTTAAACCCGCTAGTTTGATGGTACCAATTAAAGGATAATTAATTTGACCAGAAGCCGATACCTTCGCTTCTGTGGTTAAATCAGGATTCCCATAAACTGAAACACGAAGTAAATCGCCATTATTTATTGGGTTGTCTGCCGCTTGCAGCAGCGTTGAAAATGATAGTAATAAAATTAAGAGTAAGTTTTTCATATGCTTCACTTCATTAAGTCGTTGATAAAATAGTTCATTAAAATTTCTAAAGTTTGACAGCCAAACTTAAAGAAATTTTATCGGATTTATAATCCCTAAGAATCAAATCAGAATCTCTCCTGCTTTGAGAATAATTCAGACCAATATCTAAATTTCTATGCGGTTTATAGCCTAATCCCAAATTCACCGAATCATAAGTTTCGCTGTATTTTTGTGTGGTGTTTAGAAAATCACTTATTTGATGGTTAACACCCGCATTTACAAAAATCTTCTGCGAAACAGACCAGTTAACGCCGAGGCTTGCACCTGTTGTTTTACGATCCAAACCAAAAACATCATCACTAGCAGAAACGCCATGAGAAGCATCTAATTTAAAGGCTAACTTTTCCGTTGCTTGCAAGTCATAAGTTACATTCATATTTAGGCCATCGTAGCCATTTTTAGTAACATCTTGGTACTTACGTTTGACCAGACCCGCCTCTGCGTTTAGGTTACTTTTTCCTGAGACATTCCAAAGTGTCGTCACGAGATAGGAGTTCTGAGTGTACTGATTATCAAAACCATAATTATTTGGAACATGACTGTCTAATTGAGAAAACTTTAAACCAACACGACTCCCCGAATTTACTAAATAATCAACGTTGAAAGAGTGCGTTTGATCCTGTCTTTCTAGAAAAGCTTGTGTTTGGTTCCCGTAAGAAACTTTATACTCCTCTATCGCATAACCCACTCTCCAGTCAGGATGAAATTGCCAGTTGCCATTAGCGGAGACGGCATCCACAGTCTTCTCACTACTTTGTAGGTTATAGGTGTTGGCAAAATCACTTAAGGCTACATTATGCTTAATATCTATTCGTCCATTGACGTGACTTCCGATCAACCAATTCCAAATAGCCGATAGGTTTTGGCCCGTATTATTTAAGTTTTTATTTTTTTCAAAGCGGTTATCTGTTAAAGAAGCATTGACAAGAAATTGTTGACGACTGGCCATCCAATCGACATTTAATCCAACAGCAGTTTGATAAATCGTATCAGACTTACTTAGAGTTGACGGGAGGGATGCGGTGTTAATTTTAGAATCGAGACGATATAAATTACTGTCCTGAATGGCCGATATTGATGCATAAGGTTCCACAGTATTTTCCGCTAGGACCAGGCCTGGTAAAAACAGTGTGAGGCTTATTAAAAGTATGATCGATTGAATTTTTTTCACAAGTCAGCTTCTTCTACGATATTTAAATAGGATGTTAAGACTTAGGCTTAGGCTTAGGCGCAAACTCGCCGAGGTATTCAACCTGAGCGCTCTCTTTTAAAGAGTCAGTGAGTTTCTCTGCCGCGTCCTTTTGCTTTTGATGATATAACTGACGGCTGATGACTGCGGTCGCTTGTTCAAGTGTCACCGGTTGTGCTAAAGCCTGCTGTAACTCGACAACCAAAAGACCATCTGACATTTTTAAATAGCCAACATCCCCTATTTTCAGTACATTTAAAGGAGCAAGTAGCGGAGGTGGTAATTTCTCGGATGGGTGCGCTTCCACGACTTTCTTAAAGGAAATATTTTTTTCATGTAAGATTGGCAACAATTCATCAAGCGTCTTTATTGTTTTTAACTCTGTATCTAGGGCTTCCAACACATCTTTGTCGACAAGCATTGTCACTTGTGTATAAACAAACATTTTTCTGTCCGCGAAAATTTGCGAGTGTTCATTATAAAAAGCTTCTATTTCTTGAACCGAAGGTTTTCCCACACCTTGTAAGGTACGCTGAATATAAGCATCCACCAAAACCTTCCTTTTAGCGGCTTCAAGCGCACTTAAAACTTCAGGACTACGGTCAAGTTTGGCTTGTTGTGCGGCCTGTAATATTAAGGTTTGATCGATTAAATGATCTAGAGTTTTAATTTTAATCTCTTGTTGATTTTCTGGTGTGACCTTACCTCTTAACTGGCCTAAGGCTTGGTTTAACTGATGAATAGTGACTTCTTCGCCGTTTACATTGGCGATCACTTGGGTATTTGGTTTAACTTCGTTATTTTCTCCTCCACAACCAACTAATAAAATAGACACAAATAATGCTGAGATTACTGCTTTAACTTTCATATTTATTCAAACCACTTATTTAATTAGTAAAAATCCCGAGGGACCTTAAGTATACGCATTTCTAACTAGACAGACAATCCCAATTCCAATTATAAATTCAGAATATATTTTATTTTGAATTTGCTTATGCACAGACAAAAAAAAGAGCATGAATAATTCACACCCTTTTGTATTACCTCCCCCTCTTAAAATGAGGTCAATTTTTGGACAAATAAAGCGAGTGCGCAGTAAATAGTGAAATTTTAAATCCTACTAAACTACAAACAATGGCGTGATTTAAAATAATCCAACCGACCAATGGGCATCTAAATATTTGAGAGATTACTTTTTCAAAAATAACGATTAAAAAATGTATCAATCTTCATGACGGCTTCCGTATGCAAACGTTTCGACCTATAGATCTAAACGCATTGAATGTATTCATATTTGCGTTCTACGGCAGAAACACACATTATTGAGTGAGGCTAATATGCATTATTATGTACAAAGCCTTTAAACACCGTCATGAATATAATTTTAATATCTAACCAGAGTGACCAATTCCGGATATAGTGAAGGTCAAAACGAACACGTCCTTCCATTTTATCTAACGTATCAGTCTCTCCTCTAAACCCCTTAATTTGTGCCAAGCCGGTAATCCCTGGCTTAATTTTATGACGTAACATATAGCCCATAATAAGCTTACGATACTCTTCATTGTGGGCAATCGCATGGGGTCTGGGCCCGACAATCGACATACTGCCACCCAATACGTTTAGGAATTGTGGCAATTCATCCAAAGAAGTACGCCGTAAAAAGGCACCAAAAGGGGTAATTCGAACATCACCCTTGGTTGCTTGCATAACTTTATCACCATTATCCATAACGGTCATGGAGCGAAACTTCCAGACGGCAATGCTCTTACCACCTCTGCCATAACGCTGCTGTAGGAAAAAAATGGGGCCTGGAGAAGTGAACTTAATGCCGATAGCAATCACTAACATAGGTATTGAAATGAGTAAAAGAATCAACAGACTGAAAACAATATCTTCTGCACGTTTAATGACACTGGCAAAGCCAGCAAAAGGGGTTTCATAAATACTGATAGCCGTTACACCTTGGTAATCGACCCAACGAGAGTTAATGAGATTAAAGGTAAACATATCAGGCACCAAATAGACTGAAACGGTGCTATCCGCCAGTTCATCGACAATGAACTTGATTCTTTTTTCAGCTGCTAGAGATAAGGTGATATAAACGACGTCTAACTTACCGGTACGGCAGTCCTCAAGCAACTGATCGACTCCACCTGCCACTTGCATAGATTGGTTTGATAAACGTCTACCTGTTTCAAGTTTGGCCCTATCATCATAGTAGCCCGCAAAGCGGAACCCATTGCATTTATCACCGACCAAAATTTTCTCTAACCGACGTCCTAAATTTGTTGCACCAACAATACCCACTCGGCGAGTATTATGACCTTTGCCTCTTAAATAACCGAGTACAAGTCGAGCGATCAAATGCCAAGACACCACTAATAAAGGTGCAATCGCAAACCAGTTTAAGATATAAAACTCTTGATACAGTTGCCATTTAAGCCAAAAAATATCAAGAAAGACAATCAATGCAACGGTAACAATCCAAGAAGAGAGGACAGCACCCATCTCTTTATAACGACGGACACCTCGCCAGGAGCGATACACATCTTGCATCTCGGCAAAAAAATTAAAAAAGATAACCGATAAGAGTGCAAGCCACATGGTGGCTGAGTCCCACCTGACATGGTAAAGGTAAGATAAGAGTGCAAGACTGCCTAAAATCAATAAACTATCAGCAAGTCGCGCTAATGCATTCAGCGACGTATCATAGTGCCGCACTCTTCCTAAACTCATGTCAAACCTTCCATCGATAAAAATACTTACTATTTGATGGTTAGTATAAACCCTTATTAAGTAGTAAGTTTTATTTTTTTCGTTGAATGGCTAAATAGATCAGTCATTAATAAAACACCCACGATCACCATAGGTAAAGAAAGTAGCTGTCCCATTGTCAACCAATCCCATAATAGGTAACCAAGTTGTGCATCCGGTACCCTCCAGAACTCAACAATAAAACGGAATGAACCGTACCCTATTAAGAACAAACCCGCGACCCGACCTGGCTTTCTGGGCTTACGCGCGTAGATGGCTAAGATAATAAAAAGTAATAGACCTTCCAAAAATGCCTCTAATAATTGTGTCGGATATTTTTGTACGACGGTTTGCAGTACAGGATCATATACCGCCATCCCTAAAGGTGAGTCGGTGATTTTTCCCCATAACTCTCCATTGATAAAATTTCCAATCCTCCCTGTTAATAAACCAATAGGAATCAATGGCGCGACAAAATCTGCGACTTGAAAAAGACTTTGTTGGGTTTTCCGCGCAAACAGCACCATGGCAATGGTGACGCCAATCAACCCACCATGAAAAGACATTCCGCCTTGCCAGACTTTAAAAACAAGTAAAGGTTCTGCGAGATAGAGATTTAGATCATAAAAGAGAATGTACCCTAAACGCCCCCCCAAAATAACCCCCATAGCAATATAGAAGA
>Ga0307486_1002259_pt1 | contig 13659 bp, 7 predicted proteins | sample CBIW02metaG_FD_203663 | JGI IMG/M metagenome (GOLD analysis project Ga0307486, IMG submission 203663) | Sea-ice brine microbial communities from Beaufort Sea near Barrow, Alaska, United States - CBIW 0.2 | ecosystem: Environmental > Aquatic > Marine > Coastal | place: USA: Alaska | collected... | reverse complement strand
GCCTTCATCTTCATCTCGAGCCGGGAGACGATCCTTATGAGCCTAAAGGGAAACATGATGATACTCATCTTTCTGAAAAAGGGGCAACTCTAGTGGCAAGTCTGGCTTTAAAGGATATCGCGCAAAAAGGACTGGAGCTGAAAAAGTACATTAAACCTGAAGTTTTAGAACAAAAAAGATAATCGAAAAAATAATAATAAAATATAAAATATGAACAACCCAAAAATTGAAAGTGATGTTTTTTTTCAGGAAGAAACAACTGCATGGGAAGATGTTTCTGATGGAATAACACGTCAGTTTGTGGGATATAATACCCAGTTGATGATGGTAAAAATAAAATTTGAAAAAGGTGCGATTGGTGCCCTCCACAATCATTTTCATAGTCAGGTTAGTTATGTTGCCGCAGGGGAATTCAGGGTTTCCGTTAAAGGAGAAGACAAGGTGTTGAAAACTGGGGATGGATTTTATGTTTCTCCAAATATAAACCACGGCGTGGAATGTTTGAAGCCGGGAATACTGATTGATGTATTCAGTCCGGTCCGGGAGGATTTTTTGAAATGAACTTTTTAAAAAAGCCCTTCGGATGGATTTAAGGTCCAATCAAAATGAAATTAGAAAGGCTTAATGTTATCTTTTTTACTTAATTAAATTTTACAAATAATGATTTTCGAACAAAGTTGGCGATGGTACGGTCCCAATGACCCTATATCTTTAGAACATATTAAACAAGCCGGGGCTCATGGCATTGTAACCGCCTTGCATCACATTCCCGTGGGAGAGGTTTGGCCTGTAGATGAAATTAAAATCCGTAAAGCAAGCTTGGCAGAAAGTAATGCCGAAAATAGTTTTGCCCTGAATTGGAATGTGGTTGAAAGTCTACCGGTTCACGAGAATATAAAGCAGGGGAAACCAGATAGGGATATTTATATAGAAAAATATAAAACCAGTCTTAAAAACCTGGCTTTCTGTGGGGTTAATACCGTATGCTACAATTTTATGCCGGTGTTGGATTGGTTACGCACAAATGTAAATTTTAAATTGGAAGACGGAAGTTTGGCATTGCTCCATAATATAGTGGATTTAGCCATTTTCGACATTTTTATTTTGGAAAGGGAGGAGGCCGAAGCAGGTTATCCCAAAAATATAATAAAGGAAGCCAAAGAGAAATATTCAGGTATGCCGGATTCCGAAAGGGAAACTCTCAGGAAAAGTTTGTTGATGGCACTTCCCGGTGATAAAGAAGGTTTTACACTGGAAAAATTACGGCAAGGTTTGGCCGCGTATTCTGAAATTTCAGAAGACAATTTAAGGGAAAACCTGATCTATTTTTTGAGAGCTGTTATCCCAACAGCTCAACAACTTGGAGTTAATATGGCCGTTCATCCGGATGATCCGCCATGGCCAGTATTGGGATTGCCTAGAGTTGTAAGTACAGCTGAAGATTTGGATTATATGTTTAGCCAGGTTCCGGAAAAGGCGAACGGACTAACTTTTTGCAGCGGCAGTTTGGGAGCGAGCGAAGAAAATGATTTGCAGGGAATTGTCAATAAATGGTATAGCCGGATTCATTTTGTGCACTTGAGATCTGTTCAAAGGGTAGGAAAAATGAATTTTTATGAGGCTAATCACCTGGAAGGAAGTGTGGAGATGTTTGAACTTGTGAAGACCTTTTGTCAGAATCAATTAAAATTCAAAGCACAACCTTTGCCTATGCGACCGGATCACGGACACCAAATGCTTGAAGATTTGGATAAATCCTTTTATCCTGGATATTCGGCCATTGGAAGATTACGGGGCCTGGCTGAATTACGCGGACTGGAATTTGGCATTGTAAACTCGTTAAAAAATACTTGATTATTTAACTTTAAAATCATAGGATTAATGTTTAAATTAGAAAATAAGGTCGCCATAATCACCGGAGGAAACGGGGTTTTGGGAGGAGCGATAGCAAAAGGTTTGGCTGCTCAAGATGTGAAAGTTGGTATCCTGGGAAGAACTGCTGGAACTGTAGAACAAAGGGTTAATGAAATTAAAAAAAGTGGTGGTGATGCAATAGCCCTGGTGGCTGATGTTCTGGATAAGGAGGCGTTAGAAGCTGCAAAAAACACTATTATAAACAAATGGGGATCCATAGACATTTTAGTAAATGCCGCAGGAGGAAATTTAAAAGGCGCAACGATTAATCCCGAACAAACTTTTTTTGACCTTTCCCTTGATGATTTCGACAAGGTAAACCAACTTAATTTTAAAGGAACTGTACTTCCAACCTTAATTTTCGGAAAAGTGATGGCCAGGCAAAAAAAGGGGAGCATCATCAATATTTCATCCATGGCCGCCCAAAGTACTATTACCAGGGTTGTGGGGTATTCGGCTGCAAAAGCGGCTGTTGATAATTTTACCAAATGGTTATCTGTAGAAATGGCCTTGAAATACGGCGAGGGAATCCGGGTAAATGCAATCGCACCAGGCTTCTTCATTGGAGAACAGAATAGAAATTTACTTCTCAATGAAGATGGATCCCTAACTCAAAGAGGGAATACAATTGTCTCCCAAACTCCGATGAAACGTTTTGGTAAGGCTGAAGAACTGCAGGGAGTCGCCCTTTGGTTAGCAGGAGATTCTTCAAGTTTTGTCACCGGTATTATAATTCCTGTAGATGGGGGATTTAGTGCATTTAGTGGTGTGTAAAAACTTATCAGAATATTTCAAGACTCCGGTTGTTAATTATCCAGCACTTTAGGAATATACCTTGTTTTTTATTCTGGATTTCAAATTACACAAAATGCTATAACTTGAATTAACAAGCTATAAAGGAGTCTAATGCGAGGAGTTTATAAAACAAGTCTTAATGAAGTTCATAATATGAAGTGAGTTTCACTGGTTTTGGTTTTTTTGTGGATTAGTACATCGAAAAAATCACTTCTTTTGCTGGCTTAATGGGTGTTTGGTTATTACAACAAATAATTTATGATCCTCGTAATCAGATAATTAAAACTATTCAAACCTGAGATGCTAATGCCTGCAAATTTTTTAATTTAAGTTTGGGGGCTAACTCTTCGGCATCTCGGGGTCATAAATTATTTAATTAAATATGTCTTTTTACAAGATGGTACAAGACAATAATAAATAAAAAATATCCGAATTTTGAATAGATGAAGTTTAGTAAGATGTATAACCTTTAATAATTTACAGATTTCAGCTGTTATTCTTGATTTCTTTTTGAAAAACATACATTTTTCGAAATCGGTTTAGTTCAATTTTTTGAATGGGAAGTCTATAATTCAACTGGTAATGTATTCTTATTCTGGAGATAAGAGAAGAATAACCTTCCTGAAGTATTACGGACTCTCTTTAAAAGTATCGTTGATGATTACTCATTAGCTAAATTGTTAAAAGGCATTTCAACCAGTACCTGCGAGCAGTATTTTATGATAAAGACCATTACAAGCTTAAAAATTTTGTTTTATACGTTTATAGAAATTTTCTATATTTAAAATTTATTTTTTTAAAAATAAGTAAAAAAATGAAAAAAAATTACAGATTTATCCTTTTCAGCTTGCTTTTGATTGCTTTTTTATGTCCAGATATGGATATACACGCACAAAATGTCAAGAGGAAACCTGAAGCAGGACAGGAACCTCCCCACCCACCACGACTGCCCGAAGATGTTATTCCTGCCTTTCCCGGAGCATGGGGAGCCGGTATGTTTACAACCGGAGGACGTGGAGGCAAAGTGCTTGCTGTAACAAATATCAGCGATAGCGGTCCTGGTAGCCTTCGTGCAGCATTAGAAACTGAAGGACCACGTATTGTTGTATTCCGTGTTGCCGGCACCATCAAAGTGAATGGAGATCTTAATATCAATAATCCTGATATTACCATCGCTGGCCAATCTGCTCCTGGGGATGGCATTGCAATTGCCGGAACCCTTAATATTAACACACACAATGTCATTCTGCGACACCTGCGTGTACGCCGTGGCGTTTCTGACGGAGGATAAGGCGATGACAATATAGGTGGTAATCCGGACCATCACATTATAATCGACCATTGTTCTACAAGTTGGGGTATGGACGAAAACATTTCACTTTACCGGCACATGAGGCCATCTTTCGACGGAAAGTCTCAAATAAAAGATCCTGCAGAGAATGTAACCATTCAATGGACTATTTCGAGTGAAGCCCTCGATGCCAAAGGACACGCTTTTGGAGGCACCTGGGGAGGAAACCCTTCAACATTCCATCATAACCTTTTCGCCAGCAACACTGCCCGAAATCCATCAATAGGCATGTCTGGTAAGTTTGATTTCCGATACAATGTTCTTTTCAACTGGGGTCACCGTTCCATTGATGGTGGAGATGAAACTTCTATGGTCAATCTCATTAATAATTATTTCAAACCGGGCCCCGCCACTAACGACAACATACGGGGTATTTTTGCCCGCATCGAAAGCCGTAATATGTACTCTCCAGGGAGAGCATGGGCCGAAGGTGATTGGTATCCTAAAGCAGCAAAGCGTCCCGGAAAATGGTATGTTGCTGGAAATATCATGCACGACAATGAAGAGGTAACCAACAACAACTGGGCTGGTATGCGCGGCAGTGGCGCGAATTCACCGAGCACGAGTGAGCTCAAAAACCTCGCACGTGTGAATACCCCATTTGAAGGATGGCCAGTAGCGCCGCACCACACAGCCGGGGTCGTTTATGAATCGGTACTGGCAAAGGCCGGGGCCACTTTACCCAAACGTGATGCTGTTGACACCCGTGTTTCAAAAATGGTGCGTACGGGAAAACCGATGACTGAAACTGGTATTATTAAAGACGTTTCCGAGGTTGGCGGTTATCCAACCCTGACATACGATCCTGTCCGGGTACCTGTTGATAGCGATGGCGATGGTATTCCTGACGAATGGGAAATCAAATACAAACTTGATCCTAACAATCCAAACGATGGTGCTGTTGATACTGACGGGGATGGTTATACAAATATTGAAGAATATCTTAATGGAACTAATCCACTAGAAAAACTCAATTACCGCAATCTTGGTAATAACATCGACACCATCAGTTAGTTTTGTAATTTTCCTAGGTAATTATATATCCAAAAATGAATAATCGTTTAAGCGATTCATAGGGCTGACCAAAAAGTTTTTGTCAGCCCTGTTTATGTGCGCTACGCATACTATATATCTTAGGGTGCAAGTCCCGAACGAACCAGCCAATTGGAATCGTTTGCTGGGAGCAAGGTGGGGAAACAGTGGATTTACTAATTTACTACCCAGATAACCAAAAGGGAATTTTCCACTATTCTTAGATTTAAACTTCGAAAGTAACCACAATATTCATTCTGATAAGGGCATATGCTTATCGGATTGTAGGGTTTGGACTGGTGCAATCAATCAATCAATAATAAGGTCAAAATCCTTGGGAATAGCTTTAATAATCAAAATTATTAGATTCCTTCTTATTAGTATGGGGTTATGACCTATTTCCTTAAATATGAGTTTTTGCAGGATGGTACAGGACAATAATAATTAAAAAAAATCTGAATTTTATCCCAAATGAAGTTTAGAAATATATTAAAACCTTCAATAAAGTCAATACAACAGATTTTTTTATTTCTATTTCTTCGTTGGTTATTTGAAGTTGCGTAGAGGGAATAATGCGCCATTTTTGGGCTCAAATGATATTGAATTATCTAAATAATAAGTAGGAGAAATAAAAACTGAGTTTGGGTTCCTTTTTCCTTCCTCATACAAATTTCAACCATTATTCGTGATTTCTTTGTAAGAATATATATTTATCAAAAATGGTTTTGTTAAAACTATATTCGAAGGGTAAGATTAAATTCAACTGAAAGCGTATCCTTATTATGGAGATTAGGCGGAATTTTTTAATTCTGAAAAAATAGAATTAGCTGTATTGTATGTAATACCTTCAAGAAATAGGTAAACCTTACTAATCTGGTTGCCACTGATTACCTCAAGGGATAAGGCATTCAGCGCTATAAATTTTTTTAATTTGCAATTAAATATTAACAATATCTTATGAAAAGGAAAGGATTCGTTCAATTTTTATCAATAGTATTTCTGTTAGGTTTAATTATTTCATGTTCTTCTGCTAAAAAAAAGAACAAGGAAATTACTGAGGAAACCATGCAGGAAATCTATCAGGAAATTAAAACCCCTTTTAAATACGGATTAATAATGGTTCCCACAGATAATTCATATAAAATGGATTGTCCAAGTGTTTTTAAAAAAGATGGTAAATGGTATATGACCTATTTGATATATGGAGGAAGAGGATATGAAACCTGGTTAGCCGAAAGTAATGATTTATTGCATTGGAAACATTTAGGTAAAATAATGTCTTTTTCAGAAAATGATACTCTTTGGGATAGGAATCAAAAAGCGGGATACATTTCGTTACAAGATCCTACCTGGGGCGGAAGCTATGAATGGGAAAAGTACGATGACAAATATTGGATGAGTTATTTTGGCGGAGATACCGAGGGATATGAAGCAGGTGAATTATCTATTGGAATGGCTTATACAAAAGAATCACCAACCAAAGCACATGAATTTCAGCGATTGGATAAACCTGTTTTGAGCCCTCAGGATACCAATGTAAGTTGGTGGGATAATAGTACTATGTACAAAAACACGGTGATTCGAGATAAAGAAAAAGTAACAGGACACAATTTTATAATGTATTACAATGCAAGAGGCGATAGTTTGAAACCGGGTCGTGGTGCGGAACGTATAGGCATGGCCGTTTCTGATGATATGAAACATTGGGAAAGATATGGTAAAAATCCGTTATTGAATCATCATAAAGGTATTACAGGAGATCCATATATTCAGCGTATTAATGATAAATGGGTGATGTTTTATTTTGGTGCTTTCTGGAAACCGGGTGCTTTCAACCGTTTTGCTGTTTCAAATGATTTGGTTCATTGGAAAGATTGGGAAGGTGTTGATCTAATAAAATCATCAGAATCCTATGATAATTTATTTGCCCATAAATCATTCGTGGTAAAACATGACGGAATTGTATATCACTTTTATTGCGCTGTAAATAAAGGAGAACAAAGAGGAATAGCAGTAGCAACTTCAAAGGATTTAGGAAAAAGTGAAATGCAATTTGTTGCAATAGATAAGAAAAATGAATAAATTAAAGTTAGTGTTTTTTTTCGTTTTTAGCTTTTATGCTATTCAAGCACAAACGGTAACTGGTGAGCCTGCAGGTATTCCGGAAGTAGGCAAAAAATACACCTATTCCCCTTGGGAAGACCCAACTATCACAAGTATCAACAGACAGCCTTCCAGAGCGACGGGTTATTCCTACACCAATGTAGAAGATGCCTTATTGGGGGACCGTACCAAGAGTCGTATTAAAATACTGAATGGCGATTGGAATTTTAAGTACGATAAAAATTTGAAAGAAGCTCCCAAAAATTTTTACAAAACAAAAGTTTTGGGCTGGGATAAAATAGAAGTGCCTTCCAACTGGGAGTTAAAAGGCTATGATATTCCAATTTATAAAAGTGCGGTATACCCATTCAGACCTGTAAATCCACCTTTTATTCCCAAAGATTATAACGGAATTGGCTCGTACCAGCGCAGTTTTTCTGTACCTGAAAATTGGAAAGGGATGACGGTGACTTTGCATTTTGGTGCAGTGAGTTCTGGTTTTCAAGTGTGGATAAACGGAGACTTTTTAGGATACGGAGAAGACAGTTTTCTTCCATCCGAATTTGATATTACATCTTATTTAAAAGAAGGCGAAAATGTGGTTTCAGTTCAGGTAATTCGTTGGACTGATGGTTCGTATTTGGAAGATCAGGATCATTGGCGTTTGAGCGGTATTCAACGTGAGGTTTTTATTATGGCCGAGCCAAAATTACGCATCCAGGATTTCTTTTACCAAACTAAATTAGACAAACAATACAAAGATGCTGTTTTTCAATTGCGGCCAAAAATTGAAAATAATACAGGTGATTCATTAAAAAATTATTCACTTCGAGTACAACTGTATGATGCGAATAATAAACCCTTATTTAATGAAGCCTTAAAAAAACCGGTTAAAGAAATTGTAAACGAAAATTATCCTCGTTTGGATAATGTTCGTTTTGGTTTGTTTGAAGCAACTATCAAAAATCCGTTGAAATGGAGTTCAGAATCTCCCAATTTATATACTTTGGTTTTAACTTTAGAAGATGACAAAGGTCAAATTACGGAAGTAAAATCATGTAAAGTAGGATTTCGTTCGATAGAATTCTCGAAAGAAAATGGCAAGCTACTCATCAATGGAAAAGAAATTTATGTGTATGGAATCAATCGCGGAGACCATCATCCTATTCGGGGAAAAGCCTTAACCAGAGAAGATATTAAAGAAGATGTTACCACCATCAAGAAATTTAATTTCAATTTAATACGTACGAGCCATTATCCATTAGATCCCTATTTTTATGAATTATGTGATCAATATGGAATTATGGTTATGGACGAAGCCAATTTGGAAACCCACGGATTAGGCGGAAAATTGAGCAATGACCCCAAATGGACCAATGCCTATTTGGAACGAATGACAAGAATGGTTGAACGGGATAAAAATCATCCAAGTATAGTTTTCTGGAGTTTGGGTAATGAATCGGGAAAAGGGCCAAATCATGCTGCAATGGCAGGATGGGTTCATGATTTTGACATTACCAGGCCCATACATTACGAACCGGCACAAGGAAATCCAAGATTAGATGGATATATAGATCCGCTGGATCCAAGATATCCTAAATCGGTAGATCACGCACATCGATTTGAAAACCCTCAGGATGAACCGTATGTAGATATGGTGAGCCGATTTTACCCGGGAGTTTTTACACCTAAATTTTTAGTAGATCAAAAGAAAGATACCCGACCGATTATCTTCGTAGAATATTCACATGCAATGGGTAATTCTAACGGGAACCTAAAAGAATTATGGGATGAATTTCGCTCTACTCCTCGAATTATTGGGGGTTGTATTTGGGATTTTAAAGATCAAGGTTTATTGAAAACAGATGCGAAAACCGGACAAGAATTTTATGCCTATGGTGGCGATTTTGGAGAAAAAAATCATAATGGAAATTTCAACATCAACGGTATGGTGGCACCCGATGGAAGGCCCAAAGCAGCGATGTATGAAAATAAATGGATTTACCAACCAGCGATAACTTCATTAGAGGGCAATTCAAATCTGAAAATCACCAATCGTCAGGCGACTAATTCTTTGGCAGAATACATTCCGGTATTGAAAATTTTGAAAAAAGGGATTGTTATAAAAGAGCAACAATTGAAACCGCTGCAGTTGGAAGCTGGTGAATCTACCGTTTTGGACATCAAGTCGTATTTGCCAAAAATGGACAAGGAAGCTGAATATTTTTTAAATATTGAATTCCAACTTTCATCAGATAAAGAATGGGCTGACAAAGGCTATGCGGTGGCAACCGATCAGTTTTTGTTACAACAGAAATTAACTCCAGTTGCTATCGCTGAAAATTCAAAAGAGATAATGAAAGTTTCCGAAACGGATTCAGAATTTATGATCAGCGGAAAAGCATACAATATTGTAATTAATAAAAACAACGGGGCTTTAACTTCGTATCAATTTAATAATGAAGAACAAATTTTTGCTCCTTTATTACCAAATTTTACAAGACCATTAACAGATAATGATCGCAAAGGTTGGAAACCGCATAAAGTTTTGAAACAATGGTATAACAATACTCCAAGGTTGATTCATTGCAGGATTCAGTCTTCTGGTGCTGAGGTGAAAATCAGTAGTGAGTACGAAATGATAAAAGACAGTGCACAAGTTCGAGTTGACTATACTGTAAAACCTGACGGAATTATAAAAGTAAATTACCATTTACAAGGGAATAAATCCTTGCCTAATATTCCAAAAATTGGAATGCAAATGGGTATTAAAAAGGATTTTGACCAAATTTCCTGGTACGGAAAAGGAGAATTGGAAAATTACATTGATCGAAGTTTTGGATTTCCCATTGAGAAATATTCCTTGCCAATCGATCAATTTGATGAGCCTTATGTAATGCCTCAAGAAAATGGAAACAGAACCGAAGTACGGTGGATGGCGCTTACAAATTCTTCCAAAAATAAAGGTATGTTGGTTATGCATGAGGATAAATTTTTACAAATGAGTGCATGGCCGTATACGCAGGAAAACCTGAACGAAGCCAAACATACTTTTGATTTAAAAACACCAGGGTTTCTAACCCTAAACATCGATTTGATCCAAATGGGTGTTGGCGGAAACGATAGTTGGTCTCCAGTCTCGCAACCTTTAGAAAAATATCAAATTCCTTCGGGAGATTATAATTACAGTTTTTTCCTCGTTCCTTTCGCTGTCTCAGAAAACGGATTGGAAGAGAGCTTAAATTTTTTTAAATAAAGTATTAATGTTTAACAAAAAAATCTTCTTCTTTATTTTAATGGTTGTAAGCTTAGTTTCTGCACAGGAAATTAATAAAAAAGAAAACACGTTGTTTAAGCCTACAAAAGAATCCTCTAAACCTTGGGTATATTGGTATTGGATGCAAAGTGCCTATTCAAAACCAGGTATCACCGCCGATTTGGAAGCGATGAAACAAGCAGGAATTGCGGGCGCTTATTTAATGACGATCAAAGGGCCAACAAATCCACCTTTAATTGAACCGCCCGTGTTGCAATTGAGTCCAGAATTCTGGGATATGGTAAAATTTACATTCACCGAAGCCGATCGTTTAGGGCTTAAAATCGCCTTTCACGCCGCCGATGGTTTTGCCGTTGCTGGAGGACCGTGGATTACTCCCGAAAAGTCAATGCAAAAGGTAGTTTGGTCAACCACTTTTGTGAAAGGAGGAAAAACAATCGATACCAAATTAGGGGTTCCAACAAATTATGAAGGCTATTATAAAGATATTGCCACTTATGCAATTCCTGTTCAAGAACCATTTATTATCTCGACTCAACAATTGCCTAAAGTAACTTCTTCTTTAGAAAATACCAATGTTTCTTTCTTGGCCGATAACAGGGAAAAAGGAAATTTTAAGTTATACGAAAAGGGATGGATTCAATATCAATTTGACGATCCTTTTACTTGCAAATCGATTCAAATAGAAACCAAGGGAAATAATTACCAAGCGCAACGATTAATAATTGAAACCAGTGATGATGGAATTGATTTTAAATTCCACGAGCGATTTATTGCTCCACGTCACGGTTGGCAAGACACTGATGCACCTTATACACATGCCATCAAACCCGTAACGGCAAAATATTTCCGATTCGTTTATGATCCAAGTGGAACCGAACCGGGAGCTGAAGATTTGGATGCAGCCAAATGGAAGCAGAGTTTAAAAGTAAGTCGAATTATATTATCCAATCAATCTCTTATTGATAATTTTGAAGGGAAAACTGGAATAGTTTGGCGTGTAAGTCCTCAAACAACTGATGGTCAAATTCCAAATACAGACTGTATTCCCAAATCAGAAATAATCAATATTTCGAAATATTTAGACGAAAAAGACAATCTTTTCTGGAAAGCACCAAAAGGGAATTGGAAAATTATCCGAATGGGGCATACTTCTACAGGACATATGAATGCTACTGGTGGAGCAGGAAAAGGATTAGAAGTTGATAAGTTTAATCCTGAAGCCATCCGTTTTCAATTGGACAATTGGTTTGGAGAAGCGATTCGTACGGCAGGTCCGGTATTGGCAGCCAAAGTGATTAAAATATTACATATCGACAGTTGGGAATGTGGTAGCCAAAACTGGTCACCTGTTTTTCAAGCCGAATTCAAAAAGCGTAGAGGTTATGATTTGGTGGACTATTTACCCGTAATGGCTGGGATTCCTATCGAAAGTGCCGAAACAACAGAAAAGATTTTATACGATGTGCGAAAAACCATTGCCGAATTAACTGCCGATAATTTCTTTGGCACCATTGCCGAAGAAGCCAAAAAAGCCAATGTAAAATTCAGTTCCGAAAATGTGGCACCAACCATGGTAAGTGACGCCTTATTGCATTTTAAATATGTGGATTATCCAAGTGGTGAATTTTGGTTGCGAAGTCCAACGCACGATAAACCAAATGATATGCTTGATGCTATTTCAGGAGGACATATTTATGGAAAAGATATCATTCAAGCTGAGGCCTTTACGGAACTGCGAATGGATTGGGATGAACATCCCGGGAATTTAAAAACATTGGCAGATAGAAATTATGCCTTGGGGATCAACCGATTTTTCTACCATGTTTTTGTTCATAATCCCTGGACAGATAGAAAACCAGGAATGACATTAGACGGTGTGGGTTCTTATTTTCAAAGAGATCAAACCTGGTGGAAACCTGGAAAAGCTTGGGTAGATTATTGCCAACGAGTACAACTACAATTGCAAAAAGGAAAACCAGTAGTTGATTTAGCTGTTTTTATTGGCGAAGATATTCCATCTCGTTCCGTACTTCCAGATCGTTTGCTTCCTTTTATTCCAAATATTTTTGGTGCAGCTCGTATCGAGTCGGAAAACATTCGTTTAAAAAACGAGGGACAGCCAACGGCAAAAATGCCAAAAGAAGTTACATATTCAAAAAATGCAACCGATTTATCGCAATGGGTAAATGCCATGAATGGCTATAAATACGATTCTTTCAATTCGGATGTTTTGCTAAACAATTCAAAAGTAAAAAACGGAAAAGTGATTTTTAGTGGTGGAATTGAATATGCTGCTTTACTGTTTCCGGGCAGTCGTAAAATGTCTCCCAATAAGATGATTTCCTTGGCTGTGGGCAATAAAATATTGGAATTAGTAAAAGACGGAGCCACCGTGCTTATTGATGAAAAACCGACTCTGCAACCAGGAATGCATTCGGATGCAGATTACAAAAGTTGGCAAAACATAATAGCTGAAATTTGGAGTAACAATTCCAATGTACCTTCATGGAAAATCGGAAAAGGAACGATAATCAAGTTGCCTTACTTAGGGTATAATTTTAAATCCATTGGAATCGAGCAGGATCTTTATTTTCCCAATTTAAACAGGGCAGATGCTGAAACTATTGCCTGGACACACCGAAAATCGGAAACTGAAGATATTTATTTTCTTTCGAATCAAAAAGAAGAAAAAAGAAACGTGGAAACATCATTTCGAGTAATTGGAAAAATTCCTGAATGGTACAATCCGGTAACTGATAAAACAACTGCTTTAGAAAATTGGAAAGAAGAAAATGGGCGTACCGGTGTTGCTATATCTTTTGCAGAAAACGAATCTGGTTTTGTCATTTTTAAAGATAAGAATGTTGCGATTGCTAAGGATATTCAGTCCACAGATTTCGAAACGGTTCAAATAATAGAAGAAAATTGGAAATTACAATTTGATCCCGCTTTTCATGGACCGAAGGATGTGGTAAAAACCAATGCTCTTTTTGATTGGAGTACTTCTGCGAATGATAGTATTAAATATTATTCTGGAACAGTGGATTATACCAAAGAATTCTATTTGAAAGGAAAAATAGATGATAAAGTCTGGCTCGATTTGGGAATCATCGCCAATCTGGCCGAGGTAAGTGTCAACGGAAAAGATTGTGGTACGCTTTGGACATATCCTTATAGGGTTGAT
>Ga0307486_1002257_pt1 | contig 13665 bp, 12 predicted proteins | sample CBIW02metaG_FD_203663 | JGI IMG/M metagenome (GOLD analysis project Ga0307486, IMG submission 203663) | Sea-ice brine microbial communities from Beaufort Sea near Barrow, Alaska, United States - CBIW 0.2 | ecosystem: Environmental > Aquatic > Marine > Coastal | place: USA: Alaska | collected... | reverse complement strand
CGCTCGGTGTTCAACGCGCTCAGTGTGAAAATGTAGCGGTGCTCGCCGTGCCCTGCAGGCGGGGCGGCCCCCTGAAACGACTCGAGCCGCAGATCGTTGGGCAGGGTGATGGCGCCGTTCGGCATGAGCGATCCATCGGTGCTGCCCGCATTTTGTGGCAGCGACTCGATCGAGGCCGGAATATTGAACACGGCCCAGTGCCACCAGCCGCTGCTCGTCGGTGCGTCAGGGTCGAACACTGTCAGTACGAAGCTCTTGGTGCCAGAGGGGAACCCGTGCCAGTGCAGTGTGGGGGAGCGATCTTCACCTCCGGCGTTTGCTATTCCCGAGCGCGCCCACTGGGGCAATGTGCCGCCGGCTTCGAAATCGGGGCTCTCAAGTTTGAATGAGGGCACTACTGGAAGGTTCCAATTCGGGTCATTCACGATGGCAGTCCTCTCGAGGGTCAACACTGTGCTGCTGCCATTATTGCGAGGATCCGCTGCCAGTGACACCATGACGACACGATTGTGACGCAGTACGGCGGTGGACTCACAGATGCTCAGTCAGATATCTCGGCGTGGCGGGAGAGAGGTACGGCATCGAACGAAAAGAGAGCCGCTTGTCGAATCCAACGGGCCGCTGTCACCAGCACCAGCATGGCAGGACGGCGTCGCAGCATGCCGAGTTCCGCGCTCCTGGAACTTACGCGACACGCCATCAGTATCCGCTCAGCAAGATTCCCGCAGTTTCAACATCGCATTTGCCCGCCGCAGCTCAGCTACCTCGCGCTCCAGCTCGGCCAGTCAGGTGGCGTCATCGGTCGTGGTGCCGGGCCGCATGCCCTGATCGATCTCCACAGTGCGCACCCAGCCACGGATCGTGTCGGCCGGGATGCCCAGCTGCGCGCCGATCCTGGGGCAGGCTCCGCGGCGGTCATTGGGGTTCTTCTAGGCGTCCATTACGAGGCGAACCGCCCGTTGGCGAAGCTCATCTGGATACTTCTTCAGTGCTGCCATGGTGCCCATCCTTTCAAGGATTCAACACCCTCCACCAAACCCGGGGCGGTTCAGAGCCCCGCAACCGCAACGATTGCGGGGCTCTTCACAATGGTGGATCCAAGGGGATCCGTCGTCCGAGCGCCGCGATCAGAAAGGTGCCTGATGCAGAGGCGCGTTGAGCGCCAGCACCATGACGAAGGTGGTATATTTTCTGGCATGAATTCTATCGATCATCCGGACAGCGATAAAATCCTGGCAGACCTCGGCGACTCCTTCGTGCACTCGTTCATTGATGCGGTGGACGGAGCCCGCGATGACTTCGCAGCATTCCGGGGCTGGCGGCCTGGTTGGTTCCCGAACTTCACCAACCGGTTCACCGCGAACTTCCTTCATGAGCGGATCTGGGATCGCCTCGTACGAGCGGTCGGGGACATACACGGGCTGCATGTGGTGGATCGGGAACCTGTCCGAGAGCTGCGCAGTGGCACGCAGTACCTCATCCGCGTGAAGCGGCATCATCCTGGCGACCGCATCTCCGCCTATCCGACCGAAGCGTCGAGCGCGTTCTGGTCAAACAGCGTTCTCACGCTGGAGGGGCTGGAGTCGTTCAGCCTCGCCCTTGGCTACATGTGGGATGCAGAGTTGCGCGCCGTCGGCGAGGCGGTGCTGTCGTTCCGCGATGGCAAGGACAACCCGATCTGGGCGATACAGCTTCGCCGCGACACCGGCACGGCGACAGGGTTCTCGTGGACTCCAGTGGCTCCAGACCTTCCCGAGATCGACCTCAGTGGTGTCATCCGCGAGGTCGAAGAGGAGAGCGGATCATGACACGAGGCGTCGGCGACGTGATCCTCGTCCTCCGACGTGCCGCTGACATCACCCAGGAAGAGCTGGCCGACAAGCTCGGCATCACACAAGCCGCGCTCTCCCGCTACGAGAACGACCTGCGCGATCCGGACGACGACATGGTCGACCGGCTCGGCGACGCTCTCGGGGTGACGTCGGATTTCCTGCGGCACGAGTTCCGCATGCGTGGGGCCATCGCTGCTGACGCGCACATGCGTAGACAGAAGACCGCGAAACCGTCGGACTGGAAGCGTATTGAGGCTCGGCTGAACGCGCTTCGCATGCACTCGTCATATCTACTGGAACGCGTGCCGCTGCGTCCACAGAACCATGTCATCCAGATCGATCCGGACGAGCACACGCCGGTGGAATCCGCGTCAATGCTTCGCGCGGCGTGGCGGATGCCGATCGGTCCTGTACGGAACCTGAGCCGATGGGTTGAGTCCGCGGGGATCATCATCGTCGAGGAAGACTTCGGCACGCACCGGATAGACGGCATGTCCCAGTGGGCTGGCGATCACGCCGTGATCATCCTCAACGCGGCGCTGCCGACTGACCGCAAACGACTGACGGTCGCTCACGAGCTGGGACATCTCGTCCTGCACACGAGCTACGTCGACATCGGCGTGGAGGAGCAAGCGAACCAGTTCGCGGCTGAGTTCCTCATGCCAGAGCACGTCATCACACCTCAACTGACGAGCCTCACTTTGGGCAAGCTGGCGGATCTGAAGCTGGAGTGGGGTGTTTCTATGCAGGCCGTCTTCGAACGTGCCTACCGACTCGGCAAAGCAACCGCGGAGGCACGGCAGAAGTTCTACCGGCAGATGAACACCCGTGGCTGGAAGACGCGTGAACCGAACAGCGACCTCCTCCCGCCCGAGACTCCGGAGCTCGCCGCGTCCGTGGGACGACACCTCGACGAATCAGGGCTGACCGAACAAGAGATTCGGAGCCTGGTGGGCGCGAGAAGTGGCCAGAGTACGCCGTTCGTACGTGCTCGCAGGACGACGCTGAGAGCAGTGTGACCGCTCGACCTCCGCGCGACTTCACCACATCCAAGTGGAGTCACTGCGGAGCACAGCACGATGTAGCGCTCATGGGCGCTCGGCGGATGCTCGGAGCGCCGCATACACCGGACGCAAAACCTCGGCGAGTGGACGCGAGCGCACCGTGATGTCCACCGGCGGAAGCTGATCCAACAGCAGCGCGCCGCCCCTGGAGCTCCGTCGAACGGGAACGGGCGCGGGCGAGACGAAGAAGGTGTCGAGTACTTCCGTGAGGGGAGCGCCCGCTCGTGCCCCGTTCCCGCTCATGGAGTCTGCCTCGTGCATCCGTCCCAGCAGGTCCTCGCGTTCGCGTCCGCGCCAGGCAAGAATGCGGAACGGGTCATCGTCGAACTGTTCGGCCAGCAGATAGAACACCGCCGCCAGATGCTTGCACGGCACTTCCCAGTCGGGGCAGGAGCAGTCTAGGCTCAGCTCATCGGCGCCGCGGGGGAAAAGCGACAGCCCGACCGCGGTAAAAACATCTTCAATATCGGCGGGCATCTCGCCGGCCAGCAAGGAGGCCACGTACCAGGCGTTCCCGGCGAGAGCCTCCTCCACCGCTGCCCACTCGGCCTTACCGAACGCCGCGATACCGATGCGCACCCGGTACGGCTTCGCCCGTGATCCCTGTACGCTCGCGACGACGGTGCCGGCATCGATGTCGAGCGAGATCACCTGCCCGCGGCGGGCATAGTTGCGACCGCGCTGCAGGCGCGCCCCCACACCCAGCCCCTCCAGCACCTCGATGAATCGCCCGGACCACCAGCTGGTGCCGATGGCGCCGCGCACGCTCCGGGCCTTGACGCCACCTTCCACACTGCGCGGGGCCGACGGCGGGAAGAACGGCGAATCGTAGCGGCGCCTACTCACCGACAGCCTCCTTCGACAGGGCGAACAGGTCGCGCAGGCTCGCGGTCGACAGCTCGGTGAGCCACCCCTCGCCGTCGCCGACCACCATATTCGCCAACGCTTTCTTCTCCTCGATCATGGTGTCGATCCGTTCCTCCAGCGTGCCCCGGCAGATGAACTTGCGTACCTGCACACTCCGTTTCTGCCCGATCCGGAAGGCCCGATCGGTGGCCTGATTCTCGACGGCGGGGTTCCACCAGCGATCGAGGTGAATGACGTGGTTGGCGGCCGTCAGATTAAGTCCGGTACCGCCTGCCTTCAGCGAGAGCAGGAAGATGGGTGGTCCGCCGTCTGTCTGGAACCGTCGCACCAACTCTGTACGGTTCTGCCGGGAGGTGCCGCCGTGCAGATAAGCGACGTCGGTGTCGAAGCGGGCCGCGAGGTGCGGCATCAGCATCTCGGCGAACTCGGTGTATTGGGTGAAGCACAACACCTTGTCGCCCTCGGCGAGAATCTCGTCCAAGATCTCCTCCAGCCGGATGACCTTGCCGCTGCGCTGCCCGATAGCCGATCGATCATGCAGCAACTGGGCCGGATGATTGCAGATTTGCTTGAGCTTCGCCATCGCGGCCAGTACATTTCCGCGACGTTCGATTCCGTCCGAGCCTTCGATCTTTTCCATCATGTCGTCGACGACCGACTGGTACAGCGATGCCTGCTCGCTCGTGAGCGTGTAGTACTGCTTGATCTCGATTTTCTCCGGCAGGTCATCGATGATGGCAGGATCGGTCTTGACACGCCGCAGGAGGTAGGGCCGGGTGATCGCACGCACCCTCTCGGCGGCCGCCTCGTCGCCGTGTCGTTCGATCGGGATCGCATAACGGGTGCGGAACAGCTCCGCCGAGCCCAGCATCCCGGGGTTCAGGAAGTCCATGATCGACCACATCTCGCCGAGCCGGTTCTCCACCGGGGTGCCGGTCAGTGCGATCCGATGGTCCGCGGTGAGCCGTTTGACGGCCTTCGCCGCGCGGGAGAGCCGATTCTTCACCGCTTGTGCCTCATCGAGAACGATACGGTTCCAGGTGCGGGCCTCGAACTGCTCGACATCGCGGGTCAGCGTCGCATAGGTGGTGACCAACATATCGATGCCGTTCAGAGCCGCGTCGAAGTCTTCGCCGCGCAGCCGCTCCGGGCCGTGATGCACGTGCATTCGCAGCCCGGGAGCGAATTTCGCGGCCTCTGCCTCCCAGTTACCGATCAGCGACATCGGACACACCAGCAAGGTAGGGCCGGCACCGGGACGCTCCTGCCGCTGCACCGCCTCCAGCGCAAGCAGTTGAACGGTCTTGCCGAGTCCCATGTCGTCGGCCAGGCAGGCACCGATACCGAGAGCGGCGAGGAAGTGCAGCCACGCCAGGCCGCGTTCCTGGTAGGGGCGAAGCGTGGCCTGGAAGCTTTCCGGCGGGTCGACCGGCTGGATACTCGCGTCGGCCGAACCGTCCAGCAGCGCCCCCAGCCAGCCCTCGGCCCTGACTTCGACGACTTCCAAGGGCAGCTCCAGGTCGTCAGGATGAGTGGCGACCAGGCGCAATATATCCGCCACCGTACCGCGGCCCGACTCCTCATGTTGGAGGAAATCGATGCCGCGGCGCAGGTGCTCGGCGTTGACGGTCACCCACTGGCCCCGCAGCCGCACCAGAGGAGCCTTCGCCTCGGCCAACGCTGCGATCTCCTCCTCGGTGAGCGTGTGGTCGCCCACGGCGAGACTCCACTCGAACTCACACAGTTGATCTCGGCCGAAAGTGGACGCTGTGCCCGTGCCGTCCTCCATTGGTGTGGACGCCGACAGCTTGAGCCCCAGTTTCGCCCGGCGGTCCCACCATGAGGGCAGCAGCACCCCGAAACCGGCCGCGTCGAGAGCGGGGGCCGCCTCGCTGAGGAAGGCGAAAGCCGCATCCGCGTCAAGGTCGAATGACGTGGGGCGCGACTGTCGCAGCCCCGCTTCCAGCGCGGGGTAGACGCGCGCGGCTTTGCCCAGTTCAGCGAGCAGCACCTCCTGCGGGCGACCCAGCCAACGGTTCAGCGCGCCATCGTCACGCCATACCTGTTCGGCAGGCACAATCAGGCTGGGATCCGCGGACGACTGCAGCAGGAACTCCAGCCGCCACGTTGGCACTTCCAGCGATGAGCTCGTGGTGGAGGCATCATCGGGTTCCCCGGGCGAAGCGAGACTATCTTCCCCGGCCAGCGCCGGTCGTCCAGGCATGGCCGTGGTGAGATCTTCACTGAGCCGGAAGGTGGCGCGGGCCGGAGCATTGGCCTCTTGCGCATACTCAGACCAGGGCGCCAACGACTGTTCCAGCTCGGCCAGCGCCGGCTCCGGCACCCGGATGCGCGCGTCCGGCGTCCGGAGCGCCTCCAGCCATGCTTCAACGGCGCGCGGTTGCAGGGGCTTGCGACCGCGACTCGGCGGCAACGTCGGCAAATCGCCCGGCAGCCGACGGCGAACCGTGGCGTCGGTGAGGGTGTCGAGCGCCACCGCGATCAATCCACCAGCATCTTCAGAACCCGGTTCTGCCCGAAACGCGGGCGGTGTGGCCGTAATCAGATCGCCGAACGCGAGCGCGTCGGGCCCGCGCAAGACGGCACGCCACCGCGCCTCGGCCACGGCGGATTCATCGATGACGTCGGAAGCCCAGGCGACCTCCGGGAGTACCTGGCCTCGTTCCGCGAGTTCGGCGGCAAATCGCGCCAGCTCGCCGAGGAACCGCGCCGAAGGCGCGATACGTACTGCGCTTAGCGGCATCGGCTCATTGTCCGGGAAGTCCTCCGGGAACAGTGCCGAGGCCAATTCCGCGCCACCATGCTCAGCACCGAAGGCAGCATCACCGAATGGCGGATGAGCGATAGCCGTGAGCGCCGCCGGTTGGACCCATACGACGGGCACCGTCCACGGCAATAGGGACGGACCGGTCGAGCTCAGCGGCCGCGGAACGACCCGCACGAGGTCGGGAGAGTCCAGCGGCGAGCGCCGGAGCGAGGGCAGCAACAAGGTGGTGCCGCCGACGTCGCCGGCCTGTATGGCCGCGACGACATCTGCCGATGCGGCGAAGGGATGTGGCCGGGCCGCCTTCAGCGCCTGGCTGGGGGTCTTCACTGTCTTCTCGGAGTCTTCGGCCCACAGCCCGAGGCCATGGTCGAGCGACCAGAACGCGTGGAGCACCAGCAAGCGCATCGCCTTTCTTGACGGAGGAGTTCGGCACTGAAAGCGCCGCCACCCGAACCTTGCGCACGACACCTTCGGCGCGCGAGCGGAGGCCGAGAGCCAGCGTCTCAGGCCAGCCTGCGCCAGTATACCTACCTTCCAAAGGGGTGGAGCGACTTCGACCCGGGATAACAGCGTCGCTGCCGGACTTGCGGTACCGCGTGGGCGGTTTTCCGGGCGGCGGCGGACACGAGTGTAGTCAGGCCGGACCGCTTTCCGGTCGTCTTCGTCGCCGCACTTCGAATCGCCCGCCGCTCCGTGGCCCAGGGCGCTTTTCCCTCCGCGCCCTGATCACGCCAGGGCCATCTGGCGTCATGCGGTACTCGCCCTCGTCCGACGGCTGAATCCCGCTCGCCGACGAAGATCAAACCCTCGAGTCATCAAGCGCAAGATCTCCAAGTGGCCCGCCAAACGCCTCCACCACGCACAATGGCCACAACCGCTGCACACCTCAGAAATTACCATTCAAACACTTAACTGAACGGTATTGAGGCTAAGTACTGCTAGCTACTAGACGGTGACGGATTCGGCGAGCACGCGCTTGACGACTCGTGCCATTGCCGCTCCCGCAGCAATCGTGTCACCGGCATAACCTCCAGCGAGCGCGCCATCTTTGGCGAGCATCAGCTCGTCGGCTGCATCACCGGGGAAAGGGTGATTTGCGCTGCGCATCAGTTCATAGAGAGCTTCGTTGTACCAGTCGCGGTGTTCGGCAATCAATACACGTACGGGATGCGCTGGGTCAGGAATTTCCGCGACAACGTTGAGGAATGGGCATCCACGAAAATCGTTTTTCGTGAGCTCAGCGGCAACGCCCTCAAGGAGTACGAGGACTGCATCCTGAGGAGAGGCTGCGCCTTCAACGATCGACTGAACCTGAGCTTCGACTGCTGCCCTGCGGCTCCGGACGTACTCAAGAATCAAGTTGTCCTTTGAGCGGTAGTGCTTGTAGAAGGTCGCTTTTGTCACGCTCGATTGCGCGATGATGCGGTCTACCCCGACGTTCAGAATGCCGTCGTGGTAGAAAAGTTGGTTGGCCGTCTCGAGGATGCGTCCTTTGGCCGGAGCGCGCTGTGCGGTCCCTAGTGTCTCAAGTACCATCACAGCGCACTCCTTCCGGGGGGAGGTTCGGATCAGGAACGATTCCCCATTAAATGCATCACACGATTTCGGGGTCGTGCGATGCAGTTATGATCCACAACCCGGTTCGGGTCCGGGTTGTGTGTTGATGAGCATCACTTGGTTCGGGTCCAAGTGATGAGTTGTCGGCTTCGGGTGCCTAAACAGAACTGTAGCACATGGGGACATACAGACAAGTCTGTCTGTCCTCTTGTAATTCCCCAATCCGGGGGACGTGTTACTGAAGGGTGTCTCTCAGCAGTTCGCGCGACTGTAATGACGTAGGCTCATAGCGATGATCGACGCCGTGCCACTTCCGCTAGACCTTCCCGAACTGTCGTTCACCGCAACCGGCGACAGTCTCGTTCGCAGAACCGTTTTGCCGAGTGGTGTACGAATCCTGAGCGAACAAGTTCCCGGTGCGCGCAGCGCTACCGTCGGCTACTGGGTGGCGGCTGGTTCACGTGATGAATCGGCGGGCACCTTCGGCGCAACTCACTTCCTAGAGCACTTGCTGTTCAAGGGCACACCGTCGCGCTCAGCGCTAGACATTGCCGTGAGCTTTGACGCGGTAGGCGGCGAGCACAACGCAATGACCGCGAAGGAATACACCTGCTACTACGCCAAGGTGCAGGACATCGACTTGCCAATGGCGATAGAGGTCATCGGCGACATGCTGACGTCGAGCTTGATCGATCCAACAGAATTTGCGAACGAGCGCGGGGTGATTCTGGAAGAGCTCGCCATGGCCGACGACGATCCAACAGATGTTGCCAGCGAACGCTTTTTCGAAGCAGTCTTCGGCGATCATCCGCTTGGCCGTCCGATCGGCGGCAGCCCCGAGACGATCAACGCCATCTCACGAGACTCCGTGGTGCAGCACTACCGTGGCAACTACCGCCCGCAGGATCTAGTAATCACCGTGGCCGGCGCCGTGGATCACGACGTGCTCGTCGCTACAGTATCCGCATGCCTCGTTGCTGCGGGATGGGACCTGGCACAACCCGCCACACCTGTTGCGCGCCGCGACAACGCAACAGCCGTCGCTTCCGCTGCCGGCGCTCGCGCCCACAGCCTCCACGTGACCCCGCGCCCCATTGAGCAAGCAAACATCATTGCCGGTGTCGAAGGTCTGTCGGCCACTGACGAACGTCGGGCAACGCTCACCGTTCTCAATTCGATCTTGGGTAGCGGCATGTCATCGCGACTCTTCCAGGAAGTGCGCGAAAAGCGCGGACTGGCCTACTCGGTGTACTCATTTGCACCGAGCTACTCCGACGCTGGCGTCTTCGGCATCTATGCGGGGTGCTCGCCAGCGAAGTCGGCGCAGGTCGCCGAACTCATGCTCGAAGAGTTCACCAAGCTCGGCGAAGCCCCTGTCACCGACGAGGAAATCAGTCGAGCAGTCGGCCAGTTGCGAGGCGCGTCAGCACTCGCGCTCGAAGATTCTGACTCGCGGATGTCTCGACTCGGACGAAGCGAACTAACACTCGGCGAATTCGTCGACCTCGATACCTCAATCGCACGAATCTCGGCGGTTACTGCTGGCGAAATCCAAGAACTTGCTCGCGAACTCTCGTCGCGCCCACTGTCCATTGCGGCAGTTGGTTCGGTCACTGAAGAGATGTTTTCTGGGCTTACTCTCGGCAGCGTTGCCCAGAGTTAGATCAACAAAGGAATGGTGATGGCTCACTACCTCTACCTCGTACGTCACGGCGAGCAGCAAGATGCAGAATACGGACTACCCGACGGCCCGCTGTCAGGCAAAGGAACGCGACAGGCAACAGCAATCGCCGAACGGCTCAGCGGTGTGCCATTCACCCGAGCATTCCATTCGCCACTGCAGCGTGCCGCCGAAACCGCAGCGATCATGACCGGGCGGATGCCAGCCCTCGAGTCGCAGCCAACGACGCTACTCATGGACTGCATCCCCAGCGGTCCGACGGCCGACATGCCCTCAGCGTTCGAGCCATTCTTTGGATCGGTAACGCCGGAAGAGATCGATGCGGGCCAAGCGCAGATGGACGATGCTGTCGCTGAATTTCTTACACATGCACGTGAAGATCGCCACGATCTGTTGATCACCCACAATTTCGTGATCGCGTGGTTTGTGCGCGAAGTGCTTGGTGGAGATCAGTGGCGTTGGCTCGGACTCAACCAGGCCAATTGCGGGCTGACGATCATCCGGGTGCGCAGCGCTAAGCCTCCCGTACTGGTGAACCATAACGACCTTGGTCACTTGCCTGCAGAACTTCGAACAGGGTTGCCGGAAGAACAGCCATACTAACTGAGTTGCTTGCGGTACCAGGTGGTTGCGTTGGGATTGTCGTTGTACGGCTCGCAGGTCTCGAAGCCGCTCGACCTGTAGAGGCTGCCTGCTGCGGCGAGGCTCTCATTGGTGTCGAGCACCAATTCTGTTGCTCCCCATTGGCGGGCACGCCGTTCCAGTTCCCCCAGCAACTGTCGCCCGAGCCCCGCACCGCGGCCTTCAGACCGTACCCATAGGTGCTTCACCTCGAACTGACCAGCATCGAGATGGCGGATGCCGCCACAGCCGAGCACGCTGCCCGGTTCTTCGACAACAACGAACACCCCTCGCGGCGGTTCGAACTGTTCTGTCGCGGGGAATGTTGTGACGTAACCCGAGGGCGTGGGGAATGTCTCAGCTCGGTAGCTAAAGTACTCGGTGAGAAGTTCGTGGGCGAGAGCATCCGTGACGGGGACGGGGCGAAACTGTGGCACAGCACCACAGTACCTGCGGCTGCGGCTTGGGGCAGTCGGCGAAGTCTCTCAGCATTGGTAGATTTGAACAATGACAACGAAAGTAGCCGTAGTCGGCGCAACAGGTCGCATGGGAAAATACATCAGTGGTGTGATCGAAGCCGCAGATGACTTTTCACTTGTCGCGAAGCTAAGTTCGCGTTCTGAGCTCAGCGAGATGCTAGTCGCAGATGTTGTCGTGGATGTCACGGCGCCAAGCATTTCGCCTTCCGTCGTCGAGTTCGCGACCTCCAACGGCAAGAGCATGCTTGTGGGAACCTCCGGTTGGAGCGAGGATCGCATTCAGGGCGTGCGGTCTGCGCTCATCGAGTCCCCTGATGTCGGCGTCATCTTCATTCCCAACTTTTCCCTTGGCTCCGCCTTGGCAACGTCCTTCGCTGCCGCAGCTGCTCGCTACTTCGACTCGATCGAGATCATTGAGAGTCACCACGCTGGCAAGGTTGACTCACCATCGGGCACCGCCGTGCGAACTGCAGAGCTAATGGCGGATGCTCGCGGCGAGAGAGGCCCAGTGGCTGCGCCGCACGTCGATCAGCGTGCTCGCGGTGAACAGGTTGCGGGAATTCCGGTGCACAGCCTGCGCATGACCGGAGTGATCGCTCATCAGCAGGTTATTTTTGGCGGACCGGGGGAGGTGCTGACTCTTGACCACCGCACGATGTCTCAAGAGTCGTACCAGGCAGGAATTCTCCTCGGACTGCGTGCCCTCCCTAGTGCGCGCGGCGTGACCGTTGGTCTTGACCAACTCATTGACCTCTCACCGAGCGACCGCGCGGACAACGTATGAAGACCCGCATTGCTGCACTCGTAATGGTGGGGCTGCTCGCCCTGTACCTCGTGTTTGTGATCAATTACTCGTTCATCTTGATCGGCACCGAAATTCCCATCGCTCAAGTAATGGGCTGGGCGCTACTCGTACTTCCGCTTATCGGTTTTTGGGCACTCGCAGCGGAACTTGCGTTCATCTTTCGGGCCGAGCGACTGCTCAATACTCTTCGCGACGAGGGCGCACTGCCTGACGAAGTCGACGAACGTCGACCGAGCGGTCGTGCAGAACCTGAAGCGGCAGATCGTGCATTCGGGCGCTACCGGGATGAAGTCGAAAGCAGCCCCGAGTCGTGGCGTGCGTGGTTGCGGTTAGGGCTTGCCTACGATGCGAGCGGTGACCGGAGTCGCGCCCGTTGGGCAACCCGTCGGGCAATTTCACTGTCGCGCGGTTCGGCAAAAAAGGCGGCTTAACCGCACCGTAGCCGCAGCTCAGCGCTGGGAGGTACGCGGGGTCAGTCAGCGAATTCGTCGATCGCCTGCTCGATTGTGCGGTGTCGAAACGTGAATCCCGTGTCAATCAGGGTGCGAGGGTGCACGTTTTCGTCGACCAAAATCAGATCTTTGCCCGCGTCGCCCAGCATCCGCAGTGCAAATTCGGGTACTGCTAGCCAGTGCGGTCGTGCCATCGACTGCGCGAGCGTTTTCGTCACGGTCGCGGCGGTCGCCGGAGTGGGTCCGACGAGTGACACGACGCCGCTGAATTCGCTACGCATTAGATGGATGATTGCTGCGGCTTCATCGTGCAGGCTGATCCAGGGCCAGTACTGGTTTCCGCTACCAAGCCGGCTTCCGAGTCCGAATCGGGTGAGCAAATTGAGCGGCGTGAATGCGCCGCCTTCTCCGACAACTATCCCTGTGCGGAAGATCACGAGACGCGTGCCGGACGGGGTAAGCCGTGCCGCCTGTTCCCAGACGTCAACAACATCGCTCAGGAATCCGGTTCCGCGATCTGAGTCATCAGTCAATACTTCTCCGGGCCGACTACCGAAATAGCCAACCGCAGAGCAGCTGAGGAAGGCGCTCGGGGGAGTGGTCGAGCGGCGAATGGCTTCGGCAATCGTGCGAGTGCCGTCGACCCGGGATCGCAAGATCTCACGCTTATAGCCGAGGGTCCATGGCAGCCTGCCCGTGCTTGCACCTGCCAGATTGATGACGACGTCGGCGAGTTCGATCGCACGCTCATCGAGGATCCCTGCGCGTGGATCCCAATGAAACTCCACGGCCGTACGGGGTTCGCGACGAACAAGACGCAACACTTCGAAACCGTCAGCCTCAAGCTGCGCTACGAGTTCTGTGCCGATGTATCCTGATGCGCCGCCGACGAGAATTCGGGTGGGCGTCGGCTCACTCACTATTACGCCAAGCTTGCTTCAAGGGTGATGGGGACGCCGGTCAGTGCACGCGAGACGGGGCAGCCTTCTTTAGCTTCGTTCGCCAGTCGCTGAAAGTCATCCTCGCTGAGGCCGGTCACTTTGGCACTAACGAGGAGGTGGCTGCCGGTGATTCCCTCTGCAGGGTCAAAGGTGACGGCCGCGGTGACTTGGAGGCTCTCCGCCGGGGTTCCGTTGCTGGCTAGTCCATTCGAGAACGCCATAGCGAAGCAGGCAGAATGCGCTGCGCCGATCAGTTCCTCGGGGTTCGTCGTCGACTCTTGACCTTCAGATCGAGCCGCCCAGGTCACTGGGAACTCGGCAGAGTCGGAGGAATCTAGCGATGTCGTACCTTTGCCGCTAAACAGGTCACCAAACCAGAGTGTTGTTGCTTCGCTCGTAAGAGGCATTGCCGTTCCTTTCGTCGTGCTCAACACTATGCCGTGCCTGAGGAACGCGCGTGCGAATCCCGTGTGAAGGCGAGCACAGCACGTATTATCAACACGATGGCTTCTACGATTTCAACCCCATACGAAGACCTGTTGCGCGATACGCTCGCGAACGGTGTGCACAAGAGCGAT
>Ga0307486_1002255_pt1 | contig 13675 bp, 8 predicted proteins | sample CBIW02metaG_FD_203663 | JGI IMG/M metagenome (GOLD analysis project Ga0307486, IMG submission 203663) | Sea-ice brine microbial communities from Beaufort Sea near Barrow, Alaska, United States - CBIW 0.2 | ecosystem: Environmental > Aquatic > Marine > Coastal | place: USA: Alaska | collected... | reverse complement strand
CCTCGTCTGCATTCCGAGAAATTATCCGCTCGGCAGTCCAGTTGGTGTCCCACCAGCTTTGGTCATCCAAGTCTATTTTGACCAGAACTCGCTCGACAGCCTCGTTGATTCCAGCTACTACTTCATCCGGGACCCAGGGCATTGGAGACCGACTCCAGACCTCACCTAACTGTTCTGCTGCCTCAGCCAATAGAGCCATCGCCTCGGAATGTGTCATATACAGGGCCATGATCGGATAGTAGCCCCCAGCTGTGGCTGTGCCCCCACTAGTGGTCTACCTGCAAACCCATGACCTACGTTCTCGCTATCCTGAGAAACACGCGCTTCCCTCACTGTCGAACCGAGGCTGCGTGCAGCACCGCTGAACGACGAGGGGAACCATGACCACCGAGAATTCCAAACTTGTCGCTGCGCTGGGGCAATGGCGCGACTCCCTAGTCAATCTCACCGGACGCAACCGCCTCCTCAACTACAAACCCACTCGGTCATCGACAATCGAATTTTCGCGAAGTGACGCCGAAGGTATCTACTCGGCCATCGCCGATCGCAAGCTCACCTTCGTCACCGGCACTCGACCTCCAGAGAAAACAGCCACGCCGACTGCCGACGAAGGCCTAGAAGAGCTCGTACTCGACGAAATCACCTCATTCGACTACGACGACTACCCCGACTCCCTCTTCGCTGACATGACGCAAAGAAACGTCGACCGCGCGCTCAAAAACATGGCCGGCGTAGCCCGCCGAGAGTTCTTAGACAAAGGCCTATCCACGCTCTATCTCGCGCTCGGCGCACTGCAATGGAAAGAAGACTCCGGAGACGCACGGAAAAGCCCCCTGATTCTCCTACCCTCAGTTCTCGAAAGCGCGAGCCCGCGCGAGCCGATGCACCTCGCATTCTCCGAAGATGACCTCTCTGTGAACCCCGCACTTTCCATCAAACTCGGAGAGTACGGGATTGAACTGCCGTCCGCCGAAACTGTGATCGACACCATCGCAGTAGACGGCATCGCCGCCGCGCTTGAACTGTTTAGGGCTGTCACCTTCCCTGACGGTTGGGAAATCGTCGAATTCAGCACTCTCTCCAACTTCATGTTCGCCAAGGAAGCGATGTATCGCGACCTCCTAGACAATGAAGAATTAATCCTCGGAAACGAAATACTGCGCGCCCTAGCGGGCGATATCACCCCAGAATCCTCATCATTCGCCTTCGAAGAACCAGACATCAACAAGATCGACGACGATGCACCCCCAGAGAGCACGCCACTAGTTCTCGACGCCGACTCAAGTCAACGAGCCGCAATTCTCGCGGCGAACTCCGGCAAGAGCTTCGTGATGGACGGCCCTCCAGGAACAGGCAAAAGCCAAACAATCGCGAACATGATTGGAGCCTTGGTAGCTCAAGGCAAAACAGTGCTCTTTGTCTCCGAAAAGATTGTCGCGCTTGAAGTAGTGCGCGACAGACTGAGCTCCCGTGGGCTAGAACCGCTCAGCCTCGAGCTTCACAGCCACAAAGCATTGCGAAGCGAAGTAGCCAAAGGGCTTGGCGAGTCCCTCAAAACTAAACCCGTTGCCCCCACAAACTCGGCACCCGAACTACTTGCACAAGCTCAATCCGCGAGGGAAGCCCTCTCCGGCTACGCAATGGCAATGAACCAGACACGCGAACCTCTCGGATTATCAATGTTCGAGGTTCTTGGACGATCCGCAGCACTTGACTCAGCCCTAGAACCACCTACGTCGGCGATCGCCGATGCCGTGCTCACACCAACCGCCCTTACTCAGATTGAGCTCGGCCTCGAGTTCATCCAACGCCACTGGGAAACGGCACTCGAAGGCGACAAAGCACTGTGGTCGGGACTGCAAACGGCGCAAGTCCCCGCCTTTGACTTTCGACTAGCACTCGACATGCTCACAGCGTTGGAAGAGCTAAGCCCAGCAACTGCTGACGCCGCTAAAGCGTTTGAGATGCACGGCCTCTCTTCTGTGCGAGCGCTCTACGCTCTACTCACTGCGTGGGCCGATCAACCTGCACTTGTAAACTCTGAATGGCTGCTCCGCTCGGATATCAACACCATCAAATCCGCGGTCTCACGAGCTGCTGAGCTCGCCGGCGAAAGAGAGAGCGCAGCACAGAGCGCTCTCGAAATCTGGGGTGAAACCTGGCAGTCGCTTCCGGCGCTGACGATAACAACCACCGACGAAGAAACTCACTGGGCTCACCTCTCAGTTACTCGAGATGACCTGACGCTGAAGCGCCTCCAAACGCTCGAACCATACCTCAGCGCTGCAGTGGCCCTCGCACAATCTCTTGTGCAAAATGCTGAAACTCTTGCCGGCCAACTCGGGCTCACACAGCCAGCCAACCCCAACCAGTACCGGGACTTCGTTGACACCACGTCTCACCTCACCAGCGAAATTCCACCGCTTGCAGCCTGGGTCTCTGAGGACTGCAATTTGGACTCAATAGAGCAGGCTTTGAACGAACTCAAAGCATTTGCCGACGCAGTCACGAAGGCACAGAACAAGGCCAACGAGATCTTCAACGATGGAGTTCTCGCCTTAGACCTGCCGAAACTAGCGGAACATCTGCCGGCACAAACAAGTTGGTTAAAGCGACTCAAGCGCGAGTACCGCTCTGCTCTCACCGAGCTCCTAACTGAAACAAAGCCACAGATTGATCGACGCACAGTAGCCGAAGCGCTGCCTCTCGCTCTTGCCTGGAGAGATGCGAACGAAACCTTAGATCAGGCCCTCCTCAGACATGCAGCAACCTTGGGTGTCTACTGCGATGATCGTGACTCCAACTGGGCGAACGGCCTTAAAGCTTTATACGGGGCACAAGTCACCCGAACCAAAGCACGGATCGTCAGCAATTCGACGCTCGCCTCAGTCCTCAACAGCGCTGAAAGCCGAGCTCTACTAAGGCAAGTGCATGACGCACTCGACGCTGGCTTCAGCGAGTGGAAGAGCCTCCAATCAGCGGACGGAGATGCCCTTGCGCCGACCACGGCTGTCGGACCAATCCACGAAACTGCGGCGCAGCTGTCGGCCCTACTCACCGACACCACCCACCTAAATGACTACCTAGCCCAATTCGCCTCGCATTTAACCCCCGAAATCTCTGTCGGAGAAGCAGCGACTGCGGCGGGCGTCCGGCTCGCAGCCGACTCTGCGGCGAAAGCCCAGACAGAAGAAACCGCATCGCTCGCTACTGCGCTCGGAATCGCGCCAGAGTCCGTGCCCCTCACAACCACACACGTCGACGAATTCACCACACAACTCGAGTGGGTCGAAAACATACGCTCACTCGCCACCCCCAACGCTGCGACGAGTGCGACGAGTGCGACGAGTGCGACGCAGGGTGCGCTCTCAGCAGACCAGCTGAGCGCTCTGCGTGAATCTGCACTTCCGGCACCACTTGGCTTACGCATTGACGAGTGGGAAAAAGCTCGGGACACCGTGCTGAGTCACTTCAGCTCGACGCGAAACAGCACCCTCCTAGACGACCTCTCGCACTATCGATCTGCCTCGGAACTGCTCTCGGCGTTCATCCGCGAGCATGACTCCGCCCCCGACTGGATCGCGCTTCAAGAAAAGCTCGATACCTTGCGCGACGGCGGAGTCGGCCAGCCACTCGACTATGCGCTCACAACCCGCATCCCAAGCGTCCACATCGTCGACTACGTCATGAAATCTGTTTACCGCTCGTGGTTCGCTTCGATCATGGAATCGGACGCTCGACTGGAACACTCCTCAGCCCCAGATCGTGACGCACTCATTAAACGATTTAATGAACTCGACCGGGTACTTGCCAACCGGGCTATCACCACAATTATTGAGTCAGCGATCAGCCGACGGCCCCGCAGCGCTGCAGGACAAGGTGGCGTAATCCGTCATGAAGCAGAGAAGAAACGCAAACACATCGCCGTGCGGGATCTGATCGACCGTGCGCGCGATGTCGTTCAAGCAATCCACCCTTGCTTCATGATGAGTCCGCTCGCCGTGTCACAGTACCTTCCGCCTGACATCAAGTTTGATGTCGTGATCTTTGACGAGGCAAGCCAAGTTAGCCCCGGAGACGCAATCAACTGCATCTACCGGAGTAAGGCGCTCATCACCGTCGGCGACCAGAAGCAACTACCACCGACGTCATTCTTCACGAACTCCGAGGACATCGACGAAGACAGTGACGAAGAAAACTTGGCAGCGGACTACGAATCCATCTTGGATCTCATGAAGTCCACAGGCAACTTCAACTCGATGACCCTCCGCTGGCATTACCGGAGCCGCCACGAGGACCTCATTAGCTACAGCAACGCATCCTTCTACGACGGACGACTCGTCACCTTCCCTGGAGCAATCGCGCACTCCGACCGCTACGGAGTGAAATTTCACAAAGTAGACGGGATCTACCGGCGGTCCGCTGGAAGAGACAATCCCATCGAATCCAAGTACGTTGCGAAACTCGTCATTAAACACTTCGAAGAGAACCCCGAATCGAGCCTTGGAGTGGTGGCGTTCTCTTCGACACAACGGGACAGTATCGAGAACGCTGTCGCGCTCGCACGGAATGAGCGCCCCGACCTCGACGGATACTTCCAAGACAACCGCATCGATGGATTCTTCGTAAAGAGCCTCGAGTCAGTACAGGGTGATGAACGCGATGTGATCATTTTTTCTGTTGGCTACGGCCCAGACGAAACAGGAAAGTTCTATAAGAACTTCGGCCCGCTCAACCAATCGGGTGGCCACCGCCGACTCAACGTCGCAATTACTCGCGCCCGAGAACTCGTTCAACTAGTTTCCTCGGTCTCTGCAGCTGATATCGGCGAAGTCAATAGCGAAGGAGCCAGACACCTGCGCCGCTACCTCGACTTTGCCGAACGCGGACCAGCTGCGCTCGCACTCGAACTCGGACCCGCTGGACTAGGCACAGATTCGCCATTCGAAGATTCCGTCATCGACTCAATCAGAAGCTGGGGGTTCGAAGTTCAACCTCAGGTTGGCGTTGCTGGCTATCGAATCGACATCGGTGTCAAACATCCCAACTCCCCTGGTGCATTCATGCTCGGGGTCGAGTGTGACGGCGCCATGTACCACTCATCGCGGGCTGCCCGGGATCGCGATCGCCTGCGACACGAGATATTGGAAGGCCTCGGCTGGAGCCTGCACCACATTTGGGGAACAGCTTGGTACCGCAATCGCGCTCAAGAAGAAGACCGACTCAAGACTCTTCTCGAAAAGCTCGCGCGCGAAACAGTCACCGGCCGGATCACGAAGAAACAGGCGAAGAATGTGCAACCTGCACTCGAGCTCGCAACAGAATCTCACGATATAGACGAGATCCCGGCATGGGTCGTGAACTACGAAGAGGCCTCCCCCTCCGATGTTCCACGTTGGCTCGACCTTGGCGACAAAAGTAGTAAGTCGTACATTACGAAGCTCATCCAGGAGGTCGTCGCGGTCGAGGCTCCGATGCACGTTGACCTGCTGGCGCAGCGCCTGCGTGCTTCCTCCGGAATCGGCCGCCTTGGCGCTCGGATTCAAGAAAACTTTGAGCGAGCAATCAAAAAATCCGGCGTCTCGTTTGACGGAACGTTTGTACGGGAAGCAGAGCCTCGAGCCCTAGAAGTTAGGTCTCCGTCGCGGCTCACCGACAGGTCGGTCGAGCAAGTTCCCCCGGAAGAGCTCGAAAAGGCATTTATTGAGGTTATTCAAGACGCCCTAGGAATCAGTCCCGAGCACGCGGCAGCCCAAGTTGCTGCCATCTTCGGATGGCGCCGCCGCGGAACCACAATCTCAAAGAATCTCACCCAAAAAATTGGCGACCTGTGCAAATCGGGCCAGCTTGAACTCACTTCGGCTGGGCTACGCGTTCGGAACTGACCCTAAGCGCTAGACCGCCTGCCAGCATCCCCTAAGGAGATGGGAGGATCGTCTAATGAAGATCCTCTCCATTCAGTCAGCGGTCGCGTACGGCCATGTCGGCAACTCGGCCGCGGTGTTTCCGCTACAGCGCATCGGTGTTGAGGTGCTGCCCGTGTATACGGTCAACTTCTCGAACCACACCGGCTATGGCGCCTGGCGCGGTCCCATGATCGACCCGAGCGATGTCTCTGAGGTCATCGCCGGCATCGAGGATCGCGCAGTCTTCCCCCAGATCGACGTCATCCTGTCCGGCTATCAGGGCGGCGAAGGAATCGGCGATGTCATCATCGACACCGTCGCCCGAGTGAAGGCAGCGAACCCCGCCGCGATCTACGCCTGCGATCCAGTGATGGGCAATGCGAAATCCGGATGCTTCGTCGACCCCACCATCCCCATCCTGCTTCGTCAGCGCCTGGTGCCCGTCGCCGACATCATCACCCCCAACCAGTTTGAGCTCGGCTTCCTCACTGACACCGAACCAGACACGCTCGAGTCGACACTGGCCTCTGCCGATCTCGCCCGCGGGATGGGCCCGAGCACGATTCTCGTGACGAGCGTCGAACGTCCCGATCGCGAAGACGGCACCATTGAGATGATGGTCGTGACGGATGCCGGTGCCTGGATTGTGCAAACTCCGCTGCTGCTCATGAAGGCGAACGGTTCCGGCGATGTGACCGCCGCCCTCTTCACCGCGCACTTCACCCGGACCGGCGATGCCGCCGATGCTCTCGCCCGCACCGCATCCAGCGTGTTCGACCTGCTCACGAAAACTCTCGAATCGGGCGAACGCGAACTGCAACTCGTCGAGTCGCAAGAGTTCTACGCGGAGCCACGGATGCAGTTCACTACACGCCAAGTTCGCTAGTGAGGCAAGGAACAAGAAAAGGCCCACCACCCGGTGAGCCTTTTCTACTGTGCGCGAGGGGGGACTTGAACCCCCACGTCCTTTCGAACACACGGACCTGAACCGTGCGCGTCTACCAATTCCGCCACTCACGCGTGGGTTGAGATAACACTCAACTGAGTGAGATTATCACAGCGCTAAGGTGATCAACGACTTGGGGTTGTACACCAATTCACTAACGATTCACAGATAAGTCATATAGTGTTGATTGCTGCCCGTGTTCATAATTCCGCGGGTTCAACCAGACATGATCCCGACACTGCAGAATTTGAGCAGTGCACAGACCAAACCCCTGGGGGTAACCGCGTGAAACGATTGCTGACACTCAGCGCAATCATGGCCGTCTTTGTGAGCGTGACTGTTCCAGCCGCAGCATACTTGGAGCCGTCGTCTCGCAACCTTCCGTCCACTGCTTCCGCCGCATCAGCATCCGACGTTCTGCAGCAGGCTTCCGCTGTTGCCTCAACAGAGCGCTCAGCGACGACGATGCCCACCCAGACATTTGCTTCCTCCGGCGATGCAGAGATCAGCCCCGCAACCCGCGACGCTATCAAGGTGAAGAAGCTCGTAGTTGAGCCCGTTGCTCCCGTCTACGCTGCACCATCAGCTCCTTCCGGATCGTTCGCAGGGTCCTACGGTGGCGAGTTCGCCGGATTCCTCTCAGTGTGGCCAGCAAACGCACCCGTCAATGACGGCTTCGGCTACCGCGGTTCAGAATTCCACGGCGGAATCGACATCATGACCGGCAGCGGAGCCACCATCGTTTCCGCATCGCCCGGCGTCGTCACCCAAGTCACCTTCGGTGGCGGCTGGGGCCAGCACATCAAGATCGACCACGGCAGCGGAGTCTCCACTCTCTACTCGCACATGATTCCTGGGTCACAAATGGTTTCCCCTGGCCAAACTGTTGCCGCAGGAACCCCCATTGGTTTGAGCGGAAGCACCGGCTACGTCACCGTCGCCCACCTCCACTTTGAAACCTACGTCAACGGCAGCCGCGTCGACCCGATCGGCCTTCTGCCCTAATTGCTCAGCGTTGGTGACGGGTTAGCCCCCTTAGCGGCTAACATCGACGTACCACAACGAGCGATCACGAGGAGAGCTTTGGGTCTTCTGGACAATTTTGAACGAGGTCTCGAGCGCGCCGTCAACGGCGCATTCGCCAAGACCTTTAAGAGTGGACTGCAACCCGTCGAGATCACCAGCGCGCTGCGCCGGGAACTCGACACCCAGGCCGCAATTGTGTCGCGCGATCGGATCCTCGTACCCAACAGCTTCACCGTGCGCCTCAGCCAAGACGATTTTGATCGGATGTCCGGGCTTGGGTCAACGCTCATTTCCGAGCTCACCGAACTTGTGCAACGCCACGCCACCGCCCAGCACTACTCATTCTCGGGCGGGATCTCCATCACCTTCGCCCCAGACACTTCCCTCAGCCAGGGGATGATCGAAGTCGACTCCGTGAACGTCAAAGGCACCGTCGCCTGGACGCCAGTTCTCGAAATTAACGGCACGCGACACACCCTCGCCCACTCCCGCACGATCATTGGGCGCGGCAGTGAAGCCGATATCACCGTCGACGACAATGGCATTTCCCGCAAACATGTTGAGATCCTCTGGGATGGCACTCGGGCCGAAGTTAACGACCTGAACTCCACAAATGGCTCAAAATTGAACGGATCTCCCGTCTCTCGTGCACCACTCGCGCCGGAATCCGTGATTGATATCGGTCGAACCCGTATCGTGTTCCGTGTGCTTGCCCAATCCGCCGACGCCGATCAGTCCGCTGATCGCGATAACAACCGGGGGTTCACCCTGTGAGTGAACTAACCCTCCTACTGCTGCGCGTCGCTTTTCTCGCCATCATGTGGGGCTTCATCTTCGCGATCGTCTACGCCCTGCGCTCCGACCTCTTCGGAGAAAAGGTGCGCCGGATGCCCGTGCAGAACTCTGCGCAGGCTGCTGCCCCCACAGCGCCGGCGGCACCAGCCGCCGCACAGCCCGCGCGCCCCGCGGCACCAACACCATCCGCCGGCAGCTCTCTCGATGCCACGCGACTTGTGATCGTGTCTGGTTCGAAAGAGGGGCTAGAAATTTCGCTGCCGGAAGAGCAGTTGACGATTGGCCGTTCGAGCGAATCTGGTTTGGTAATTCGGGACGATTACACATCAACTCATCACGCCCGTTTGTTGCGCTGGGCTGACAATTGGGTCGTCCAAGATCTCGATTCCACGAATGGCACCTTCTTGGCTGGTCAGCGTGTGAGCGTTCCGACACCCATTCCGTTGAATACGCCGATCAAGATCGGCACTACTAGCTTCGAACTGCGACGGTAATTGAATGGCCAATTCGGGCAATAGTGCTGCCGCATCCCATGTGGGTAGGGTCCGCGCAAATAATCAGGACAGCGCCTACGCCGGTAGCCACCTTTTTATTGTCGCGGACGGCATGGGTGGGCATGCTGGTGGCGATGTGGCTTCGGCGCTCACGATCAAGCACCTTGTCGACGCCGACCGAGTTTTTGAGAATGCCGAAGAAGCAGCCCAGGTGCTGCACGACACTCTGATCGCAGCCAACCACATCCTGTCTGACACTGTCGTTGAGCACAATGAGCTCACCGGCATGGGCACCACGGTCAGTGGAATGGTACGGGTCGGCAACAAGATGGCGATGGCCCACATCGGCGACTCGCGCATCTATCTCCTGCGCGATGGCTCGATGACGCAGGTCACTCATGACCACACTTTCGTGCAGCGACTCGTAGAGAGCGGCCGCATCACGCAGGAAGAGGCGGCTGTGCATCCGCGGCGCTCCGTGTTGATGCGGGTGTTGGGTGACGTGGATGCGTCTCCCGAGATTGATACTGATGTTTTTGACACGCAGGCGGGCGATCGCTGGTTGTTGTGTTCCGACGGGTTGAGCAGTTTTGTCACTGAAGACAAGATTGCGGCAACCCTGCGCCGCATCACTGATCCTGAGGCAGCGACCGAGCGACTCGTTCAGGCCAGCCTCGATCAGGGTGCCCCCGACAATGTCACTGTCGTGTTGGTCGATATCGGTGACGATGCGACCTCTGCGCACGAGCCGCCGCTCATGGTCGGCTCTGCAGCGTCGCCACTGTCCTTTGAACCCACGACCTCAAAGAAGCCGATTCGAATCCCGAATCTATTACTGCACCCTCTGAAGGCAACGCTGCCCGACGACAGCCACTTCGAGCCCGAGTCTGACGAGTACTATCAGGCAATCATCCGCGAAGATCGTCGCCGAGTTCGCCGTCGTCGAGTTTCGTGGATTGCGTTCATCACCATCACGATTGCCGTCATTGTTTCGGGTCTCGTCGGCGGTTACCAATACACGCAGCAGCAGTACTTCGTTGGCGTAGAGAATGGTCAGGTTGCGATCTATCAGGGCGTTCAGCAGAACATTGGCCCCGTCGACCTCTCCCACGTGTACCAAACCACGAACGTGCGAGTTGTCGACCTTCCGCTGTATCGCCGCGCCAGCGTCGTCAACACCATTAATGCCCACAGCCTTGAAGATGCCCGCCGCATAGTGCAAATGTTGTCTGATGCCCGGGTACCGTAACCAGGACGTTCGCGCCTCGACTTCGGCCGGCCCGCGAACGTTTACCGAAAACATCCGCTTGAGATTGCGGGTACCTGCGCGCCTGCGCAATTTAGAACTGCTGCTCATCATCGTGGCGATTCTTGTCAACCTTGGATCAATCGCCCTCGTTCAGCTCGGTGCCATCGGGCACCTCGTGTTCAGCGTTTTGGGCCTTTCGGGGCTGCTCGGTGCGCTCGTTTTTGCGATGCACCTCACTTTGCGCGCTACTGCCAGGGATGCCGATCCGCTGATTCTGCCCATCATTACTGTGCTCAATGGGCTCGGCATTGCGATGATCTATCGCCTCGATTTGGCCGATGGGCTCACCGGGTGGTCGAGCGGCGGTGTCCGACAGATCACGTGGACCGGCATTGCCATCGTTATCGCGATCGCGGTGCTGTTAATCGTCAAGAACCACCGCGTGCTGCAGCGATACCGCTACATCGCCATGTTCAGCGGTATCGTCCTGCTGCTACTACCGATGCTTCCCGTAATCGGTGCCACCCGATTTGGTGCACGACTCTGGGTCGAGATCGGCGCGTTCTCTTTCCAGCCGGGTGAGCTCGCCAAGATCGCCCTGGCAGTGTTCTTTGCCGGCTACTTGGTGTCGGCGCGTGACTCGCTCTCGATGGTTGGCCGCAAATTCTTGGGGATGACCTTTCCCCGCGCCCGCGACCTTGGACCGATCATTGTCGTCTTCGTCACATCCATGCTCGTGTTGATCTTCCAGCGCGACATGGGAACCGCCCTGCTCTACTTCGGACTGTTCCTGGTCATGATCTATGTCGCAACAGGTCGCTCAAGCTGGATCTTGCTCGGAATGGGCATGTTCTTGGGCGGAGCGTTCATTGCGAGCCGCTTCCTGACTTACATCTCTGGCCGAATCGACGCGTGGCTCGATCCCTTCAACCCGGAGGTGTACGAAGCTACCGGCGGCAGCTATCAGCTAGTGCAGGGTCTCTTTGGCCTCGCCGATGGTGGACTCATCGGCACCGGACTGGGACTCGGCAGCCCCCAGATCACACCACTCGCCGAGAGCGACTACATTATTTCTGCCCTCGGCGAAGAGTTGGGCCTTATCGGCATCTTCGCAATATTGGCGCTGTACCTTCTGTTTGTGTCTCGTGGATTCCGCATCGGCTTTGCCGGGCAAGATGACTTCGGTCGCCTCCTGGGTGTCGGCCTCAGCTTTGTTATTGCGCTGCAGGTATTCGTCGTTATCGGTGGTGTAACCCGCGTCATTCCGCTGACGGGACTCACCACCCCATTCTTGGCTGCCGGTGGTTCATCCCTCGTCGCTAACTGGATCATCGCCGCACTGCTGTTGCGGCTCTCCGACACAGTGCGTCACCAGCCGCAACTCGTTATTGAACCGTCGATCGAAAACCGTTTGGTGGTTGGGCAATGAATCGCGAACTCAAACGAGTGAGCACCGTCGTGCTGATCATGTTTGTGAGCTTGTTCATCTCAAGCTCTGTCATCCAGGTGGTCAGTGCAGACAGCTTGCAGGCGGATGGTCGAAACGTTCGCACACTGTATGCGAGTTACTCGGCTGAACGTGGCCCGATCCTCGTCGATGGCGAGCCCATCGCGGAGTCGCAGCCTGTTGACGACGAGTTCAAGTTCTTGCGTGTGTACCCCAAGGGCGAGCTTTACGCACCCATCACTGGATACCTCACGCTCAACCAGGGCAACACCGGCCTCGAAAGCTCCCTCAACGATTACTTGAGTGGATCCTCCAACGATCAGTTCTTTGATCAGGTGAATGCGATTCTCACGGGCAAAAACCCTACCGGTGCCGCCGTTGAGCTCACGATCGACCCCGTAATTCAGCAGGCGGCGTGGGATGCTCTCGGCGACTACAAGGGTGCTGTCATCGCGATCAAGCCCAAGACGGGCGAAATTCTTGCCATGGTGTCGAAGCCAACATTCGATCCAAACGAGCTTGCTGTTCACAACACGACCGCAGTGATCGACGCCTACAAGCGTCTCCTCAACGACCCGAACGAGCCGTTCTTCAACCGCACCCTCGCTGGCCCATTGAACCCCCCGGGTTCCACCTTCAAGCTTGTTGTTGCCGCCGCTGCGCTTGAGAGCGGAAATTACACGCCAGAGAGCGCGTTCCCGAACCCTGCAGAACTTCAGTTGCCGCAGACCACGTTCAAGATCAGCAACGCCGACACCGGCACGTGTGGTTCTGGAAGCGAAGCAACAATCGCCACTGCAATCCGTCTCTCGTGCAACATCCCCTTTGCACAGCTGGGTGATGCTCTCGGTTCGAATGCAATCCGCGAGCAGGCCAGCAGGTTCGGCTTCAACGAAAGCGTCTCCGTGCCTCTCGACTCAACGAAGAGCGTCTACCCCCGCGCCCTCGATCGCCCACAGACGATGCTCTCGGCATTCGGGCAGTCCAGCGTTCGCGCTTCCCCACTCCAGATGGCCATGGTGTCGATGGCAATCGCTAACAGCGGCACCCTCATGCAACCCAATCTTGTTGAGAGCATCGTGGCATCCAACCTCACAACAATTCAGGCCTTCGAACCAACCCTGTTCAATCAGGCACTCAGCCCGCAAACTGCGGCCGCACTCACCCAAATGATGGTGGATGGGGTCAATAACGGTGCCGCAAGCAGTGCCAGAATAGACGGCGTTGAAGTCGCGGGAAAGACCGGCACAGCACAGAACGGTGTAGACGAGCCATACACGCTATGGTTTACCGGATTCGCGCCGGCGAACGATCCAGAAGTTGTAGTGGCGGTAGTAGTCGAAGACGGTGGTGGGCTCGGACAGTCCGGCACCTCAAGCGGCATCTCCGCACCAATCGGGCGTCAAGTACTAGAGGCGGTGCTAAACAGATGAGACCGACCAGTGGGCTCACATTCGGGGGCAGATACCAGCTTTCCAGTCGCGTAGCGATTGGTGGCATGGGCGAGGTGTGGCAAGCCACAGACCTCGTGATCGGTCGAACGGTCGCGATAAAGATCCTCAAGGACGAGTACCTCGGTGACCCGGGATTCCTCGAGCGCTTCCGCGCTGAAGCGCGTCACGCCGCGCTCGTCAACCACGAGGGCATCGCTAACGTCTTCGACTATGGCGAGGAAGAGGGCAGCGCGTACCTCGTAATGGAACTCGTGCCCGGCGAAGCTCTCAGCGCGATTATCGAACGTGAGCGTGTGCTCGACCCCGATCGCGTGCTCGATATGGTCGCTCAAACTGCTGCAGCGCTCCAAGCCGCACA
>Ga0307486_1002253_pt1 | contig 13676 bp, 12 predicted proteins | sample CBIW02metaG_FD_203663 | JGI IMG/M metagenome (GOLD analysis project Ga0307486, IMG submission 203663) | Sea-ice brine microbial communities from Beaufort Sea near Barrow, Alaska, United States - CBIW 0.2 | ecosystem: Environmental > Aquatic > Marine > Coastal | place: USA: Alaska | collected... | reverse complement strand
AGCGCAGCTTGGTAGCGCACCTGACTGGGGGTCAGGGGGTCGCAGGTTCAAATCCTGTCAGCCCGACCAAATGTCCCGGAAACTCAAGGGTTTCCGGGACTTTTTTGGTTAAAGATTTGACTACCCCGTCGAAAACCCACCTTTTACTCCTCTTTGGAGCCGCTGAACCGGCACTCCCGCCCGGGGCGCCGACGTCGCTCTCGGTCCACGCCGATCCTCCGGGATTGTGGTGTGCACCTGTCGAGTATGAGTATCCACAACGAAAACCCAACCTCTTCTCCCACCGACGACTGGGGCCTGGAGCCCCTGATGGACGTCAACGAACTGGCGGCCCACCTCGGCATACCGCTGTCCACGGTGTACGACTGGCGCGTGCGCGGCAAAGGTCCCACCGCGTACCGGTTCGGCAAGCATCTGAAGTTTGCCAACTCCGACGTGCGGGCCTGGATAGCCGAGCAACGCGAACCCACCAGCCCGCCTCGGCGACCCGATCGGCGGTGAGCTGAATGCCCCGGTCACGGCTGCCGATCGGGACCTTCGGCGACATCACCACCCGGCTGATGCCGTCCGGCCGGTACGAGGCGAGGACCCGCTACCGGGATTGGGACGGCCAGGCCCGCCAGGTGCAGAGCAGCGGCACCACCGCCAAGGCTGCCGAGCGAGCGTTGAAGGGCCGGCTCGCCGACCGGTTCCTGCAACAGCCCACCGACACGACCCTCACGCCCGACAGCCTGTTCAAAGACCTCGTGACGTACTGGCTCGAGGACATCGATCTGGAGGGCCGGATCTCTCGGACCACCCGCAACCTGTATGAGCGCAATATGCGCACCCTCGTCTCTCCGGTCTTCGACCATCTGACCCTGCGGGAGATCGGTGTGGCCCGGTGTGACCAGTTCATCAAGGAGTTGGCGAGGATCTCCTATAGTCGCGCCAAGCAGGCTCGGGTGGTGCTGCGGCTGGCGCTGGAACTGGCGGTGCGGCACGAGGTACTCCCACGCAATCCGATGGACCACGTTGGCCGCCTGTACCGCGAACCGCACATCCCCGATGCGCTCACGGCACCTGAGGTGAACGTGATCCGCGCGGCGATCGCCCGGTGGGAGGCTGGCGCCAACCATGTGTCCGGTCCCAAGCCCGACGGGCAGCTCGGTGCGATTATCGAGGTGATGCTCGGGACCTCGGCCCGGATCGGGGAGGTGCTGGCGATTCGGCGCCGGGACGTCGACATCACCAGTGTCGTGCCCTCCATCCGCCTGGCCGGCACGATCATCAGTCGCAACGGGGAGCTGACCTTTCGGCAGGACCATCCCAAGACCGCCAAGTCCCGCCGCGTCGTGGCGCTGCCCTCATTCACCGCTGACGCCGTGCGCCGGCGGCTCGCCACCGCACCGAACCTGGACCTGGATGCGCTGCTGTTCCAATCCCGGGATGGCACGCCGCTGACCACCACCAACGTGCGTCGACAGCTGCGTCACGTGCTCGGGGGAGCAGGGATCGAGGGGGTGACCCCGCACATGTTCCGCCGCACGGTCGCGACAGCGGTCAACGCCAACGCCAACATCGAACTCGCGGCAGAGCTGCTCGGCCACACGGACACCAAGATTACGGTGCAGCACTACATCCAGCGCAGCGAGCTCGTGAACCCGGCCACCGCCGCGCTCCTTGACCGCGCATTCGCAAAGGACGAGGAGTGAACACGGTTGTGCCACCGTGGCCGCACCGCCTGATCTGGGGTTTCTTCTGCACTGCAGTCCATCAGTTACGGGATCACCGCCGCACTCCGCGACCGGGCGTTGGCCACGGATGACGACACAACGTGGTGGAGCCACGGTGGCCCAGCCGTCTGATCTGGGTTTTTGGAAAATCCCGTGTTCAAGACTGTCCCGGCACCGTGGCTGCGAAATTTGAGCGAGAGCGCACCGGTCTTCTCTCATCCGGTAGGTTAAGAGGCCGATTCGAGATTCTCAGCTCCGCCCGTTGTTGCCTGGGCGTTGCGCGACTCGGCCACCGTCTCGACGAGGCTCAGGCCTATGACAGTCTCAGGACCGGTAGCGGCCAAGAAGTTCAGGCCGTCACGTAGGATCGTGCATATGATCGACCCTGCAGTGTTTCGCTTCGCCATGCCGAAGGCGGTGCGTATTAGTGGTCGCTCCTCAAGCATCACAAATTCTTTCGTGAATGGCATCATTCCGGTCGTGCCACCGACGGTCGAACAGGTTGATGAAGCTCTGCGAATCCTTGGCATGGAGAACACCGTGGTGTGCTCGTACTGCGGCGATACCGCATCAGAATGGGACCATCTACGCCCCCTCGTCAAAGGCAAGCAACCCACGGGCTACATCTCGGAGATCCATAACCTTGTGCCAGCCTGCGGCAAATGCAATCAGAGCAAGGGCAATAAGCCATGGCGAACATGGATGTTCAGTTCGGCACGACTGTCACCTGAGACTCGGGGCATCGCTGGGCTGGAAGACAGGGCGAACCGCCTCGCGGCCTATGAAGAGTGGGAGACGCCCACTCTCATCGACTTTGCGTCCGTTGTCGGCGATCAACTGTGGGACGAACATTGGCGCAATCACGCAGCCATTATTCAAGCGATGAAGGACGCCGAAATCACGGTCGAGTTGATTCGATCTCGGGTCGCTTCGTCACGCGCGGGTGAGCGAACCCCCACGCTGTTCCCGGAGGTGTGATCCTTCGGAAGGGCAGCGGGCTCGTTGATTCCCACTAGCTGGGTTTTCCTTTCCCGGGGGACACCTGGGCTGTCGTTGGTTTGCGGCGTGATGAGGCTATGACCGAGACCGCTTCCTCTGGCTCGTTGGACGGTTCACGAGTCACGCCCGGTTGGTAGAACCAGCGCTAATCCAGCCAGTCAGCCAATCTCAGGTCAGCCACCGTAGACACCTGCAGCCGGTCAACAGTTGCTAGTTGAGCGCTTGAAACTGTCCGAGCCCACGGACTCCTTTTCAAAGAACGTCGACACTCGCCAGTGCATAAACTTCATCGAGGATAAGTCGAAGGGTGGCTGGGTCGTGAGCGAACCGTCCAAGAAATAGGCCCTGCACGCCCCCCCCGAGAGTCGTGAGTAGCCCGGGCCCGGCGCTACCGCCGTAGATGACGCGGCTACTAGCGTGAGCGGAAAGACCCGCGAGACTCGCTTCGAGCCCCGCGACCACGGCGGAGATATGTGTGGCTGATGCGGGTTCGGAAGCACCGATCGCCCATTGCGGCTCGTACGCTACCCAGAGTGATCCGGACAGCCCCGCCGCGGTCGACGCGGACAGCGCCGATTCGAGCTGGGACACTACTTCGAGAACGGCGACGGCACTCGATACTCGCTGCACCTCGCCCACGCACAGCAGCGGGATGAGTCCATTGCGTAATGCCGCAGCAGTCTTGGCACTGACAATCTCGTCATCTTCGTGGAAGAGGGAGCGTCGTTCGGCGTGCCCGACCTCGACCAAAGTGCAGCCAAGTTCGGCGAGTTCGGCTCCGCTTACTTCCCCGGTCAGGGCACCACTGTCGGCCCAGGACAGATCCTGAGCGCCTAGCCGTACACCCGACCCGGAAAGGGCATCTCGAACGGGCGTCAGAGACGGGAAACTGGGCAGCACGAAGACATCAGCCAGGCCGCGCGCGACAGCAGGGTGATCAGAGGCAATCGCACAGATCGCTTCGGCCCACCGCGTTGCTTGCACATGTCCAAAGTACATCTTGAGGCTGACACCGATAGTGAATGGGGGCGAGTTGACAATCAACGTCAAAGCCTGCTCGAGGACGTCCGGGATTCGTATTCGGTGATGGCGTCGACTTTTCCGGCTGACGCCGAGGTTGGGTCAAAGCGGTAGGTCAGCCACTCTCGTGCGAGACGTCGGGCGAGCTCGAGTCCGACGATACGCTGGCCAAAGGTCAGTACTTGTGCATCATTCGAAAGCACGGCGCGCTCGACCGACAAGGAATCGTGAGCGGTGACGGCGCGGATGCCGGCTACTTTATTTGCAGAGATCGCGACGCCCAAGCCGGTGCCGCAGACGAGCAGCGCGCGGTCGGCATCTCCCCGAGCAACCATTTCAGCTGCAGCGATGGCGATGTTCGGATACGGCGTGTGGGTGTCGGCGTCAACGCCGACGTCGTGCACCGAGGCAACAAGGTCGCTCAGCTCCAGATCTGATTTCAGTGCTTCCTTGTAGTCGAAGCCGGCGTCATCGGATCCGACGACGATACGGAGTTGATCGGTCATTTTGGTGCTCCTCAGTTGGTTTGACGGATGTCAGTGTTCGCGCTGGGACGACAGGAGTGCATCGCCGGCCTCGCGGATGAGCAGGGCGAGCGATATAGCACCAGCGTCGGGGGTGCCGAGGCTCTTCTCAGCGTGGGGTCTTGCCCGGCCCATGCGGGGGAGTAGATCGGCCGTTGCCAAAGATGCCTTGTCGGCAACGGCCGATGCCGCGAGCCACGCCTTGAGTAGGGACGCTCCGCCACTTATTTGCTGTGTGAGTGCGGAGTCAAACGGTACAAGCACGTCAACCATGGTCTTATCGCCGACGACCGCCCCGAACTCGAGGATGGCGAGGGTTGCACGGTGGACGGCGGCGGCGATGCTCATCGAATTCGGGTGCGCCGTATCGGTGAACTCCGCGCCCATGCTTTCGAGGATGGCGCCCCACAAGGCGCCGGATGTCCCGCCGGCCCGGTCTGACCACGCATCACCCGCAGCATTGAGAACGGTGGAACCGCCCGCGCCCAGGGCGACATATGTGCGTGCCGCCTCAACTGCGGCCGTGGCGCCACGCTTCATGCCGATGCCGTGGTCGCCGTCCCCGGCGACGGCATCGATTCGGCCGAGTTCCACAGCGCTCTTATCGAGAGCCAGCAGGGAAGCTTCAAGTGCGAGAAGCACGCGAGCCGCGGTCTCTCGTGCCTCGGTCGACGCATCGGGCACGACTCGATCAGGGACTGCTTCCGCAGCCGCAAGCTCTCCAAGGGCGGGCTCCGGCAGAGTCACCTTCCTGTATCCGGGCGCGTTGACGGGAGCACGCCAGAAATCTTCGAGCTCGTCATCCAACCAAGTCAGCGTCAGAGAGACTCCCGCCATATCGAAGCTGGTGACCAGCTCGCCGACCTCCGGTTCAACGACCTGAACACCCGCGACGTCAAGAAGCGCATCAATCTTCGCGTAAACGACAAATAGCTCTTCGTACTTCACCGATCCGAGCCCATTCAGAATGAGGGCGACACGCTGCCCCGATGCCTGTTCGATATCGTCGGGCAGCTCATCGAGAAGAGATGTAACGAGCTGCTCAGCCAGCTGATCAGCGGATGGAACGTCCACCTCGCCGATGCCGGGCTCCCCATGGATACCCATACCCACGGCCATTCTGCCAGCCGGGACGATGAATAGGGGTTCAGGTTCTCCAGGGAGAGAGCACCCGCTGAAGGCGACGCCGAAGGAACGGGTGCGGTCGTTCGCCTTTGTAGCGACGCGCTTGACGCCGGCGAGGTCATACCCGGCATCCGACGCGGCTCCCGCCGATTTGAGAACTACCAAGTCTCCCGCGACACCGCGGCGCCTATGGCGATCTTCAACGGATGCGCTCGAGATATCGTCCGTGACGGTTACTGTCTGGGTCTCGATGCCCTCGGCGCAAAGACGCTCTTGGGCCTTGTCGAAGTTGAGTACGTCCCCGGCATAATTCCCGTAGCAGAGCAAGACGCCGCCCCCCGAGTTGGCGGATTTTGCTACCGATCGGACCTGCTGCCAGGACGGTGAGGCAAACAAGTTCCCAAGTGCGGCGCCGTGCGTGAGGCCCTCACCGACGAAGCCACCGAAGGCTGGGTAATGACCAGAACCACCGCCGGTTACGATTGCAACGGCGCCCGCAGGAGCCCTCCTTGCGCGCACAACGCCGCCGTGAACTCGACGTATCCAGCGTGAGTTCGCTGCGACGAAGCCGTCGACCATTTCGTCGGCAAAATCGCTGGGTTCGTTGAAGAGGCGAGTCACTGTACGAGCCTCGCACCAGAGTCACGGCCGTTGGCCAGGACGCTCGGCCCCGATCGGGATTCGACCTCCAGTGAGGACCATTGGCGGCGCGAAATGTTTGGCCACATTGTGTTATCCACGAAGACTACTTTCTAAAGCGAGACAGGATTGAGTCGGTTGCGTTACTCTGGTCGGGAAAGCGGCGCCGATGCTAGCTGAAGCGCACGGCAATCGGAACACGGGGTCCCCTACTCGACGTTTCGGTGGCGCTGGACGACGAGGGCCAGCTCTGACGATGTGAACTCTTGCGCGAGCACTTGCACGACGCAGTCGAACAAAATCAGGGCCGTTTGTTCAAAGAGGGAACCCATAATCTGCTGGGAGGAGACCACCTCGTCTTTCCCTCGGTAGACCTGCGCGGGTACAAACGTGACGCTGTCGGCCACCTCGTGTGCGGTAACACCGAGACGCGACCCAGTTACCAAATGCACATATGCACCGGCCTCGCGGGCGCGTCGGCAGACGTAGTCAAGATGACCGATCGCGCCGTCGCCCGACGTGCAGATCAAGAGGTCGCCAGGAATAAGCGAGGGCGTCGTGTCGTCCCAAATCCAGTGCACGGACTTGCCAAGGTGCATCAATCGCATGGCGAACGCTCGGGTCACAAGACCCTCCCGGCCGACACCCGCGAGAAAAATCCGCGGATGATCAGCGCAGAGCCCAACGAGGGTCTCCACATTGTCGGGGTGCACCATCCCCAGCGCCGCGTCGATCTCTTCGACGGCCTTGCGGGTGAAGCCACGGAAGTCGGCCGCTCGTGATTCAGACACTGAAGGACTCGCTCAGGTACTCCAGCGAAGTCCGCACCGACGCTAGAACGGAGGCGTCGTCGTCCTCAAAGAGCGGCATGTACTCGAGGTATTGCACGAGATCTTGAGTTCCGGTATTCGCGGCGACCTGTTGGATGACCTCATTGGTGATGAGGCCCTCTCGGTCGAAAGCCCAATGCCGATCGGAAACTCCGTCCGTTTGTTGGAGGTGAAGCGCACCTACGTTTGCGCCCAACGAATTTAGCCACACAGCCATCGACTCGAGAGAGCCGTGCGGGGCACAGACCGCGTGGCCCCAGTCCACGAGGAACGTAACAGGAACTGCGGCATCGGCGACGTCCTTGGCGAACTGGAGGCATGTTTCTGGAGTGAAAAGCAATTCCTTGTCGACTGGTGTCGGCTCCACCATGAGCTCGGTCACTCCGACCTGCGCCGCGTACTCGGCCAGCGAGTGATAGGCCTCTACCGCTTCTTGATATCTGAGTTTGCGCAGCGTCTCATCCTGAGCTTCAGCGGCGTCCATACCCCCCAACGGCGATCCATACACGGTGGCACCCAAGGCGATAGTCGTATCCAACGAGCGCTTGAACAGTTCCAAACCGCTCTCACGCTGTTCCCGGAGAGGCGCAAGAAGATTCGGGAACGTGTAGGCGGCTAAGCCTCCAAAAGCGGAGTCGATCTTCAGCCCGTTCCCTTCGAGTTCCTCACGATAGTTCTGGGCGAGGGCATCTCTCTTCTTTGCCGGCCACCAGGGGTCCAGCTGATCAAATGAGAACTGGTATCGAGACACGCCGTACTGATCGTGTATGGAACCGACGAGGTCGCCCAGCGAGCGCGGCGTCATCCACCGCTTTACGGCAAAGGAGAGGTTGAGTCCGATTTCCATCAGGCGCCGACCTTCAATAAGTTTTCGGCGTCTCGCGTCTTGATTTGCCGCTCTCGACGTGCCCTACGCATTGCCGAGAAGGAACCCAATGAGATGGCAAGAACGACGACGATTCCGCTGACTGCGGACTGCCAGTACACGTTGACGCCGAAGAGCACGATGATGTTTGAAATAACGGAGATGATGGCAGCGCCGATGGCAGCGCCGAGCGGAGATCCGATCCCACCGTGAAGGGCCACGCCGCCGATGACGGCCGCTGCGATGGCGTTGATCGCCCACTCGCCGCCGATGGACGTCTGCGAGGATCCGAGCCGGGCGACGTAGAGCATGCCAGCGAGTCCAGCGATCATTCCAACGCCGGCGAAGACGGCAATGCGGATGCGATCCACCTTGATGCCGATGAGGCGCGAAGCATCCGCGCTATTCCCGATGGCGTAGACGTAACGACCGAAGGGCGTCCATCGGAGAGCGGAAAGCACAAGGATCAAGAGGGCGATGGCGAACAAGAAGGGGATCGGGATCCCGAAGACTGCGCCCTTTCCCAGGAACAAGATCTCCTCGGGGATGCCGGTGATCGCCTTGCCCTTGGTGAGGACGAGCGCAATGCCGGAGTAGACGCCCGTCATGCCGATGGTCACGACCAGTGAGTTCAATCGCAATACTGCGACGAGGACGCCGTTTATCGCGCCGAAAAGGCCACCCAACAGGGCGCCGATCACAAAGGCGAGAAAGGCGGGGACCCCGTATTGCACCATCAGGGTTCCGGCGAGAACGCCGGAGAGGGACGCATTGGCCCCGACCGAGAGGTCTAGCTCTCCGAGGAGGAGGAGCATCGACATCGCCATGGCGATGAGCATTGCGAACGATAGATCACGCGCCAATGCCTGAATATTGTAGGCCGTCAGGAAATACGGAGAGCCAACGGTGGCAATCACAATCATGGCGATAAGGATTGCGAGAATCGGTAGGAGAGTCGACCTGGTCGCACCGCGAAGCCACTGGGGCACCAGCGCCCCCGTGGTGGGAGCCTCCATCAACTTATTCATTGACGCTCCCAATCAATTCTTGGTGTCCGAACATTGCACTCACGAGCGCCTCCTTGTTGAGGGGCTGGGTGAACTCGGTCACAACCCGCCCCTGATTCATGACAATTGCCCGATTCGAGCAGTAGACGATTTCGTCGAGTTCTGAGGAAACAAGAATGACTCCCAGCCCTTCTTCCTCGGCCAAACGGCGCATGAGATCGTAGATTTCATACTTCGCCCCGACGTCAATGCCCTTCGTGGGCTCGTCAAAGATGACGATTCGGGGAGTGACCATCATCGTTCGAGCGATGATGACCTTCTGCTGGTTTCCGCCACTGAGCAGGCGGATCTCCGTATCGATGCTGGGGAATCTGACGTCGTAGCGTTCGACTTCTTCAAGCACGGCCGCCTTCTCCATTCCCTTTCGAACGGCACCGCCGCGGACGAAGTTGGAAAGGGACATGATCGATGTATTGGCCGCGACGGAAAGGCCTCCAAAGATACCGAGCCGTTTTCGGTCCTCGGGTAGATAGGCAAGGCCCTCCCTGAGGGACTTGGCCGGGGACCGTCGGCCCTTGGTCGGACCGTCACCAGCCCGCCGCCCGCTTTCCTTGACGGTGATCTCGCCCGAATAGAGCGGTTCATGTCCGTAGATCGCGAGCATGAGTTCGGTCCGGCCCGCTCCGACAAGTCCGGAGAAGCCGAGAATCTCACCGGCCCGCAGCTGGAACGAAACGTCGTGGAACCCGTGGCCGGTTGCGTTTGTCACGTCGAGGATGACGTCGCCGTCTCCCGAATCCGGAACGAACGACTGCTCCCAGGCAAGCTTCCGCCCAGTCATCTCGCGTACAAGCCAATCAACATCGACGTTTTCTAGGTCATCCGAGGCGACGGAGCGGCCATTGCGAAAGACAGTCACTCGGTCTCCGATAATGCTCAGCTCGTCGAGCTTGTGGGAAATGTAGATGACTCCCATGCCCCGCGCCTTGGCACGTCGCACGACTTCAAACACTCTGCTCGCGTCATCTTCGGTGAGGCTCGATGTCGGCTCATCGAGGATGAGCACTTTGGCGTCCTTGTTCTGCACGGCTCGAGCGATCTGGATGAGTTGTTGGTCGGCCACGGAGAGTTCCGCGACGAGCGTCCGCGGAGTCGCCTTGATGCCGTATTCCTCGATGATCGGTGCCGCGCGTTCTTCCAACAATCGGAAATTGATCGGGGTTTTCACCCCGGTGCGCTCATAGGGCATGAAGAGGTTCTCCATGACGCACATGTGCATGAAGAGATCAATTTCTTGAGGAACATAAGCGACCGCCGCAGACTGGGAACCGCTCTCCGTTGCGACCTCACCCATAACCTCAACGCGTCCCTTTTCGGGTTTATACACACCAGTGAGGCACTTTATGAGTGTGCTTTTGCCGGCGCCGTTCTCTCCGACTATGCAATGCACCTCACCCGCGTCGACATCGATCGTGATGTCATTGAGCGCGATCACTCCAGGAAAGACCTTTGTCAAACCTTCTGCTTTTAGAAGCAACTCTTTACCTCATCTCATCTTTCCCGGAGCAATTCCGCTAACTCACGACCGTTTGGCTTACTTGACCGTTTCGATCCACTCGTCGACATTGTCGGCGTCGATGTAGGCGACTCCCGTGTCGACCAGCGCGGGGAGTTCCACTCCGAGCGAGGCGAGCCACAGCATCTGAACCGACATCGCTCCCTGCATCTGCGGCATCGTCGACGATGTGGCGTGCATAGCACCGCTCTTGACGAAATTGAGAATTTCTATCAGGTTGTCCATGCCGACAATCTGGATCTCGCCGACTTTTCCGGCTTCCTCGATGGCCGTCGATACGCCGATCGGGCACGCAGCGTCGACGCAAAGGTAACCCTTGAGGTCCGGGTTCGCGGCGATCACGGCCGCAGCTTGCGTCTGGGATTCCTCGATGCTGTCGTTGGAGATACCACCGTCAACGACCGTGATTCCAGGGTACTCAGCCAGTGTTGCTAAGTGCGTCTCGTAGCGCTCGACGTGGTTCGGCGCCGTCGGGACACCGGTCATCACGGCCACTTTGCCCTTCTCGCCGATGAGTTCCGCGAGAGCAACGGAGGCGAGTCGCGCCTGCTCGGCGAAGTCGTTGCCTACGGTGGTCAGCCCGGAACCCTCGGGAGACGGTGCGTCGAAAAGAATCACGGGAATCCCCAGAGCCTGGATCTCTTCGATCACTGCCCGGTTGCCGTCGTAGTCGAGCGGGTCGAGGGCGATACCGTCTGGGCGAGTAGCTGCAGCCTGCTCGAGTACCGTGTTCTGCTCGGCGACATCGGCGTTCTCGGGGGCGCGATAGTCGACGGTGACGTCAACTCCAAGCTGCGCGGACAGGAGCTCCGCCTGAGCCACTGCCCCCTTATTTACCTCGTTGAACCACGGGTGAACGACCTTAGGAACGATGACGAATCGGAGATCCTCCTTAGTCACGCTTGCACCATCCCCAGTGCTGCTGTCGCCGACTTGGGCAGAACACCCGGTGAGAATGAGCGCCGCAGATGCCGCGGCGACGATTATGACCTTAAAACGATTCACGAAAATTTCTCCTTTGAACGTCGTATGTTGCGAGTTCTTCATACGGGCCAGGAGCCCGTAGTGGCCGGACCCGAGTTCCAGGGCCGACATCAGTTTCGGTGGACGCATGGAGACCCATGTTGTGTCGAGTCGAACTGGATGCCTCTGACCCGGGATTTGAGTGTCGAGCAACCTCTCATCCTGCCGAGGCCACCCGAACGACTTCGGTTCCCTTGTTCGATAGCTACGTCGGACGCAACCATCATGAGCAAGAGTCAGTCCTTCTTCGATGAACCTCCCCTTGAACCAACGGAGCCATGGAAGGCATCGGTGCCTGAACATGTGTTTCGCTCCGTGCCCGACCGTAACACATGTGACGTTACAAAAGGTGTTTATCTGTGATCTTTGCCGCTCATATGTTACGAAGGTGTTAGTTAGGGATGCTAAATCGCAGCCGGGCCCCGTGATGTCGGGCATTCCAAATCGGCTTGAAATGTGAGTCGATCGCACGGGCGGCTAATCGGCTGAACGTTTGGAGCGGAGTTGGATTGGTTCGACGCATATTACGCACTGGAAGGACGGGGGAGGTGCCTCGACTTCGCAGGTGCCCTAGTATGTGACAAGTTGTGATAATCGTCCGATATGTCCGATATGTCCGAAAAGCTGAAATGATGATCATGCCAAGTCCAGGAGTTGAGCCCGTCTTGACGGGACACGTCGGCAATCGGTCAAAGGCCGCCCGGTTGAACCACATAACTGAGACAGTCAGACAGCAGGGTTTCGTTGCCGTCGACGCATTGGCCGAGACTCTAGCCGTGAGCCGGATGACTATTCATCGGGACCTCGATGACCTCGAGCGCGCACGGGTTCTTCGGAAGATTCGTGGCGGGGCGTCCGTCGAACGCACAACCACGTTCGAGAGCGACTACGACTACAGGGCTAACGCTCTGCTGATGGAGAAGAGGGCCATTGCGGCCGCGGCGGCAGGGCTCGCGAACGACGGCGACGTGGTCGTTGTGGGCGACTCATCGACGACCACGCACGTGATTCCACATCTTCGTCAGCTCGAAAACATTACGGTCGTCAGCAATTTCTTACCTGTTATCGAGGAAATATCGCATGAACCGGGGTTGAATCTGATTGCTCTCGGCGGCCAGTTCAGTCCTCAGTATCGGTCATTCCTCGGGCTGTTGTGCGAGAAGTCTCTGGCGGAAATCTATGCTGATATTTTGTTCGTATCATCGTCGGCCGTCCTCGGCACCGAGGTGTTCCATCAGGATGAACCAGTCGTTAAGGCGAAGCAGGCAATGATGCGGGCATCACGACGGCGCGTGCTCATGATTGACCACACGAAGCTTGGTCGCGGCGCGCTCCACCGGGTGGGTTCGATCAATGACTTCACCGACGTCGTGGTCGATGAGCATAGTGATCCAGTACTTCTGGATGCGTTTCGCGAAGTCGGGGTAAACGTGATCGTAGCGAAAATATCCGACCGGGACCGCGTCGGGTAGCCCAGAGAATCCGCGATTGCAGACCTGTCAGGTCAAGACTCGGCGTTTGGCTGGCGTCAACACCTCAGCCCGCGACAGCGGCTTGCTTCTGGGCAATCGACGCGAGCTTAGCCGTGCCGAGATACGCGGGGAGAAGCTGGGCCCTCACTGCAATTGCTTTGAGCCCATGCGCGGGGTCCGGCTGCATCCGCAGTGTCGAGCAGCGCGCGTCCAACTGATGACTCCAAGATCAATGATATTTCACTCTACGGAGCGAACGTCGTCGCACCGCCGGGACAATATCGCGGTCTGATCGCAACGTCCAGCTTGCTTACGAAACGGCGCCGCGAGCGACCGTCTTCGCCTTGCCACGCCTCTTGCAGATAGAGGTAGAAGATGACGAATCGCGTTGGATGCGATCTCGTCATTGTTGCTGGTTGACTCCCTATGTGCGTTCTTCCGCGGAAACACGGACTCCTAAGAGAGCGTCTCCGGGTGCGTCGGGTTCCTGGTTTGGGGCCGCTTTGTGTCTGCGGTTCCTAACCGGGGAATTATCTCGCGCATCGCATTGGATGCGGTATTATCGCATCTGATGCGATGATCTCGGGAGGTCGGAGTGGCCGGTGACGAGGGTGTCCTGTCGGGCTCTGCCCGGCTGGCGCTGGTCGATGGGGTTACGCTGCTGCGCCCGGACGAGCAGGTGTTCGAGGCGATGCTTGAGGGGTGGCGTAACCAGGGGCCGGCGCGCAATCTGGCGAGCTCGACGGTGCAGGCTCGCGAGCGGCAGGTGCGCGCGTTCCAGGCCCACGCGGGCGTATTCCCGTGGGAGTGGACGGCGTTGCACGCGGACGAGTGGTTCGCGGATTTGCGCGCGGTGCATCACTGCACGCGCTCGACGTTGC
>Ga0307486_1002252_pt1 | contig 13679 bp, 12 predicted proteins | sample CBIW02metaG_FD_203663 | JGI IMG/M metagenome (GOLD analysis project Ga0307486, IMG submission 203663) | Sea-ice brine microbial communities from Beaufort Sea near Barrow, Alaska, United States - CBIW 0.2 | ecosystem: Environmental > Aquatic > Marine > Coastal | place: USA: Alaska | collected... | reverse complement strand
GCCGGCCACAACGAGAATCGTACCGAATAGTAGTGCCATGCGGTGGTGCTCCAATGAGGGGTTGGTTCGACGATACAGGCCTATTTTGGCTGCATACGAATCGAACCGTCCAGCCGGATAGTTTCACCGTTCAGCATGGGATTTTCAACGATATGTTGCACGAGGAAGGCAAATTCGGCGGGATCGCCCAGACGCGACGGATGCGGCACCTGGGCACCCAGGGAATCCCGGACCGCCTGCGGCATTCCCGTGAGCATCGGGGTATCGAAGATGCCGGGCGCAATGGACATGACTCGAATCAGGCTTTGGGCGAATTCACGCGCGAGCGGCAGCGTCATTGCGGCGACCCCGCCCTTTGACGCGGCGTAGGCGGCCTGCCCGATCTGGCCGTCAAACGCGGCCACTGAGGCGGTATTGACGACGACACCGCGTTCGGCCTGCCCCTGGCGATGAGCGTCACCGAGGGGTTCTGTTCGCTGCATGGCCGCGGCCGCGAGTCGAACGACGTTGAAAGTACCCACAAGATTGATGCTGATCGCGCGCTCAAAGTCCTTCAGCGGCAGCGGTCCATCGCGCCCCACCGCGCGAGCTCCGGGTGCGATCCCGGCACAGTTCACCACAATGCGAAGCGGTCCCTCTTCACCAGCGGCGTCAACGGCTCGCTGCATATCGTCGGCGCTCGTGACATCCCCGGCTACGAAACGGGCCCGGTCGCCGAGGGCCTGGGCAACCTGCTCTCCGGGGGCAGCCGGAAGGTCTACCAGCACCACCGATGCCCCGGCGGCGTGGAGGGTGCGCACGCAGGCTAGTCCGAGGCCAGAGGCACCCCCGGTAACGAGAGCGGAGCATCCATCGATCTGCACTAGGGCTCCTCACTTGTGGCGACGTTCGATGTCATTAGAGCCGTTCAATCAGGGTGGCATTGGCCATGCCGCCACCCTCACACATGGCTTGGAGGCCCCAGCGACCATCGGTCATTTCCAGATGGTTGAGCAGGGTTCCCAGCAGGCGGGTGCCCGAGGATCCGAGGGCATGACCAAGCGCGATGGCACCGCCGCGTGGATTGAGGCGGTCGGGATCCGCGTCCATTTCGCGTAGCCAGGCCAACGGAACGCTGGCGAACGCTTCGTTGATCTCGTAGGCGTCGATATCGTCAATGCTGAGGCCGGCCCGCGAGAGAATGCGCTGCGTGGCGGGAATAACGCCGGTGAGCATGAGTAAGGGGTCGCTTCCCACCACGGTGAAGCTGTGAAAGCGGGCGCGCGCATTGAGGCCGAGGCTGGCGGCACGTTTCGCGCTCATGATCAGCGACGCGGAGGCACCATCGGTGAGGGGGGATGAGTTGCCCGCCGTGACATGCCAGTCCAGTTTTGGAAACCGGTCGGCGAGGGCAATGGTGCGAAAGGCGGGAGACAGTGCGGCTAACGTAGCGTGCGCTGTGCCGGCGCGAATAGTTTCATCATCGCTGAGGATGCTGCCGTCTGGCCGGGTGATGGGCACAATTTCGCCCGAAAAGTCGCCCCGGTCGCGGGCTGCCACAGCGAGCCGGTGCGAACGGGCAGCGTAGTTGTCGAGATCGTCGCGGCCTAGTCGCCACTGCTGGTTGATAAGTTCCGCCGACACCCCTTGGCCCACGAGTCCATCGGGGTAGCGCTCATGCATGAGCGCGCCAAACGGATCCTGCGTTCCGGCGGAAGACCCGAGCGGAACGCGGCTCATTGACTCCACACCGCAGGCGATGACCACGTCGGCGTTGCCACTCATGACAGCTTGGGCGGCGAAGGCTGTGGCCTGCTGGCTGGAACCGCACTGACGGTCGATGGTGGTGCCGGGAACGGAGTGCGGAAAGCCAGCGCTGAGTAGGGCGGTGCGGGTGACGTTGCTGCTCTGCTCCCCCGTCTGGCTGACACAACCGCCAATCACGTCGTCGATCAGGGCCGGATCAAGGTCGTTCCGGGTAACCAATTCACGCAGCACCGTAGCCAAGAGGTCGGCCGGATGAATGTCGAACAGCCCTCCCCCTGGCTTACCTCGGCCCGAAGGGGTACGCAGAACATCGACGATGACAGCTTCATTGCTCATGCCCCCAGCCTATGCCCGCAACACTGAGCACGTTCGCTTTCGTGTGCGCGTTCGCTTTCACCTACGGGGAGCGATGGACGCGCTTCCGTAAAACGATGAGGTAGGTGGCGATCGGTCCGAATATGAGTGATAACACGAACCAGGTCCACCGGCTGCGTCCCTCATTCTCGGCGAGGCCAGCACTAACGAGGGCCAGGGTAAACCAGATGAGGCTGCATTGTCCGGCTTGTGCAGGGTTCATTGAAATAGTCTGAGATAGCCGCGCCCTCAGGCAGAGCGGCCCAATCACCGCATACCTTATCCGGAGAGCGCCCACATGGCGACGGCACTGGCCGCGGCCACGTTGAGCGAGTCAATGCCGTGCAGCATCGGTATCTGCACGACACTATCGCTGGCGGCGAGCGCCTCTGGCGTGAGCCCGTCTCCCTCGGCGCCGAGCAGGAGCGCGAGGTGCTCGTGGGCGGAGCCGTCGTAGTGGCGAAGACTGATGGCATCCGCCGCTAGCGCGAGGGCGGTGATGTGAAAGCCGTGCCGGGTGAGCAGGGCCCGCGTGTCGGTCCAGTCGCCCACGCGAGTCCACGGCACCTGCAGCACTGTGCCCATCGATACTCGGATGGCGCGACGGTAGAACGGGTCGGAGCAGCGGGGCGTAACCAAAATTAGATCTGCTCCGATAGCACCGGCCGATCGAAAGATGGCACCCACGTTGGTGGGGTCCGACACGTTTTCGAGGATCACAATTCGGCGAGCGCCGCGGAGTAGTTCGTCGGATGAGGGCAACTCGGGACGGTGCATGGCGGCGATCAATCCGCGGTGCAGAATGTAGCCGGTGAGTTCGGCCAGCAGATCTCCCGGACCGACAAATACGGGAACGGTTTCTGCCAGGTCGCCGAGCAGCTTGAGCGCCTCGTCGGCCGTGTTGCCGAGCGCGAGCACGGACCGCGGAATGTGCCCGGCACCCAGCGCCCGCTTCAGCACTAGGGCTGACTCGGCAATATACAGACCGTGTTCGGTACCGCGCGCCTTTTTCAGCGCCACATCAGTGACGTGGGCGTAGTCGACCAGTCGGGGGTCACTCAGGTCGTCGATCACGATCAGGGGCATCCGCAAAGTCTAGCCAGCCTCGAGATGGTCTGGAACGGGCAGAGCAACGGGGGCTAATTCAGGAAAACTACCGGCAACCGGCCCACCGTGCCTGCAACCACGCGGCACGGTGGGACGATGCTCCGGGATTTCCTGAATTAGCCCCCGAGGATGGTGCTACTACTTGGTGGGGACGGTCTGCACAGCCAAGGCCAGGTTTCCGGCGGCGAGGCTGCCCCAGGCGTAAACGATGGTGTTCGTCTTCTTGGCGATGGTCACGTCGGCCGGGCCGATGAGCGCCGCCGTCGTGCCGGTGGCGGCCACTGCAGCCGAAATGGTTCCGACCGGCAGCACGAGCGTTGACTCGTTCGGGTTGGTCAGAGCGGTGATGGCCGGAGCACCATTGGCGAGCACGTCAACGGCGGGAGCCGCGGCGACGTGGCGCACCGTGAGACGGCCCGCTCCCTTGCCGGGCGCGGACGTGTCGTTGGTGAAGAGTGCCGCCGTGGGAACGCCGGCCTCACTCAGGTGAGCCACTGCCGTGTAGTTCATGCCCGAGGCAACGGCGAGATCGACCGGGCCGATCACGGGAGCGCTCGCGTCGACGGCATCCGCTGCGGTGATGGCCAGCGTGTAGGTGCCAGCGGCGAGGCGGAACGTCTTGGTGAGGGTGCCGGGCTCAAAGTTGTCGATGACCAGCTTGTTGTTGACGTAGACGTCAACGGTGACACCGGGAATAGCGTGCAGCACCGATACGGATGCCGGGGCCTGGGCGCGCGTCTTCACCGTCTGCACGAAGAGTGCGAGGCTGCCCTTGACGAGGCTGCCCCAGGCATAGACGATGGTGTTGGTGCGAGGGGCGATGGTGACATCCGCCGGGCCGAGGAGCGGCGCGGTTGTTCCAGCGGCGGCAACAACAGCACTGATCGTGCCGACCGGGAGGTCGAGCACGGCTTGCGACGGGTTCATCAGGTCAGCAACGGCTACGGCACCGTTAGCGAGCACGTCAACGGCGGGAGCGGCTGCCACGTGGCGCACGGTGAGGCGGCCGGTACCGGCAGCCAGCGGCGTGGTGTCATCGCTGAACAGGGTAGCGGTGGGAACGCCGGTGTCGCCGAGGTGAGCAACGGCTGTAAAGCTGCGGCCTGCAGCCACCGTTACGGTGGTCGAGCCGCTGAGGGCGATGCCCGAAGTTGGAATGCCATTGGCGCTGCCGCCGATGACCAGGGGGTTCGAGGCCGAGATATTGACGGTGTGGCTACCGGCCGAAATTTTAATCGGGCCGAGCAAAGTACCCGGCGTGAAATCATCAACGATGACGCGGCCGTCTACCGTGATATCGAGGGTCAATCCGGGAATGGCGTGCAGCACCGATACCGACGCTGTGCCCGGCGACGAGGACGCCGCGGGAACGGCCGCCTGCGCTGGCGCGAGCCCAGCGAGAGCGACGAGAAGGCCGGCGGATATCCCGACGGCTATGGACTTACGCATTGCTACCTCCAGTGGGTCGTTTCGAAAGGCAGCTGTGCCTTCCCTGGTAACAACTTCCCGTGCAAAAGGGGTTTCGGATGCACTGCATAAAACTATTTCTCGAACCGACCTAAATGGGACGCAGTCGTCCGCGAACGATCGAGTCTCCCGAGTGTGTCGGGTCGCCGTCGGCGGGCTCCGCCGAAACATCAACGAGGGGATATTGCGACAGGTCGATGATCCCCGGAATAGTAAAACGACCGGTTGTTCCGTCAAGGAAGCCGATGCTAACCAGTCCAGAGGCATCCGTTCGAAGCAGCCAGACCTCGAGCAGGTCACCACCCGGCGCCGCCGATGTGGATAGAGCATCCAAGTCGACGACGACCGATCGACTTCCATCCTCCGCTTTCTCCAGACGCGCCGAACCGCCCGCGGTGTATCCGGGGAGGGCCCCTAAAGTGGCCCTGGCAACCACCTGCTCCCGCGGCACACTGCTGTTTGCGCTTGCAATACCAATGGCAACTCCCCCGACCAACCCGATCACGGCAGCAGCTGCGGCAAGGGGCACCCACCAACGACGGGCGGGCCGGCGAACGAGGTCGAAGATACCGGCAACGGGCACCTCGCGAGTATCTTTCGACTCTGCTGTCTCGTGAGGCGACACAACCGACCGTTGCGCCTCACCCCCTCCGCGAGCTGCCGTTGCCTGCCCGGTGGCAGCTGTGCCTAACAGGGTCAGCGGCAGGAGGCAGGGCGTCTGCACAACGTCACTCAAACCCAGTTCAGAGTGTATCTTCGACCAGACTTGCACCGATGGGGTGAGCAGGCGCACCGATCCGGCAGAGCGTCCGAGTTGCACAATCCGACTGAGCGCACGGTATTCGCCTGCGCAGTCGGCACACCCGGCCAGGTGCGCGCGCTCCCGTTTGCTCGTGTCGCGTTCCGCCAGAGCGAGTAGGTGAAGTTCAGCGTCGTCAATATGAATCGCGTCGGTCTGCGCAGCGCTCAAGCAGCTGGGGTCAGTGGGAATCATCCGACACCTCCAACCGCATTCGAAGTCGCGTCAGACTGCGCCGCATATGGCTCTTGACCGTGCCTAGTGGTAACCCCAAGCTATCGGCGATTTGAACCTGGGTGAGGTCGTCGAAAAAGGCGAGGCGCATGACCTGGCGCGGAACGGGTTCGAGGCGGTCGATTTCGTCACCTACCAGCACCCGGTTGACCACGCCAACGCTGTCATCGACGCGGTGCGAGGGAAGAGTGGTAGCGAGGGACACCTCAAGGCGTCGCTGCCGGGAACGCGCTTCGTGGGTATCGGCAATTACATGACGGGTGATACCGATGAGCCAGGCCGGCAAGCGTGAACGGGCGGGATCGAACCCGGCGCGGCCATGCCAGGCGGCAATAAACACTTGTTGGGTGACATCCTCGGCGTCGGTCGTGTTGGCCAGCGAACGCACAGCGATGGTATAGACCAGTGCTGACCAACGAGCATAAACGGCAGCCAGTGCTTGTTCGTCGCCGCCCTGAAAGTTTCGGGTCAGAACCGCGTCATCATCGATGGTTGCGCTCACGTCGGGGTGGGTCCTTCGGGCCGAAACACGAACCGGGCAGGGGCTCGGAGGCCAGACACCTCGAGTGTCGACCTCCGCGCACACCAGCATAGTGAATTTCTCTCAGCTTAGGAGATCCCCGTGTCCTTCTCTGAGCGAGGAGGACCCCGGCACAACACCCGACGTGGTGCGCTGCGGCCCTCCTCCGAAGGAAACGACCTATGTTGTTACTTCCGTCTGAGACGGTGAAACGGATGCATGCCGTTTCGATTGATCAGCGCTACGGTGTGGGCGTCAGAGTGTACTTCGTTGAGAGGTATTCCTGAATGCCCTCAAGACCTCCCTCGCGCCCCAACCCGGACTGCTTGATGCCGCCGAACGGTGCGGCTGCGTTAGAGACAACTCCCGTATTCAGACCCATCATGCCGGTCTGCAGCTTGTCGATCATGCGCTGGCCACGCGCCAGATCGGTCGTGTAGACGTAGCTGATCAGGCCATATTCGGTGTCGTTGGCGAGGCGTACGGCATCGGCTTCATCAGTGAAGGTGCTGATCGCCAGCACCGGGCCGAAAATCTCGTCACGTAGGATATCGCTGCCGGGCACAACATCGGTGAGCACGGTCGGGGCGTAGAACGTGCCCTCACCCTCGATGGCGGCGCCGCCGGTGAGCAACGTCGCGCCGCGGGTCAGGGCATCTTGCACCAGGGAATCAGCCTTAGCAACGGCCTTGGCGTCGATCAGCGGCCCGATAGTGACGCCCGTTTCGGTGCCACGGCCAATCTGGAACGCCTTGACCTTGTCGGTCATGCGCGAAGCAAACTCCGCAGCGACGGACTCGTGCACGATAAAGCGGTTCGCGGCCGTACAGGCCTGACCAATATTACGAAACTTGGCCAGCAGGGCGCCGTCAACGGCCTTGTCGAGGTCGGCATCAGCGAAGATAACGAACGGAGCATTGCCCCCGAGCTCCATCGAGGTGCGCAGCACGTTCTCGGCAGACAGCTTGATGAGTGATTTGCCGACGGCCGTTGACCCGGTGAAGCTGAGCTTGCGCAGGCGCGGGTCAGCGATGATCGGCTCAGACACCGCACCGGACTGCGAGGTAGTGATGACGTTGACAACTCCGGCCGGAAGACCAGCCTCCTCCAGCAGTGCCACAAAGAACAGGGTGGTCAGCGGGGTGAGCGCGGCCGGCTTGACCACAACGGTGCAGCCGGCAGCAAGCGCTGGAGCAATCTTGCGCGTTGCCATGGCCAACGGAAAATTCCAGGGGGTGATCAAAAAGCAAGGGCCCACCGGGTGCTGGGTAACGATCATCCAGCCGGTGCCCTCGGGGTTGGCGCCGTAGCGACCGCTGATGCGCACAGCCTCTTCGCTGAACCAACGCAGAAATTCGCCGCCGTATGCTACCTCGCCGAGCGCCTCTGGCAGGGGCTTGCCCATTTCGATGGTCATGAGGAGGGCGAAATCCTGCTTGCGCTCCTGAAGCAGGTCGAACGCTCGACGAAGAATTTCGCCCCGCACGCGGGCGGGCGTAGCTGCCCAATCGGCCTGGGCAGCGTCGGCCGCGTCAAGAGCGGCGGCGCCATCGGCAACGCTGGCGTCGGCAATGGTCTTGATTATCACGCCGGTAGCTGGGTCGGTGACGTCGAGAGTGCGCTCACCGGTAGCGGCGACCCATTTTCCGTTGATGTAAAGCTGATTGGGAACACGAGCGAGCAGCTCGGATTCGTTCGTGCGTGCGTCGGTAACAACTGTCATTGCATCTCCCATACGTGTGACTGCCCGTCGATCTGACGGTCATAGCCTAGCTGCGCCCCCTGACAAGAATGCTCGCCCTGGCGAGTTATTCAGCTAGCTGAACATGAGCGGTACGATCATGCCGACCGTCATCGCCGACATGGACAGGCCCATGCTTGCGTGCTGCGCGCCCACCCACCGGTGGCGCCCGGCAGGGTGGTGGAGGGGGCGCCGCCGGGCACGAGGAGCGAGAACGATAACCAGAATAACGACCAGGGCGGATGCCCCGATCAGCACCCAGCCAAGCGGCATCAGTAGCGATCCAATCGTGTGAGAGTGGACTGCGTGCGGGGAGGCAGCGGTGTCGGCACCCGCCGCTGGTGCGGGCGCCGCTGGCAGCATGGCCAGCCACATAACAGCCATGAACAGAAATCCCGCTGCGTGTTGCGCGGCATCCGCGCGGGTAGCACCCCGTGCGCCGGGGCTGATACCGGTGAGACTCATCAGCATGAGCACCAGGAGAACCGCGGCCCAGGCTACCGGCGACAGCAGCTGTATCGACAATGCCATGTCGAGGGTCGAAACGACCATCGTGATGGCAGCGCCTGAGGCAATAGCCACCCGGGCAGGGTGGCGCGGCCGTCCACCGACTGAAGCCCCACACAGAACGCTCGCCGCGGTGAACGTGAGCGCCAACGCCATCCAGATGGCACCCCACAGCTCGGCCCCCATCATGCCCACCAATGCGCTCATGCCAGCACGCTACGCCTGAGCCCGGCGCACGGGTTGTCAGCACGCGCACGATTGGAGTGCATCGGCGCAGGGGTTCACTCGCAATGCCGCACGCGGATGCGAGAATACCAAGGTGTCGATTCCAGAATTCACCGAGACCCCTGACAATACTTCGGCGCCCCTTCCGCCCGCTGCGCACTCACAGACCCTGTCGCGTGGCATTCGCGTGTTAGAGATTCTCGCCGAAACCGACACCCCCATGACCATTGTGGAACTTGCCACTGCCCTTGACGTGCACCGCTCGATTGCCTATAGAATTCTGCGCACCCTCGAAGATCACGGTCTTATCGTGCGCGATACGGCGGGACGCGTGCGGCTCGGCCCCAGCCTGGCTGCACTGGCGCGCGGGGTGTCCCGCGACCTCCAAGCGGCGGCGCTTCCTTCTCTCACCCGCCTCGCCAACGAGCTCGGCATGACCGCCTTTGTCGCCGTGCTCGACCAAAGCGAAGTGGTGACCCTCATGAGCATCGAGCCTCGGCAGGTTCACGCTGCGGTTGCCCAGCGGCCCGGCACTCGACATCCACTGCACAGGGGAGCGCCCGGTATCGCCATTCAAGCGGGGCTCGGCAGAGCGCAATGGGCCGGACTGGGGCAGCCCGAAACGCGACGCAGCGAGGCCGGCGAAGTGGCAGCACTCGGTTACGCCTCCAGCCACGATGAGGTAATCGCTGGATTGTCATCTATCGCAGTTCCGCTGCTTATACCCGGAGAGCTCCCCGCCGCTCTCGCCGTGGTCTACATTTCCAGCCCCCACTCCCCCTCTATTATCGGCGCGGCCCTGGCAGAAAGCGCACGCACGATCGTCGCCGAGCTGACCTGACCTGGGCCGGGCCGGGCTGGGCCGGGCGGGGCCGGGCGGGGCCGGGCTGGGCTGCGCTGGGCGGGGCTGGGCTGGGCTGGGCTGGGCTGGGCAGGGCCGGGCTGGGCCGGGCTGCTCTACCGTTCTATTGCGTGGTGCCCGAACGACCCTCGACATTCATTCATGGATCGTATATGGTTTCATATATAACGACTTACCCAAGCACAACACGCAACGACGCGATTGGAAACCATGACAACCGAACCTCAGCTCTTTACGGGCCGGCCCGGCAAAGTGATCGCCGTGCACATCAACTACCCCTCCCGGGCCGCCCAGCGCGGGCGCACCCCGGAGCAGCCTTCCTACTTTCTGAAGCCCTCCACGAGCGTTGCCGCCAGCGGCGCCACCATCATTCGCCCCAGCGGATGCGAACTGCTCGCCTACGAAGGCGAAATCGCGCTGATCATCGGTGAGCGCCTGCGCAATGTGACCGTAGAAGACGGCTGGAGCGGCGTCTCTGGCATCACCGCCGCCAACGACTTCGGGGTGTACGACCTGCGCTATGCCGATAAGGGCTCAAATGTGCGCTCGAAGGGTGGCGATGGTTTCACCCCGCTCGGCCCGCGTGTTCTCTCAGCAGCTACCGTCGACCCCGCAGCGCTGCGCATTCGCACCTGGGTCAACGGCACCCTGGTACAAAGCGACACGACCGCCGACCTGCTCTTTGACTTCGGCCGCCTCGTTGCCGACCTTTCCCAGCTACTCACGCTGGAGCCGGGAGACGTTATTCTCACTGGAACTCCCGCGGGCGCCTCGGTTGCCGTTCCCGGCGACGTCGTGGAGGTCGAAGTGGACGCCCCGACCCTGCCCGGCGCCCCCAGCACCGGACGTCTGGTGACGCCGGTCGCCGAGGGAACCTCGGCCTTCGAGGTGTTCGGTGCCGGCCCAAAAATCGATGACCTGCAGCGCGCCGAAGCGTGGGGATCGGCCGAGGCTGCTGGCCTCGTCACCGAAACACCCTTCGAACTCACCGAGGGATTAAAAGCCCGCATCAACAGCATCGGCACCGCCACGCTCAGCTCGCAACTGCGCAAGCGTGGCCTGAACAACGTATCGATCGACGGCTTGCGCTCCACCCGACCGACCCAGCGCCTCGTTGGTCGCGCTCGTACACTGCGTTTCATACCCAACCGCGAAGACCTGTTCACGGCGCACGGCGGCGGCTACAACGCCCAGAAGCGTGCGTTCGACGGCCTCGGCGTTGACGACGTCCTCGTGATCGAGGCCCGCGGCGAAACCGGCACCGGCACCGTCGGCGATATCCTCGCCCTGCGCGCCCAGGTGAGGGGCGCCGCTGGCATCGTGACCGACGGCGGTGTACGCGATCTTGCGGCGGTCAGCGCCCTCGACATGCCCACGTACCACCACGGTGGACACCCGGCCGTGCTCGGTCGGCGCCACGTGCCATGGGACGTGGACCTCACCGTGGCCTGTGGCGGGGCAGCCGTTCAGCCCGGCGACATCATCGTCGGCGACGCCGACGGGCTGCTCGTGATTCCGCCTCGCCTTATTGAAGAACTCGTGACCGACGGCATTGAGCAGGAACGCGAAGAAACCTTTATCGCCGAGATGGTCGCTGCCGGCGAGGGCGTCGATGGCCTCTACCCGATGAATGCGGCTTGGAAAGAGAGGTACCGCGCATGGGTTCCGGCCAAGCCCTAGCCGTTTCCTCCCCGCCAACGGTGGGCAAGGCGCAGTTCGCCTACGACTGGCTAAAAACTCGTATCAACGACGGCACCTTTGGCCCGGGTTTTCGTCTAGTGCTCGACCAGATCGCCCGGGATATCTCGATGAGCCCGGTGCCAGTGCGAGAGGCGATCCGTCGCCTCGAAGCGGAAGGACTGGTCACCTTCGTCCGCAATGTTGGCGCACAGGTGGCGATGCTTGACCCCACCGAGTATGAGCACACCATGCAGACCCTCGGTCTGGTGGAGGGCGCGGCGACCGCTTTGTCGGCACCCACCCTGACCCCGGCGGCTATTCAGCGGGCTCGCGAGATCAACCAGCGGATGCGCGACACTCTTCTCCATTTCGATCCGACGAGCTTCACCACGCTCAACCGTGATTTTCACTCCGAGCTCTACAGCACCTGCCCCAACCCGCACATTCTCGACCTGGTGCACCGCGGTTGGAATCGACTGTCGGTGCTGCGCGAATCAACATTCGGCTTCGTGCCGGGTCGGGCGGCGCAGTCCGTGGATGAGCACGACCACATTCTCGACCTGATCGAGCAGCCGGCATCCGCTCACGATATTGAACACGCAGCCCGCGATCACCGTTTAGCCACCCTGAACGCATTTCTCTCCTCTCAAGGCAACCCCACCTCCATCGGCACCAAGGAAGGCACCCCATGAAGTTTCGCAGCAACCCGAGCCAGATTCGCGGGTCTATCGCCGCGCTGATGACCCCGTTTACCGCCGATGGTGCCGTGGACCATGCCGGACTGACCAACCTGGTCAACTGGCAGATCGCCTCGGGCTCGCACGGCATCTCGATTGGCGGGTCGACCGGTGAGCCCAGCTCGCAGACGATCGCCGAGCGCGCCGCCGCGATTCGGACGGTGGCTTCAGCCATCGACGATCGGGTGCACTTCATGGCCGGAACCGGCTCCACCAAGCTCGACGAGACCCTCGAACTCACCGCGGCCGGCCGGGACGCGGGCATTGATGCGGCGCTCATCATCACGCCCTACTACGCCCGCCCCACCCAGGAAGCTCTCTACGTGTGGTACAAGACAGTCTGCGAAGAGTTTCCCGACCTGCCCATCGTGGCCTACAACGTGCCGAGCCGCACCGCTGTTGACATTGCCCCCGAAACGGTCTGCCGCCTCTTCCGCGACTTCGACAACTTCGTGGGCGTAAAGGAAACCACCAAGGATTTCGAGCACTTTTCCCGCGTGCTGCACCTGTGTGGCCCCGAGCTCTTGGTCTGGAGCGGCCTGGAACTGCTGTGCCTGCCCCTGATGGTCTTAGGCGGCGCCGGATTCGTCAGCGCCACGAGCAACATTGCCCCGGCGGCCGTCGCCCAGATGTATGAAGCGTGGGAATCGGGCGATTTTGCCACCGCGCGCACCATTCACTACGGCTTGCACCCTCTCGTGGACCTGTTGTTTGTCGAGACCAACCCCGCGCCCGGCAAATGGGTCATGGCGCAGGGCGGCCTGATTGCCAGCGGCTTCGTGCGGCCCCCGCTCATCGAGCCCACCCCCGGCGGACTCGAAAAGATTCGCGTACTGATGGAAGCGGGCTCCCAGTACCTCACCTCGACCGCCGGATTCTCGCTCAATGGAGCCACCAAATGAGCGCCCACTTCATTCCCACTGACCTGCCCACCAGCATCCGTCATTTCATCGGTGGCAAATTTGTCGATAGCGTGAATGGCGAAACCTTCGACGTGCTCGACCCGGTGTCGAACCAGACCTACGCTACGGCCGCCGCTGGTCAGCAGGCCGACATTGACCTGGCTGTTGCCGCCGCGAAGGAGGCCTTCGACAACGGACCCTGGCCGCGAATGTTGCCACGAGCCCGTGCCCGGGTGCTGCACCGCATCGCCGATGCCGTCGAGGCTCAGGATGCCCGGCTGGCCGAGCTGGAAACCTTCGACACCGGCCTTCCCATTACGCAGGCACTCGGCCAGGCGCAGCGCGCGAGCGAGAACTTTCGGTTCTTTGCCGACCTGATCGTGGCGCAGATCGACGACACCTACAAGGTGCCCGGCCGTCAGATCAACTACGTCAACCGCAAGCCGGTGGGCGTTGCCGGTCTGATTACGCCGTGGAACACGCCGTTTATGCTCGAAAGCTGGAAGCTCGCGCCCGCGCTGGCCTCCGGTTGCACCGTCGTTTTGAAACCGGCCGAATTCACCCCGCTGTCGGCGAGCCTCTGGGCCGATATTTTTCGCACCGCCGGGGTTCCCGACGGCGTTTTCAACCTGGTCAATGGCATCGGTGAGGAGGCGGGCGACGCGCTGGTCAAGCACCCGGATGTGCCGCTCATCTCGTTCACGGGCGAAACGACCACCGGCCAGACCATTTACCGCAACTGCGCAGCCAACCTTAAGGGCATGTCGATGGAACTCGGCGGCAAATCACCCGCAGTCG
>Ga0307486_1002251_pt1 | contig 13679 bp, 11 predicted proteins | sample CBIW02metaG_FD_203663 | JGI IMG/M metagenome (GOLD analysis project Ga0307486, IMG submission 203663) | Sea-ice brine microbial communities from Beaufort Sea near Barrow, Alaska, United States - CBIW 0.2 | ecosystem: Environmental > Aquatic > Marine > Coastal | place: USA: Alaska | collected... | reverse complement strand
TACCGATGAATACGTGTACAGCGCTCTCAAGGCGGGCGCTCGTGGGTTTCTCCTCAAGGGGGCCTCGCCCGATCAATTGGCCAACGCCATTCACGCTGCGGCAGCTGGGGACGCACTCATCGACCCCACGGTCACGGCTCGACTTCTCGCGAACTTTGCTCTCCAGGCACCCTCAGTTCCAGTTGAGCCCCTGAACAACCTCACGGGCCGCGAGGAGGATGTGCTGATAGCCGTCGCCAGCGGCAAATCTAACTCGGAGGTTGGCAAAGACCTCTACATCAGCATAAGCACCGTGAAATTTCACGTGGCCAGCCTCATGACCAAAATCGGGGCACGCAATCGCGTCGAATTGGCGATTTGGGCGCACGAGTCGGGGCGGCTCCGGGGGGAGGGCTAAAGACTCCACTTCCCGCTCGCTTGCCACACTAAATGACATAATGTCAATTATCGGCGTGATTTGTTTGTTTCACCTGGTAATCCTCCGTTTGAGCCTGCTGTCATAAGTAAGGCCGACGCGTTGCAAGAGTTGGCGGATTTGGCGTGTGTGATCAACTCCTGTACGCATTCGCATCAAGGGCTGGCGTACGCTGCTGCGGGCGCCGGTTACTTGCAGGCTCTCGACGAGGGTTCTCTTGAAGAGGTCGAACTTTTTGCCGGTGTTGTTGCTTTGCTCAAGGCGCGCCTCAACGCTGAGGTCGTTCAAAATGAGGGCAATCCTCCCTTTACGCCGCCGTTTGCGGGGATGTGATGAACGATATTCTTCCTCCTCCTTGGTGCGTCCTCAACGGTGAGATCTCTGATTGCGCGAATGCTCCGTTGTCGGGTTTGTCCGCTGACTGGGTCACCGACGTTTTGCTACAAGTCAATTTGCTAATTTCGGTTGGCCTCGGTCTGGTGTTCGTCGTCGCTGTCGCTGGCGGAGTCGTCGCGGGCTGGTTTCTCGCTGGTGGTGGTCGGTCATGATGATCGCTGTCGCTGCTGGCGTGCTGGTCAGTCTTGTCGTTTCCCTGGTGAAAGGCTCGGTGCGTGGCTGATGCTGGGCGCGTTTGTTGTCGGCTTTGTGCTCGTTGGTGCAACTGTCGTTTTGTCGACCTTGGTGATCTACCGGTTCGCTTTCGTCGACGACCTTTTTGTTGAGAGTGTCTGACGTGGCTGAGGTTGTCGCCTTGTTCTCGTTCTCGTTGTTGGTTGGCGTAACGGCGTCAATTCTGCACCTAAGCATCGGGAGGGGGTGAAAAAAAGATGACCGAACTTGGAACTGCTTTCTCGACTCAACTCACGGCCCTGAGTGGTCTGATCACGAGCAATATTGGCGCCATTCTTGGCGTCGCGGTGATCATTGTTGGCGCGACTGTCCTTTGGGGTCTCGCTCGCAAGTTCATCCGCTAGACGCGGGCGCGTTGATTGTTCATATGAGTATTGGGAGGGGGTGAAAAAAATATGCCTGAACTCGGAACCGCGTTCACTGCTTCGCTCACGTCGCTTAGCGACTTGGTCACGGGCAACATTGGCGCCATTCTTGCCGTTGCTGTGATCATCGTTGGCGCAACTGTCCTCTGGCGTCTTGCTCGTCGCTTCATTCGCTAAGGCTGGTGAGTTTGGGGGTGGTGCGTAGGCGCGCGCGCCGAGCACCACCCCCAGGCTTTCCATTTACGTATGAAAGAAGGTGTGACACATGATTGGTTTGGCGTTAGGTTTGGCTCTTTCTGTGGGTGATGTTATCCCCCCCCTGCCTGACCCTTACACTGCCGATATTCCTTCGGCTTGTTCGTACTTCGCGCAGTCATGTGAGGATCCTCCCCTTGTTGGTGGCCTCGGCAAGACTCTCGAATCGGCGGCGGTCAAACTTGAACTCACTCCAGGAACTCAGGTGAGCAACGGCGTTTCTCTGGGTTACACGGTCACTACGGACGAGTTATACGCGAAGTCGGGGCAGATTTCTTTGTCTTTCGTGTGTGTCAACGATGACACGAGCGCGGTTACCTCCGTGCAGTCGACGTCGGGTTTGATTACCTGGACTCAACCGATCGACATTCTTATCGGTTACGTGACGTTGTCGGCGACCGGTCAGTGCGGTGTTGGCGAGCATCGCGAACTCTTCGCGGGTGGCACCTTCTCGGATCAGACTGGTGCAGCCGCTTTTGACCCTTCGCTCTATGTGTCTGGATGGGTCGGTGGTGTGAACACGCTCACGATTGGCGAGATGACTTTTACCATTGATGTGACCGAAACTGTGCCTTACGGCAGCACTGCACCCGTGACTTTTACTGTGAGTCATGACCAAAGCGACATGACGGGCCCGTTCACTCCTAGCGCGCTGCAAGACTTGTTGTTTGAACGTCTCGCGAACAACGCTTCGGTTTCTGGTCGCTTGGGTTGCATCGGGAATGGTACCGCCGTCGGAGTAAGTGCCCGCACGGCTGGTACGTGGATGAATGCCCCAGACTATGATTTCGCTTATGACTCTGTGACGGTGCGTGCAGCGTGCTCTCCCGGTGCTGCGCTTGTCGATCTAACTGATGACGCGACCGGCGATAATATCCGCTATGACTTCCCAGGTTCGCCGGCGGAAGATACCAGTAGCGCGCCGAACCGTTTTTCTCTTGCGTCGTTGACCAAGTGGGAAGTTATCGAGGGGATCCGTTACAGGGATACCATTCCTGGTGCCAATTTGCAGGCCGTAGACGGTATGCTTACCTCCTTTGATGAGGCTCTTACCCGTTGTTCCACGTGGGATCTTAAGTGCATTTTCGTGCCGCAAGTCAATTTTATTGAGTTCATGCAGGCCGCGCAGGAAGACGTTGCGGACATGCCTGTTTGGAACGATACTCAAGTGATCTTTAACAATATGGTGAACGTCGCCTATCAGGGCACTCGTTACGGTGCGTGTGGTGTCCTTTTCGAGGGGCTGACCATCTCCGGCGTTGGTAGTGGCCTTGGAGCGCTCGACACGTGTGATTGGCCCGCTGGGCCTACTGGTCTCGCTCGGTCGCTGATCGGGTTCCTTCTCGTCGTAGGTGCCTCGTTCGCGACGACGGGCATCATTTTCTGGATGTTCGACATCCCCGAGCCGCGCTGGTTACGTGTCGGCGGCGTATCTGACAAGTATGAACTGGGGTAAACATGATTTTTGATCTTGCACTGTTCTGGGTGGCCGAAATTATCGGCTGGTTGTTCGGCGGGGATTTCGTGATGCCCCAAGGGCTCATCGATGGTTCCTACGATGCCGTGGGAACTGCCCGCTCGTTTGCTGCGAAGTTTTCGGCGCTTGGCCCTTTGATGCCTAGCGGGATCATGGCGGGAGCGCTGAAAATGATTGTGGTCATCCTCGCGGCTGCCGTTTGGTTCCGGCTGGCTCTTTGGTCTTATCAACGTATTACTAACCTTGTGGGGGCTCTTCGATGATTACTGCCTATGTGGGTGCTAACGGTTCGGGGAAGTCGCTGCTGGCGGTCTCCGACGCGATCGACGAGACCTTGCGTATGCCTGGCCGTCCGCTGTACTCGACCGTGCCGATTGATTACGATTCCAAGCGCGGATCTGTGCACTCGATTCCCATTACGTCATGGCAACAGTTGCTCGACCTTGACGGCGGTCATGTGCTCTTAGATGAGGTGGCGACGTTGGCGTCGTCGCGCGAAACGAATTCCTTGCCTCCCGAGGTTTTGGCTTGGATGGGTTCACTTCGTCATACGGATACGACGTTGGCGTGGACTGCTCCGGCGTGGGCACGTGCTGATGTGGTGCTCCGCGAGTCCACGCAACTGGTTAAAGAGATTGTTCCCAAGGTTCGTCATCGGAAGAAGGGTCAACGCTGGCGTGTCACTCTTTTGTCGCTGGTGCGCACGTATCGAACTGATGCCGGTCAAGGTGGCGATTTTCCTAAGGATGACGACCGCCAGGGCCGTGCGAAGTTCATGCGCTTACGCAAGCAACTCGGCTTCGGTGCTTACCCGACGTTGCATCAGGTAGTTCGGCTTTCTGAATTCGGTGCTCAGTGCTCGATTTGTGGTAAGCGTAAGCGCGTTGAGTATTGCCGGTGTCCCGCTCATGACTAGCCGCGGTCGTTTAGTCGTCCTCGCTGGTGGTCCAGCCGGTACCGCTCTTGCGCCATTGGTCCCAAGCGCCCTGCTTGCTCATTCCCATCGCGGCGCCGATCTTGGCCCACGACATCCCCATCGAGCGGGCGGCGATCACTTGGCACCGTGTTGCTTCTTCGAGGTCGCGGCGCATCGCGGCGTAGGACCTGAGGATTGCTTCGTTCGACGCGTCCATGTCGTCGGTTCGGTAGGTGGCGGCGAGGTTGTCAATGTTGGCTGCGTGGTTCGTGTATGTGTTCATGTGTCAATCTTACTTGACGGCGGTGCCTCTTGTCAAGTGTTCTTGACGCAATGTTTGCAATGTGATGAACGTCACACGCTCGTTTTTTCGCGAACCGTCCGTTTGTTTGTCATGTCAAGGCTTAATATCGCCCGACGTTCGGCGCACTGTGTAGCCGAGGGAATGCGAGGGGTCCCCGCAGTTCGACCCGTAGGGCGCGCGCGTGGCGTAGCCATCGGACGGAGCAAGCGGGGACGTAAAGGCTCCGTCGGGCGACTGTGTAGTGAGCGTAGCGAAACTACGACCGCTCAAAATTCCGTCGAGGTCATGCTCACGAGACTCCCCTACAAGGGGATGCATATGCCGTAGCCAGCACACTTCCCCACGTCCTTGTACGCGAGCGTTCTAGCGCTCTAGAGAACGGTGAAATAATGGCTCCGGCATTGCTGGCCCCCTCCCCCTCAACCAGGGTGGAGGGGGCACTACCCGATATCGGGTTCTCGACTGCGCTGGTCGTTGATACCACGGGCGACATGGTCCGCGATCTGATTGGCTCCTGCACGCAGTTGAAGCCGTTCATTTCGGGACCGCGTGGCGCGCTGACGCGTGACCGTCGAGTCATGAGCGATCACGCCTACACGGTCGCGGTGAGTGGTGGAACGATCACGCTGAAGCATCAGCAGCCACGTAAAGACATCGATGCCGACCGTTGGCGTGATCGTGCCGACGAGCACATCAATAACTTTTTGTGGATGCCCTCGGAGGTGGCCGACAACGACGACGACGAGGACGAGAGCGTCAAGACTGGCCGTGTCATCACGCAATGGTCTCGTAAGTCCCGCGCACGCCTGCTCAAGGCAATCGCTGATATTGATCACGACACTTGGAAGTCCACCGACCCGTGGGCTCTCGTGACCCTGACGCTGCCCGACCATTGGCAAGCCGTCGCACCAGATGGACAAGCGTTTAAAACGATGGTTGAGGATTTCCGCAGGCGTTGGGCGCGCACGATTGGCAAGTGGCAGTGTGTGTGGAAACTAGAATTTCAACGCCGCGGGGCACCACATATGCATTTGCTGATGAAGACGCCCGAAACTGTCACTGTGTCCAGGTACGGCCAGGACGTCACGATGACGTTCAAGGCGTGGCTGTCCGCAGAATGGGCCGATGTCGTGGACCATCCCGACGCCGCCACACGTATACGTCACGAGGCAGCGGGTACCAACGTTGATCATCGTGCGAATGACACCGATCCTAAGAGGGTCGCGATCTACTTCGTTAAGCACTCGTCGAAGACACAGGACGATAAGGAATATCAGCACATCGTGCCGAAGGAATGGCGTGAACCGGGCAAAGGTCCCGGCCGATTTTGGGGCATCAGCGGACTAGGCCGACACGTCGCGACAGTCGAACTCAGCGCTTCAAGGTTCTACGAACTGCGGCGCATGATGCGCCGGTGGCACAAAGCCAACAGGTCACGTACGGCCCTCGGCCGCGCTCGGGCGGTAATTGACCAAGTGAGCCAGACGAGCGTTTGGCGGCGAGCCCTCCTCGAAGATCTTTCCGTGTTCGGTGGCGGTCGTGACGGACTTCTGCGCAGTGCTACCGGTGGCGGCTGGGTCTTGACGAACGACGCGCCGAGGCTTCTCTTTCTCATGGCGCATTGGCTCGCTTCTACCGATTGAATCGGTAAACGCCCACAGGTCACAGAACCAAAGGGCGGCATGAATATCATTCGCAGAGAGCAACGCAGCGACACGACGCGCGTAAACGCCTGACAACTCGGCGTTAGCTTGCCTATATTCCGTCCGAATTCTGCTCGGATGCCTCATATCGCGGTCAACGTGGCTGATTTGAGGCCCGGTCAGACCGTGCCAAGGTGAGCGTGTCACTTTGTCCATAACTGGACATCGACACGCTGGCGCACTTTCTGAAGATAGTTCGCTCTATCGCGCAGCAGCGCCAGGTGCTCCACTTGTTGATAGTCTCTAAGCCGGCAAGCACGTCGACGCCGCCGGCCGACAGCAATTTTGTGCTCAAAAGTCGAACTAGCGACGTCTTAAAATTGCGGAAACCTACAAAGTTGCGAGCGGTTCCGGCGACACCTGCGCGACCAGGCCGACGGCACCGGGGCTTGTCTTATGTGCCAAAAGTCGCCGTGGGTTCAAAGACGTAGAAATTGGACACTTGTTTAAAATTCCCGCCGACAGTTAGCAATGTGTGGTATGAATGGTTGCAGCCGGGAAAACCGGTGCCCCCGAGGTTCTAGCCTCGTAGAGACAGAGAGAAGAAAAATCATGGCGCAAGCGTCCGTAACCCTCACGCCCCTCAAGCGGCGCACGGTCAAGTTCAAGAGTCGCGAAAGCGGCGAACTTGTCGAGTATCACGAAGCGATCTGCCTGGATGAGGCTGGCGACTTCGCCATCGTTCGGTCGTCGCAGAAAGAGGACATTGAAGTCCTTGTACCTGATGGCCCGGCCGTCACCATGGAAGCGGAGTTCCGCAAGATGGACACCATTCCGGCTACGCTCCTGCGCCCTGTAGGCGGTCCCCGTGATGAGCAAACCTGGTAGCAGAAAGAGGCGCGCCCCGGTGCTGTTCTAGCAGCGGTCCGGGGCGACTGGACTCTTTCTCCAATAGAGACTTGGAGACGGTCGTATGACTACATTACACCTTGTCAATTATCGGCGTGATTTGTTTGTTTCACCTGGTAATCCTCCGTTTGAGCCTGCTGTCATAAGTAAGGCCGACGCGTTGCAAGAGTTGGCGGATTTGGCGTGTGTGATCAACTCCTGTACGCATTCGCATCAAGGGCTGGCGTACGCTGCTGCGGGCGCCGGTTACTTGCAGGCTCTCGACGAGGGTTCTCTTGAAGAGGTCGAACTTTTTGCCGGTGTTGTTGCTTTGCTCAAGGCGCGCCTCAACGCTGAGGTCGTTCAAAATGAGGGCAATCCTCCCTTTACGCCGCCGTTTGCGGGGATGTGATGAACGATATTCTTCCTCCTCCTTGGTGCGTCCTCAACGGTGAGATCTCTGATTGCGCGAATGCTCCGTTGTCGGGTTTGTCCGCTGACTGGGTCACCGACGTTTTGCTACAAGTCAATTTGCTAATTTCGGTTGGCCTCGGTCTGGTGTTCGTCGTCGCTGTCGCTGGCGGAGTCGTCGCGGGCTGGTTTCTCGCTGGTGGTGGTCGGTCATGATGATCGCTGTCGCTGCTGGCGTGCTGGTCAGTCTTGTCGTTTCCCTGGTGAAAGGCTCGGTGCGTGGCTGATGCTGGGCGCGTTTGTTGTCGGCTTTGTGCTCGTTGGTGCAACTGTCGTTTTGTCGACCTTGGTGATCTACCGGTTCGCTTTCGTCGACGACCTTTTTGTTGAGAGTGTCTGACGTGGCTGAGGTTGTCGCCTTGTTCTCGTTCTCGTTGTTGGTTGGCGTAACGGCGTCAATTCTGCACCTAAGCATCGGGAGGGGGTGAAAAAAAGATGACCGAACTTGGAACTGCTTTCTCGACTCAACTCACGGCCCTGAGTGGTCTGATCACGAGCAATATTGGCGCCATTCTTGGCGTCGCGGTGATCATTGTTGGCGCGACTGTCCTTTGGGGTCTCGCTCGCAAGTTCATCCGCTAGACGCGGGCGCGTTGATTGTTCATATGAGTATTGGGAGGGGGTGAAAAAAATATGCCTGAACTCGGAACCGCGTTCACTGCTTCGCTCACGTCGCTTAGCGACTTGGTCACGGGCAACATTGGCGCCATTCTTGCCGTTGCTGTGATCATCGTTGGCGCAACTGTCCTCTGGCGTCTTGCTCGTCGCTTCATTCGCTAAGGCTGGTGAGTTTGGGGGTGGTGCGTAGGCGCGCGCGCCGAGCACCACCCCCAGGCTTTCCATTTACGTATGAAAGAAGGTGTGACACATGATTGGTTTGGCGTTAGGTTTGGCTCTTTCTGTGGGTGATGTTATCCCCCCCCTGCCTGACCCTTACACTGCCGATATTCCTTCGGCTTGTTCGTACTTCGCGCAGTCATGTGAGGATCCTCCCCTTGTTGGTGGCCTCGGCAAGACTCTCGAATCGGCGGCGGTCAAACTTGAACTCACTCCAGGAACTCAGGTGAGCAACGGCGTTTCTCTGGGTTACACGGTCACTACGGACGAGTTATACGCGAAGTCGGGGCAGATTTCTTTGTCTTTCGTGTGTGTCAACGATGACACGAGCGCGGTTACCTCCGTGCAGTCGACGTCGGGTTTGATTACCTGGACTCAACCGATCGACATTCTTATCGGTTACGTGACGTTGTCGGCGACCGGTCAGTGCGGTGTTGGCGAGCATCGCGAACTCTTCGCGGGTGGCACCTTCTCGGATCAGACTGGTGCAGCCGCTTTTGACCCTTCGCTCTATGTGTCTGGATGGGTCGGTGGTGTGAACACGCTCACGATTGGCGAGATGACTTTTACCATTGATGTGACCGAAACTGTGCCTTACGGCAGCACTGCACCCGTGACTTTTACTGTGAGTCATGACCAAAGCGACATGACGGGCCCGTTCACTCCTAGCGCGCTGCAAGACTTGTTGTTTGAACGTCTCGCGAACAACGCTTCGGTTTCTGGTCGCTTGGGTTGCATCGGGAATGGTACCGCCGTCGGAGTAAGTGCCCGCACGGCTGGTACGTGGATGAATGCCCCAGACTATGATTTCGCTTATGACTCTGTGACGGTGCGTGCAGCGTGCTCTCCCGGTGCTGCGCTTGTCGATCTAACTGATGACGCGACCGGCGATAATATCCGCTATGACTTCCCAGGTTCGCCGGCGGAAGATACCAGTAGCGCGCCGAACCGTTTTTCTCTTGCGTCGTTGACCAAGTGGGAAGTTATCGAGGGGATCCGTTACAGGGATACCATTCCTGGTGCCAATTTGCAGGCCGTAGACGGTATGCTTACCTCCTTTGATGAGGCTCTTACCCGTTGTTCCACGTGGGATCTTAAGTGCATTTTCGTGCCGCAAGTCAATTTTATTGAGTTCATGCAGGCCGCGCAGGAAGACGTTGCGGACATGCCTGTTTGGAACGATACTCAAGTGATCTTTAACAATATGGTGAACGTCGCCTATCAGGGCACTCGTTACGGTGCGTGTGGTGTCCTTTTCGAGGGGCTGACCATCTCCGGCGTTGGTAGTGGCCTTGGAGCGCTCGACACGTGTGATTGGCCCGCTGGGCCTACTGGTCTCGCTCGGTCGCTGATCGGGTTCCTTCTCGTCGTAGGTGCCTCGTTCGCGACGACGGGCATCATTTTCTGGATGTTCGACATCCCCGAGCCGCGCTGGTTACGTGTCGGCGGCGTATCTGACAAGTATGAACTGGGGTAAACATGATTTTTGATCTTGCACTGTTCTGGGTGGCCGAAATTATCGGCTGGTTGTTCGGCGGGGATTTCGTGATGCCCCAAGGGCTCATCGATGGTTCCTACGATGCCGTGGGAACTGCCCGCTCGTTTGCTGCGAAGTTTTCGGCGCTTGGCCCTTTGATGCCTAGCGGGATCATGGCGGGAGCGCTGAAAATGATTGTGGTCATCCTCGCGGCTGCCGTTTGGTTCCGGCTGGCTCTTTGGTCTTATCAACGTATTACTAACCTTGTGGGGGCTCTTCGATGATTACTGCCTATGTGGGTGCTAACGGTTCGGGGAAGTCGCTGCTGGCGGTCTCCGACGCGATCGACGAGACCTTGCGTATGCCTGGCCGTCCGCTGTACTCGACCGTGCCGATTGATTACGATTCCAAGCGCGGATCTGTGCACTCGATTCCCATTACGTCATGGCAACAGTTGCTCGACCTTGACGGCGGTCATGTGCTCTTAGATGAGGTGGCGACGTTGGCGTCGTCGCGCGAAACGAATTCCTTGCCTCCCGAGGTTTTGGCTTGGATGGGTTCACTTCGTCATACGGATACGACGTTGGCGTGGACTGCTCCGGCGTGGGCACGTGCTGATGTGGTGCTCCGCGAGTCCACGCAACTGGTTAAAGAGATTGTTCCCAAGGTTCGTCATCGGAAGAAGGGTCAACGCTGGCGTGTCACTCTTTTGTCGCTGGTGCGCACGTATCGAACTGATGCCGGTCAAGGTGGCGATTTTCCTAAGGATGACGACCGCCAGGGCCGTGCGAAGTTCATGCGCTTACGCAAGCAACTCGGCTTCGGTGCTTACCCGACGTTGCATCAGGTAGTTCGGCTTTCTGAATTCGGTGCTCAGTGCTCGATTTGTGGTAAGCGTAAGCGCGTTGAGTATTGCCGGTGTCCCGCTCATGACTAGCCGCGGTCGTTTAGTCGTCCTCGCTGGTGGTCCAGCCGGTACCGCTCTTGCGCCATTGGTCCCAAGCGCCCTGCTTGCTCATTCCCATCGCGGCGCCGATCTTGGCCCACGACATCCCCATCGAGCGGGCGGCGATCACTTGGCACCGTGTTGCTTCTTCGAGGTCGCGGCGCATCGCGGCGTAGGACCTGAGGATTGCTTCGTTCGACGCGTCCATGTCGTCGGTTCGGTAGGTGGCGGCGAGGTTGTCAATGTTGGCTGCGTGGTTCGTGTATGTGTTCATGTGTCAATCTTACTTGACGGCGGTGCCTCTTGTCAAGTGTTCTTGACGCAATGTTTGCAATGTGATGAACGTCACACGCTCGTTTTTTCGCGAACCGTCCGTTTGTTTGTCATGTCAAGGCTTAATATCGCCCGACGTTCGGCGCACTGTGTAGCCGAGGGAATGCGAGGGGTCCCCGCAGTTCGACCCGTAGGGCGCGCGCGTGGCGTAGCCATCGGACGGAGCAAGCGGGGACGTAAAGGCTCCGTCGGGCGACTGTGTAGTGAGCGTAGCGAAACTACGACCGCTCAAAATTCCGTCGAGGTCATGCTCACGAGACTCCCCTACAAGGGGATGCATATGCCGTAGCCAGCACACTTCCCCACGTCCTTGTACGCGAGCGTTCTAGCGCTCTAGAGAACGGTGAAATAATGGCTCCGGCATTGCTGGCCCCCTCCCCCTCAACCAGGGTGGAGGGGGCACTACCCGATATCGGGTTCTCGACTGCGCTGGTCGTTGATACCACGGGCGACATGGTCCGCGATCTGATTGGCTCCTGCACGCAGTTGAAGCCGTTCATTTCGGGACCGCGTGGCGCGCTGACGCGTGACCGTCGAGTCATGAGCGATCACGCCTACACGGTCGCGGTGAGTGGTGGAACGATCACGCTGAAGCATCAGCAGCCACGTAAAGACATCGATGCCGACCGTTGGCGTGATCGTGCCGACGAGCACATCAATAACTTTTTGTGGATGCCCTCGGAGGTGGCCGACAACGACGACGACGAGGACGAGAGCGTCAAGACTGGCCGTGTCATCACGCAATGGTCTCGTAAGTCCCGCGCACGCCTGCTCAAGGCAATCGCTGATATTGATCACGACACTTGGAAGTCCACCGACCCGTGGGCTCTCGTGACCCTGACGCTGCCCGACCATTGGCAAGCCGTCGCACCAGATGGACAAGCGTTTAAAACGATGGTTGAGGATTTCCGCAGGCGTTGGGCGCGCACGATTGGCAAGTGGCAGTGTGTGTGGAAACTAGAATTTCAACGCCGCGGGGCACCACATATGCATTTGCTGATGAAGACGCCCGAAACTGTCACTGTGTCCAGGTACGGCCAGGACGTCACGATGACGTTCAAGGCGTGGCTGTCCGCAGAATGGGCCGATGTCGTGGACCATCCCGACGCCGCCACACGTATACGTCACGAGGCAGCGGGTACCAACGTTGATCATCGTGCGAATGACACCGATCCTAAGAGGGTCGCGATCTACTTCGTTAAGCACTCGTCGAAGACACAGGACGATAAGGAATATCAGCACATCGTGCCGAAGGAATGGCGTGAACCGGGCAAAGGTCCCGGCCGATTTTGGGGCATCAGCGGACTAGGCCGACACGTCGCGACAGTCGAACTCAGCGCTTCAAGGTTCTACGAACTGCGGCGCATGATGCGCCGGTGGCACAAAGCCAACAGGTCACGTACGGCCCTCGGCCGCGCTCGGGCGGTAATTGACCAAGTGAGCCAGACGAGCGTTTGGCGGCGAGCCCTCCTCGAAGATCTTTCCGTGTTCGGTGGCGGTCGTGACGGACTTCTGCGCAGTGCTACCGGTGGCGGCTGGGTCTTGACGAACGACGCGCCGAGGCTTCTCTTTCTCATGGCGCATTGGCTCGCTTCTACCGATTGAATCGGTAAACGCCCACAGGTCACAGAACCAAAGGGCGGCATGAATATCATTCGCAGAGAGCAACGCAGCGACACGACGCGCGTAAACGCCTGACAACTCGGCGTTAGCTTGCCTATATTCCGTCCGAATTCTGCTCGGATGCCTCATATCGCGGTCAACGTGGCTGATTTGAGGCCCGGTCAGACCGTGCCAAGGTGAGCGTGTCACTTTGTCCATAACTGGACATCGACACGCTGGCGCACTTTCTGAAGATAGTTCGCTCTATCGCGCAGCAGCGCCAGGTGCTCCACTTGTTGATAGTCTCTAAGCCGGCAAGCACGTCGACGCCGCCGGCCGACAGCAATTTTGTGCTCAAAAGTCGAACTAGCGACGTCTTAAAATTGCGGAAACCTACAAAGTTGCGAGCGGTTCCGGCGACACCTGCGCGACCAGGCCGACGGCACCGGGGCTTGTCTTATGTGCCAAAAGTCGCCGTGGGTTCAAAGACGTAGAAATTGGACACTTGTTTAAAATTCCCGCCGACAGTTAGCAATGTGTGGTATGAATGGTTGCAGCCGGGAAAACCGGTGCCCCCGAGGTTCTAGCCTCGTAGAGACAGAGAGAAGAAAAATCATGGCGCAAGCGTCCGTAACCCTCACGCCCCTCAAGCGGCGCACGGTCAAGTTCAAGAGTCGCGAAAGCGGCGAACTTGTCGAGTATCACGAAGCGATCTGCCTGGATGAGGCTGGCGACTTCGCCATCGTTCGGTCGTCGCAGAAAGAGGACATTGAAGTCCTTGTACCTGATGGCCCGGCCGTCACCATGGAAGCGGAGTTCCGCAAGATGGACACCATTCCGGCTACGCTCCTGCGCCCTGTAGGCGGTCCCCGTGATGAGCAAACCTGGTAGCAGAAAGAGGCGCGCCCCGGTGCTGTTCTAGCAGCGGTCCGGGGCGACTGGACTCTTTCTCCAATAGAGACTTGGAGACGGTCGTATGACTACATTACACCTTGTCAATTATCGGCGAACAACACACTGGAGTTATGTGTAGTGAAACCGGCCCTGCAACACGATGAGGTCATCCCCGTCGACCAAATAGACGAGTCGATGTTCCTCGGTAATCCTGCGTGACCAAGTT
>Ga0307486_1002250_pt1 | contig 13681 bp, 10 predicted proteins | sample CBIW02metaG_FD_203663 | JGI IMG/M metagenome (GOLD analysis project Ga0307486, IMG submission 203663) | Sea-ice brine microbial communities from Beaufort Sea near Barrow, Alaska, United States - CBIW 0.2 | ecosystem: Environmental > Aquatic > Marine > Coastal | place: USA: Alaska | collected... | reverse complement strand
AGATTAGCATCCTGGTCATTAATCATAGGCTGCATTACAACCACCCGTAAAAGACAGTTACCTCCAAATGCGACAGTCGCTTTGGAATTTGTAGAAACAAAAGGAAACGCATAAATGAATGATAATAAGCAAAAGGCCTTAACAGCTGCTTTAGGTCAAATTGAGAAACAATTTGGTAAGGGTTCGATTATGCGCATGGGTGACAGCTCAGTCTCTCGTGATATTGAAGCGGTTTCAACAGGTTCTTTAGGTTTAGATTTAGCATTAGGCATAGGTGGCTTACCAAAAGGGCGTGTTGTTGAAATTTACGGCCCTGAATCTTCTGGTAAAACGACCCTCACATTACATGTTATTGCCGAAATGCAAAAATTGGGTGGGACGGCGGCTTTTATAGATGCCGAGCATGCATTAGATCCAAGTTATGCTGAAAAATTAGGTGTAGATATTGATAACCTTTTAGTTTCTCAACCAGATAATGGTGAGCAAGCTCTAGAAATTACCGATTCATTAGTACGTTCAGGTGCGGTAGATGTTGTGGTCGTCGATTCGGTGGCGGCCTTAACCCCTAAAGCAGAGATCGAAGGCGATATGGGCGATTCTCATATGGGTCTACAAGCCCGTTTGATGTCTCAAGCGCTACGTAAACTGACTTCAAACATTAAACGTACTAATACCTTGGTTATCTTCATCAACCAGTTGCGTATGAAAATTGGTGTCATGTTTGGTAATCCTGAAACGACAACGGGGGGTAATGCGCTTAAGTTCTACGCTTCGGTGCGTTTAGATATTCGTCGCATTGGCGCGATTAAAAAGGGTGACGAAATTCTGGGTAATGAAACCCGTGTTAAGGTCGTTAAAAACAAAGTGGCGCCTCCCTTTAAGCAGGTGCAGTTTGATATTTTATATGGTCAAGGGATTTCTCGTGAAGGTGAAATTATTGACTTAGGTGTGCAAGAAGGCTTTATTGAAAAATCAGGTTCTTGGTATGCTTATGGAGGTAAAAAAGTCGGCCAAGGTAAAGATAATGTGCGTCAATACTTAATCGATAACCCTGATGTGGCAGAAGAGGTGATGGACAAAATCAAAACGGCATTAATGCCTAAAAAAGGTGCGGCGATTGAAAAAGCGGTAGACGCCGAATAAGCGTTTAGATATGCAAAAGGCACTAGGTTTGTTGTGAAAAGAGCAGAAGATTTCTTGCAAGATTTAGGTGTTAAACCAACGTCTTCAAGTGCATTACTGGTCGACGATGGTTTTGCAGAAGTTCAGGCTCTGTCTAAACAAATTGAATCGCGAGCCGTCTACCTGCTGGCCATGCGTGAACATGGTGCTAAGGAACTTAAGACTAAATTGGTGACAAAGTTTCCTGAAACGCCCGAGCTTTTAGCGACTTGTAAAGAACGACCAGGCCTGGTAAAAAACTTGGTAGATGACGTTTTAAAAAAATGCCAAGAACACAATTGGCAAAGTGATGAACGTTATATAGAACACGCGGTGCGTAACTGGGCAGCCAAAGGTAATGGCCCCATCAAGATACGCCAGAAGTTACAGCAAACGTCTGCTCGAGATGATCTGATTACAATGTATTTAGATTGGGATGAGTCTGAATGGCTTGAATTGGCCAAAGATGTCCTAATTAAGAAATACGGCGATACGTGTAAGCCAGAAGCGCGTAACGAACAAGCTAAACGGATGCGCTTTTTACAAAGTAGAGGGTTTGTGCCCCATGTGATTTGGCAAGCTTTTCGTTAAACAAGACTTCGCACAAATCAATAAATATACAGCATTGTCAGTTCTGCCTAAATAGCATGAGTTGGCTATTCAAACAGAATAGATTAACGTTTTTAAGGTTGTTTCAATTATGACGAGTTCAGAACTCAGAAAAGCTTTTCTAGATTTTTATGTAAAGCGCCATCATACCGCCGTTCATTCCAGTCCAGTGGTACCTGCAAACGATCCTACCCTGTTGTTTACCAACGCCGGGATGGTTCAGTTTAAAGAGACTTTTTTAGGTCAGGAAACTCGTGAATACTCACGAGCAACCAGTGTTCAACGTTGTATTCGTGCCGGTGGCAAACATAACGATTTAGAGAATGTCGGTTATACCGCTCGTCATCACACCTTTTTTGAAATGCTGGGCAATTTCAGTTTTGGAGATTACTTCAAAAAAGAAGCGATCCAATACGCTTGGGAATTTTTAACCCAAGAATTGAATCTGCCTGAAGAGAAACTTTGGGTAACGGTGTTTGATGAAGATGATGAAACGGCCGATATCTGGCTAAATGAAATGAACGTCAGTCCAGAGCGTTTCTCTCGTTGTGGCGCCAAGGATAACTTCTGGTCAATGGGAGATACTGGGCCTTGTGGGCCTTGTACCGAGATTTTCTTTGACCATGGACAGAACGTAGCCGGAGGCCCGCCAGGAACGCCCGATGAAGATGGCGATCGTTATATTGAGATTTGGAACTTGGTGTTTATGCAGTTCGATCGTTCGGCGGACGGAACCCTAACGCCTCTACCAAAACCTTCGGTTGATACCGGTATGGGACTTGAACGCTTAGCGGCCGTCATGCAAGGTGTGCATAACAACTACGATATTGATCTCTTTCAAGCGTTAGTCAAGCGTGCTGCAAAGTTAACAGGTGAGCGTGATCTGTCTAATAACTCTCTACGAGTCATCTCTGATCATATCCGTTCATGTGCCTTTACCATTGTTGATGGTGTCATGCCTTCAAATGAAGGTCGTGGTTATGTGTTACGTCGAATTATTCGTCGTGCTATTCGTCATGGTTATAAGTTAGGGCAAACACAGCCATTCTTCTACGCGTTGGTTAAAACCTTAGTGGAACAGATGGGAGATGCCTATCCTGAACTGAAAGCGGAACAAAGCAATGTTGAGCGAGTCCTGAAACAAGAAGAAGAGCGTTTTGCTGAGACGCTTGAAAACGGGATGAAGTTATTAGAAGATCAAATTGCGCAGATGGACGGTACGGTCATCGCAGGCGACGTGGCATTTAAGCTTTATGATACTTACGGTTTTCCGTTCGATTTAACGGCCGATGTCGCACGTGAAAAAAACCTCACGGTGGATGAGGCTGGATTTACATTTGCAATGGAAGCACAAAGAGAGCGTGCGCGCTCTGCAAGTAATTTTGGCGCGGCTACAGCGGTACGTATTCAATTTGAAGGGGAGACCCAATTTATTGGATACGCCTCAGATGAAGCAGAAGCTAAGATTTTAGGCCTCTTTGTGGATGGCAAATCGGTACAGTCGGTCACCGAAGGGTCTGAAGCCATCGTGTTATTAGGACGTACGCCTTTCTATGCTGAGTCTGGTGGACAGGCTGGCGACAGCGGTAGCTTGACCGAGGGTATGAATAGTTTTCATGTAAATGATACCCAGAAACAAGGTAAGTTGTTTCTACATGTCGGTGTCGTTTCAGCTGGGACAATGACAGTTGATCAAGTCATTACCGCAAAAATTAACAGTGCAGATCGCCGCGCTTGTGAACGTAACCATTCAGCAACACATTTATTGCACGCCGCTTTGCGCTCGGTTTTAGGAACGCATGTTGGGCAAAAAGGTTCTCAGGTTACTGCGGATCGCCTACGTTTTGACTTCTCGCATTTTGAACCCATCTCTGGCGAGCAGTTACGTCAAGTTGAAAGGCTCGTTAACCAGAATGTAATGGGGAATGCGGCCGTTGGTATGAACGAGATGGACATCGAATCGGCGAGATCTAAGGGGGCTATGGCATTATTTGGTGAAAAGTATGGTGATGTGGTTCGTGTGATTGATATGGGCGATTTTTCGGTGGAGCTTTGTGGCGGTACGCATGTCAATTCAGCCGGAGATATCGGGCCTTTCCGAATCGTTTCCGAAAATGGGATTGCTTCAGGAGTACGTCGTATTGAAGCCATCACTGGCGATGCTGCGTGGGATGCAATCTATGCAGAAGAAGATAGTTTGGCATATGTAGCAGAAACCATTAAAGCAGATAAAAACCAAGTCGAAACGAAAATCACGCAAGTGATGAGTGACTATAAGGCTTTAGAGAAAGAGCTTAAGCAGCTACAGTCAAAACTCGCTGCTTCTCAGGGAGATGATATTGCTAGTCAAGTCGTCAAGTTTGGTGATATCAATGTCTTAGCTGCCAAGATGGAAGGTGCTGATAGCACCGTTTTGCGCGACACCATGGACAGCCTAAAAGACAAGTTAGACCCTGCGATTATTGTATTGTCTGCTGTAGATGGTGACAAAGTAAGTATTGTGGCGGGGGTGAGTAAATCACTGACTAAGCAGTATAAAGCCGGTGAATTGGTAAATTATGTTGCGCTTCAAGTCGGCGGTAAAGGCGGTGGTCGGCCGGATTTAGCGCAAGCGGGTGGCAATAATCCAAGTCAGTTAGCAGAAGCATTAGCCTCGGTTCAGTCTTGGGTCGAATCGAAGTAATCAGTACCGACTTAGTGAGTCATACATAAGACGGGCAGTAATCAATTTTAAGAAAAGTAAACCTCGCATGGCATTAATAGTTCAAAAGTATGGTGGAACCTCAGTTGGCAATGTTGAGCGTATCCAAAATGTAGCCAAGAAGGTTGCACAGTTTGTTGAGGATGGTCATCAGGTCGTGGTGGTTTTGTCTGCAATGAGTGGTGAGACGAATCGTCTGACAATGATGGCAAAAGAGATGCAAACGCGTCCCTGTAAGCGTGAAATGGATGTTCTGTTAACCACCGGGGAGCAGGTTACGATCGCTTTACTCAGTATGGCGCTGCAACAAAGGGATTGTCCAGCAGTCTCTTATACAGGTTGGCAAGTACCAATCATTACCGATGACGCTTATTCCAAAGCGCGTATTGAGAAGATCGACGGCCAAAAAATGCTTGAGCAATTGGCATTAGGCAAGGTCGTGGTGGTCGCAGGCTTTCAAGGCGTGACGATTGACGGCGATATCACGACCTTAGGGCGTGGTGGCTCAGATACGACTGCAGTAGCCATAGCCGCGGCTTTAAATGCCGATGAATGCCAGATTTACACAGATGTGGACGGTGTTTATACAACGGATCCACGGGTGGTTCCTGAAGCGAAGCGTCTTGATAAAATCACCTATGATGAAATGCTTGAGTTGGCCAGTTTAGGCGCCAAAGTATTGCAGATTCGTTCAGTTGAATTTGCCAGTAAATACAAAGTACCGTTACGTGTTTTATCCTCATTAAAAGATGGCGGTGGAACGTTGATTACCTCTGAAGAAAATTTTAAGGATAACGAGATGGAACAACCACTAATCTCAGGGATTGCATTTAGTCGCGATGAAGCTAAATTAATGATTTTAGGTGTACCAGATAAACCAGGTGTCGCGTATCAAATTTTGGGACCAATTGCCGATGCCAATATCGAAATCGACATGATTATTCAAAACCAGGGAAGAGACGGTACCACAGACTTTACCTTCACTATGAGTCGTCTTGATGCAGAATCTGCATTAGAGATTTTGCAAAAAACGGCCAATCATTTAGGGGCACGAGAAGTCACAATGGATGACTCTATTGTTAAAATTTCTATGGTGGGTGTCGGTATGAAATCTCATGCTGGCATTGCCAGTACGATGTTCAAGACCTTAGCGGATAATGAGATCAATATTCAGATGATTGGTACCACAGAAATTAAAATCTCTGTGGTCATTGATGAGGCTTACCTGGAGATCGCCGTGCAGTCGTTACATGAAGCATTTGAGTTAGATAAGTAAATTTATCATAATCCATTCATCCGAGTTTCAGCTTGCAAAAGCCCGCTATTTCGCGGGTTTTTTTGTCTTTAAAATAAGCAAGTTTCTTCTGTGGGTAGAAGTGAGTCACTCGCTAACAGTCTACTGTAAAATGAAGCAAAGTTATAAGACAGGCAGGACTCTCTAAGTTTGTCATAAGTCTATACGTTAATTGCTGAGTGTTACAGTTAAGGGCCTGCAAAGCGTGTTTTTTGAGAGAAAATACAGTTAAGTAGATAGGTTTATCAAAACATTCATTTTATTTGATAAAAAGTCCGTCCTGGCGGTTTACAACCTCGCAATTAACTTGTATTATACGCGCCTAACTTAGGAGACGTGGCCGAGCGGCTGAAGGCGCTCCCCTGCTAAGGGAGTATAGGCTTTAAATCCTATCGAGAGTTCGAATCTCTCCGTCTCCACCATTTGTTAGATTTTTACCGTGTTAAATGTTATTGACAATCCTTTAAGGGTCTATATAATACGCCACACTATAATGCGCCCGTAGCTCAACTGGATAGAGTACTCGGCTACGAACCGAGCGGTTAGGGGTTCGACTCCCTTCGGGCGCACCATATTCTAAACCCCGTTTAATCTTTGATTAAACGGGGTTTTTTATTGCTTGATGTTAAGCAATAAAATGAAAAAATGTATTTAAGTTAAATTGTAGATTTAGCCTACAATCTTACTTTAAAGACTATATAATACGGCCACACGATAACGCGCCCGTAGCTCAACTGGATAGAGTACTCGGCTACGAACCGAGCGGTTAGGGGTTCGACTCCCTTCGGGCGCACCATATTCTAAACCCCGTTTAATCTTTGATTAAGCGGGGTTTTTTATTGCCTAAAATATAGAGCGTTATGAGTGATTTTTCGGGGTCTTAGATGTATGTAAGTTTATCCTGACGTTGATCATGCTAGTCAGTGTGATGAGGGCGTTTAAGGTATCCATGATTGACTAGAGGTTATGTGAATGTGAGGGCAAAGGAGTTGAAGTCTGGCAGTACACAATAGCCAATTATTATGGATGGTGAGTTATCGATGAAGATTTAATCCCTGCTTTAATAGCCTTGTTAAATAAAAGGGTATAAGCGAGTGGTACTATGTTTGATTTTTGATGACTTGTAGGTAATATGACTGTTCTCTATTTCTGGTAGAAGTCACACCACACTATGAATATAAAACGCCAACTTTTACTCGGTTTTAGCTTGATTATACTTTTAGTGTCATTGGCTGCATATACTACTTTTGAAATGACCAAAGAGTCTTCTGAAACCTTCAATTCTGCGCTGAGTCAACAGTATAAAAAACAGAATTCAATTCTAAAAATGCAACTATCTGGCCGTAGCTATACGTTGCATGTTCAGCAAGCTATTCTCACGGAAGATGTTTTTGATCGTGATGAGATTATTATGCTTAGCTATCTTTATGCACGCACCTATAATCAAAATCGTGCTGAATTTGAAACAATAATGAATGAAACTGATTTCACTTGGCTGGAGGGGTTGAATGCGATTACTAGGAAGGTCTCGGCAGGCACGGAGGAGGCGCTGACATTGCTTGTTGATGGACAAAATGATGTGGCGATAGAGCTTATGCAAAAGGTAGTATTTCCCTTGTCAGGGGCATTTCAAAAGCAGGTTACTTGGTATGCGGATGCGCAAGAAGCTATCTTTAAGCATAAGCTCAACCAGGAGGATAAGTTATTGAGCGATTTGGTCTTTAACGTTGCAAGCATCTCAGTAGTTGTAATTCTAGTGAGTATTGGTGTTGCAGTATTTGTTGGGCGACGAATTCAAATTTTGGCCAATGAGTTAGAGTCCTCTAATCAGGATTTGGAGAGCCGTGTTAATGTGAGAACAGCTGCTCTAAAATTGACACAAGAAAAATTGCTTGAAAAGAATAAATATCTTAAGCAGGTTTCTCGCGAGGATGGTTTAACGGGAGTATTTAACCGTTTAGGTATCAGCGAGGTGCTGACTTCTCAATTGTTACGTCTCCAACATACCCAAGAAGTTTTTTCGGTGGTGTTTATTGATATAGATTTCTTCAAAATAATTAATGATGAGCATGGTCACGCTGTAGGAGACAGTGTTCTTAAATCGGTTGCCACTAAAATTAATGAAGTCGTGCCAGAAGGTTGTGTTGTGGGACGTTGGGGAGGAGAAGAGTTTTTGGTTATCTGTCCTGATGGTCTCGAGTCGGTTTTGCAAGTGGCCGAAAATATACGTCAGGCCATCGCAAGTATGGAGTATGAAGGGCAAAATAAAGTCACGGTGAGTTTGGGTTTGACGCAAGCACATGAGAAGGATTTAATGGATGGATTATTGAAGCGTGCAGATGACGCACTCTATCAGGCAAAAAGAGCAGGGCGTAATAGAGTTACTATCGCTTGAGGATTTAATCCTCAAGGTCGTGGCTGACTAGGTCCAAAGCAGGCAGGTTAATCGACTATGGCAGGACGAATCCAATGTTTTCATGAACGGCTCTTAAGGTTATCTGAGCTTGTTGACGTGCGGTCGCGGCACCTTGTTTTAGAATGGCTTTGAGTGCCGCTTCATCCTGGCGAATTTCATAATAACGCGCTTGCATCGGCGCTAGGTAATCCACTACAAGCTCGCCTAGTTCGACTTTGAGGTGACCATACATTTTACCTTCAAAGTGTTTTACGACCTCATCAATTGATAAGCCACTGATGACCGAATAAATTGTCAATAAATTAGATACGCCTGGTTTATTTTCTAGATCGTAATGAATCTCAGAACCTGAATCAGTGGTCGCCTTCTTGAATTTTTTTAGAATGGTTTTTGGATCATCTAATAGGCCGATAAAGTTGCCTTTATTTTCATCGGATTTGGACATCTTAGAAAGAGGGTCTTGTAAGCTCATAATGCGTCCGCCCGAAGTGGCAGGTGCAATAAATGGCTCAGGGATTTTAAAGAGTTCTTTTTCAAAGCGGTTGTTATAGCGTGTTGCCAAATCACGGGTTAGCTCTAAATGTTGTTTTTGATCCGCGCCGACTGGCACCATCTCGGTCTGATACAGTAGAATGTCTGCCGCCATTAAAACAGGGTAATCGTACAAACCCACATTGATGTTTTGTGAATGCTTTTGAGACTTGTCTTTAAACTGCGTCATTCGATTCAGTTCACCCATATAGGTTGAACAATTTAAAATCCACGCTAGTTCGGAATGTTCAGGTACGTGCGATTGAATGAAAACCGTGCTCTTATTTGGATCAATGCCAGCGGCTAAATAAAGCGCGACGAAATCTAAACTACGTTTCATTAGCTCTTTTGGATCTTGCTCAACTGTAATGGCGTGCATATTGACCAAAGAGAAAAGGCAATTGTAGTCATCCTGCATGGTCACCCAGTTTTTGATTGAACCGATATAGTTGCCAAGCATAAGGTCGCCAGAGGGTTGGATGCCACTGAATAACGTAGGTTTTAATTTACTCATATTGAATTCTTTTGATGTATTTAAGATAGGCCCTATTTTCGCACTTTCTGCTAGGAATAACTAGAGAGAAGCGTTTTAAGCGAGAGATGAAAATAAGTTGGCCTAAACCATTCAGAGGGGTTAGTAGATAAATGGAATAAGTTTTTTGGTTTTGTTTTGATAAAGTGAATAGTCTGCTAAACATTCGACTAATAAACGTTCCTCATAATGCAGCTTGAACAGCAGGGTTAATATCAGTGATCCTAAGGCAAATAGGCTAATAATACTCGCGTGAAGCAAAACCCATGGAAAGAAAAGCAATAGGATCGATAAATACATTGGATGGCGGACATATTGATAAGGACCTGTTGTTACAAGTTTCATCCGCTGTTTAGGGTCAGGCACAATGTTAAAATTGCCAATATGCATGGTTTTCAGAGCCCAAAGTCCTATAGCAATGGCCAACAGTTGAAGTGGCAGAGCTTGCCAAGCAATGTTCCATGGCAGCACCCATATTAACCCTGCCATTAAAGAGAATTGTAGGGTTACCAAGGTATACGAGAGTAACGGATGTTTAAACTGAGTATTTTGAGACAAAATCATTAACCTGTCTAATGAATAAAAGAGGGTATTAGGTTTCTCATGTTGGGATGGATTGTTTGAGTGCATCCTACGATTTTCATTTTAACGAAACTCAAGTACGATTTGTGAAGTAATCAGGCTACTCTTTGAGTCTTATTGTTGTGAGTAACCAACAATCGGTGTAAAACTTGGGTAATGCGTTGAACTCTGAGCAAAAATCGCTAAAATGGTAGGTTAATTCATGATAAAAAAACTGAACATACTCTATGCGACGAATTATTCGTAAAATCACCTCTTATTTCATCCCTCCTAAAAAGCCTACCGTACCTGTTTATGGTGATGAGCCATTAATATTAACCCGTGATGAACACAATATTTCAAGAAGCGATTTAGACAAAGCCGCCTTGGATGTTTTATATGGTTTTAAGCGCTCTGGCCATGATGCACATTTGGTCGGTGGTTGTGTTCGAGATTTATTGCTCGGCCTTGAACCAAAAGATTTCGATATTGTGACGGACGCGGAGCCAGATGAAGTTAAGCAGGTTTTTAAACAACGTTGTCAGTTAATTGGTCGTCGCTTTAGATTGGCACATGTCCGTTTTGGACGATTGGTGATTGAAGTTGCAACGTTCCGTGGACAAGGCGAAGGCCAGGGCAGTACTGAACGAAAGGACAGATTTGGACGTAATGGAAAGTTTTCCGGAGCCGCTCGTGAAGTGGACGACGCAGGACGTTTAGTGCGTGATAATGTTTATGGCACGATGGAAGAAGATGCTTGGCGCCGAGATTTTACCGTCAATGCACTCTACTATAATATTAAAGATTTTACGATTGTTGATTATACCGGTGGTTTGGATGATATTGATGCCGGACAGATGCGTTTAATTGGCGATCCTGAAACCCGTTATCGCGAAGATCCTGTCAGAATGATTCGAGCGGTTCGTTTTGCTGCGAAACTGGGTTTTAAGATTGAAAAGTATACTGAAGAACCGATGGTTAAAATGGCATCATTGTTACGAGATGTCTCACATGCCAGAATGTTTGAAGAGGTCCTAAAACTCTTCCACAGTGGTGTTGCAGTTCAGGTTTTTGAAAAGCTTCGCCATTATCATATGTTTGAGCACCTGTTTCCATTGACGGATCAAATATTAAGTGAAGAGCAAGATGGCTTTCCCAGAATGTTAGTTGTCGAAGCCCTTAAGAGTACGGATAGTCGTATTCGTCAAGGTAAAACGGTGAACCCATCATTCTTGTTTGCAGCCCTTCTTTGGGAGCCAATGTTACAACGTAAGAACGAACATTTAGACTCTGGTATGCATCACCAAGATGCACTGTTTGCGGCTGCGAATGATGTTATTGAGCAACAGATTAAATGTACAGCCATACCAAAACGTTTTACGGCGCAAATTAGAGAGATTTGGAGTTATCAATATCGCTTGCCAAATCGTCAAGGCGATCGTGCCCAGAAATTAAGAGAACATCCACGCTTTAGAGCCGCATATGATTTTATGGGAATTCGTGTCGCAGCAGGCGAAACTGAGTTGCAAGAAGTTTTTGATTGGTGGACGTTGTATCAAGAAAAAGACGCTGTGGAGCAGGTTGCTTTTGCGAATGCCGTTGAAAGGCCTGAACGTTCAAAAAAACCTCGCAAGAATCGTAACTTCTACCGCAAACGTAGCCAGACGAATCGTTCTCAAACAAATGAATAATAAGCAAACGGACTTAACATGGCCAGTGTCTACCTCGGTTTGGGAAGTAATCTTGAAAATCCATTTTTCCAATTACAAAGTGCCGTCGCTCAGATAGAAGCCTTGCCAGACATAACCTTATTGAGTTGTTCTCAGTTTTATGGCTCAAAACCCTTAGGGCCTAATGATCAACCGGATTTTATTAATGCCGTTTGTCATATTGAGACTCAATTGTCACCTCAAGCGCTGCTGTCTGCTTTACAAAAAATAGAAATTGAGCAGGGGCGAATAAAAAAACGCCATTGGGGTGAACGCTTGATTGATTTAGATATTCTTTTGTATGCCGATGAGATTATTAGAACAGCCGATTTAACCATTCCGCATGCGGAGATCGCTTTGCGAGATTTTGTCTTGATTCCTTTGGCTGAAATATCACCCGGCCAGACTATTCCTGGTTTAGGTTGTGTTGAAACGTTGATTTCAAACTTAGAAACATCTTACCTTAAGCCCTTAGATTAGCTCTAAGATGCCAATGCACCCAGCAATTTTTATCCCTACAGCTTATTATCAGCTCTTTATTAGGTAGTTTTCCATGCGTAAATCGCTCTCTCAAATAAAAAAAATGGTACAAGCCGGTGATATCATCACCTGTTTAACCGCCTATGATGCCGCATATGCTTATTGGATTGGTCAGGCAGGAGTCGATATGATTTTGGTGGGTGATTCATTAGGTATGGTGGTACAGGGGCATACGACAACATTACGGGTGACTGTAGACGATATGGTTTATCACACGAAAATGGTGCAAAGAGGCAATGACCAGGCCTGGTGTATTGCTGATATGCCTTTTATGTCGGATTCCACACTTGAAAAAGGCTTAGAGACTGCTGCTCGCCTGATGAAAGAGGGGGGCGCAAATATGGTCAAGCTGGAGGGGGGGCAACGTATCCTGCCGATGGTTTCGGCTTTGTCACAGCTGGGTATTCCTGTGTGTGGTCATCTTGGCTTATTGCCTCAATCGGTGGAGAAGCATGGATACAAGGTGCAAGGACGTGATGAAGCTTCCGCGTCAGTTCTATTGGCAGATGCTTTAGCGTTACAAGCCGCAGGCGCTGAAATGTTGGTATTAGAGTGCGTGCCTTCATCGTTGGCAAAAAAAATTACTCATAAGCTTTCTATTCCGGTTATCGGTATCGGTTCTGGTTCTGGCACCAGCGGGCAGGTGTTAGTTTTGCATGATATTTTAGGGGTGACGGTCGGTAAGGCTCCAAAGTTTTCTAAAAACTTTTTGGCGCAGTCAGACTCAATACAAAGTGCTCTGCAAAGTTATGTTGCAGACGTTAAGTCAGGGCATTTCCCTGCGCCTTGTCACGAAGTTGGGTGATTTAACATGCATATTTTTGAAAGTACCTCTGAGTTAAGAGAGCAAGTTTCAATCTGGAAAATGCAGGGTCTCAAGGTTGGTCTTGTACCCACGATGGGAAATCTGCATGCAGGGCATTTAAGTTTAGTATCTTTATTGCAAGCGCAGTGTGATAAGGTCGTAGTCAGCATTTTTGTGAATCCTACACAGTTCGGTCCTGGTGAAGATTTTGACCGTTATCCACGTACCTTTCAAACCGATCAGCAACAATTAAGTTCCATCAATACCGATGCCATTTTTGTACCCTCAGTTGAGCAAATGTATCCGTTTGGAATTTTACAAACAGTCGTATCCGTGCCCGATCGTCTTACGGGTTTACTCGAAGGTGTAAGTCGTCCAGGTCACTTTGATGGGGTTTCTACAGTTGTTGCCAAATTGTTTAATATGGTTCAACCTGATTTGGCCGCTTTTGGTCAAAAGGACTATCAACAGCTACGCGTTATCCAGACAATGGTTGATGAATTGGTAATTCCCGTTACCATTGTGGCGGCACCCATCTCCAGGGCTAAAGATGGCTTAGCATTGAGTTCTCGTAACCAATATCTGAGTGTCAAGCAACGTGCCATTGCGCCAAAATTAAATGCGGTGTTATTGGATATTGCTCAGGCGTTAAAATTAGGTAATCGAAATTTCAAAGCTTTAACGAAAGTCGCGACTCAACGTCTTTTATTGGAGGGATTTGATGCTGTCGATTATATAAAAATCTGTGATCCGAAAACCTTGTTGGATTCAACACCGGATCAATCAAGGTTTGTTATTTTAGCCGTCGCGTGCATAGGGAAT